>Ga0208244_101384_pt1 | contig 13409 bp, 13 predicted proteins | sample SubbioCR12Aug_5A_FD_184828 | JGI IMG/M metagenome (GOLD analysis project Ga0208244, IMG submission 184828) | Serpentinite rock and fluid subsurface biosphere microbial communities from McLaughlin Reserve, California, USA - CR12Aug_5A (SPAdes) | ecosystem: Environmental > Terrestrial > Deep... | reverse complement strand
CCGCCGTAACTACCTCCGCCCGCAGCCAGAGCTTTTGGATTGATGAATGGATATTTTTCTAACAAATAATCCGTTGCCTTCATCATATCTTCAAAAGGATATTTGTGATGTGCCCCCACAATTGATTGAGCAAACTTTTCTCCAAACCCGGAGGAACCGTGGAAGTTAACAACTGCAACCATGTATCCCATCGCAGCAAATACATGCCCGTTCCAGCGGTAATGAAAGTCATCGGAGAAAGCACCGAGAGGTCCACCGTGAATAAGATGCACAAGTCCCCATTTTTTTGATGATTCAAAATTTGAGGGATATAAAAGAAACATCTGAACTGAATCATTGTTCGCACCAGCAAAATAGATGTCTTCTACTTTTCCGAAGGTAAGACTATCAAGTAATTCTTTGTTAAATGAAGTAAGACTTTTTATTTCTTTATTTTTCATATTTAGTGAGGCTATGTACGGCGGTACTGAAAAACTTTGATGAATAAAATAAATGTTATCCTTCGTAGGATAGATGGAACTGCTCGTCCCCTCAACAAATATTTTAGTGAAGTTGCTTCCTTCATCACTTATTTTATAAATGCCTGTGCGGGCTCTTTCCTCGGCAGTGAAATAAATCTCTTTACCGTTTTCCGAAAAAGTGTACTGTCCGATTGAGTAATCGAGTTGTTCCGTAAGATTTTTTTTTGTTTTTGCAGAAAGATCATAACGGGAAAGTTTTCCATTTTCTGCAAGGGCATTCGGATCGTTATAAAAAGTATAATATAAATATTTTCCGTCTGGAGAAAACTGCGGAGATGAGTCATCCCCTTTGTTATCGGCTGTAATATTTTCCTTATCACCGGAACCATCGGTTTTTACCAGGAAAATATCAAAGTTTAACGGGACGTTATATGGAGAAGGAGTAGTATTAATTACCAGTGCAATACTTTTTCCGTCAGGTGAAATATCATAAGTTGCACCACTGTTTGAGTAAGATAAATAGTCTGTTACTCCCGGTGTTAAATTAATTCTCTCCTTTGTGTGGATATCAACGGAATAAAGATGCGTAACATATCCGTCCGTAAGCCAGCTATCCCAATAGCGATAAAACCTATCTTCTGTAACTTTAGCTGTAACCTTTGAATCTTTTCTTTTCTTAAGTTCTTTATTCAAACCGTCAAAATCATTTTCAAATTGGGGAAGAATGTTAGATGCAAAAGCAATCTTTTTCCCATCGGGAAACCACTTTGATGACGATACTCCCATCGGCATATCTGTAATTCTTTCAGCTTCTCCTCCATTAACATTGATAACATAGAGTTGAGATTTATCATCATCGTCACGTTTTGAAATAAAAGCCACTTTTTTTCCATCCGGGCTAAATATGGGGGAAACATCATTCGCTTTTGATGTTGTTAATCTTAAAGTCTCGCCGGACTTAAGATCAATCAAATAAATATCGCTGTATCCTTTGTTTTCGTCGATCTTATATTCAGTTAAAACAAATACTCCTTTTTGTTTATCCGGTGATACTTGAAACGAACTGATACGCTTCATCTTCCATAAATCTTCTGCAGTTATTGCACGTTTTGATTGTGCTTGCAAAACCGAAATTAAGATTAATACTAAAACGATTAATGATTTTAGCTTCATTACTACTCCATATTTGATTTAAAGTGTTAAGGCAACTTGTTCTTTATATTTAGAAGATATTCCTGTCTATAAATATCGCTATCCGTACTTTGATAAGATTTAACTATATAACCGAGTGATTGCATTCTTTGATCAGCAACTGAAATTCTTTGAATCGGATCCGGATGAGTGGACAAGAAAGTTGCAATCGAACTGCTTTGCGATGATATTAATCCATCATCTCTCATTTTTTCAAAAAAGAATTTTACTCCACCGGGATAATATCTTGTATCTGTTAAATATTTAACCGAGTAGTTATCGGCTTCATCTTCATCGGCACGGCTATTTGCGAGGAATGCAAGCCCGACAAAAAGGTTTACTGCAATCTCTGCAAGTTCGGATGGTTTGTCGCCTAGGATGATACTCAGCAAAATGGATATTCCATAATATTTTGTCATTCTATTCGTTGCATGTCTTCTTTCCGCATGTGCGATTTCGTGAGCTAATATACCGGCAAGAGCGGCTTCGGAATCGAGATATTTCAATAAACCGGAATACACATAAATTGGTCCGCCGGGTAATGCGAAAGCGTTGTAAATATTCTGGTCAACAATTTCAACGCTATACTTAAAAACATTTTTCTTAGCAATTTTAGGTGATGCAAGTATGTGATCAAATATCCTTGTCTTAATATAACTTTTTACCGAAGGATCACCTTTAAAGATTGGATACTCAGCAGGGTTATTTGCAATTTCGCTCTGAACCTGTAATCCAAGTTGTACATCATCGGCATCTGAAAAAATATTTAATGCTCCTGTTTCGGGATCGCATGAATTGATTGTAATTGCTAAAAACAATAGCCCGAATAAATAGATAAGTCTTTTTCTCATTTTTTACTCCGTTTCTAATCTGAATTGTTACTAATTAATGTTCCCCAAAGATTATCAAGCAGTGGGATAAGTCCCTCTTTTGTAGCAGATGAAAATACTAAAAGTTTTGAATCGTAATTTCTCAGCTTCTTTTTTGATATTTTTTTTAATGTTGCTTCGTCAACAAGATCTGCTTTAGACAAAGCAACCAATCTTTTTTTCTTCGCAAGAATTGGACTGTAAGTAGTCAACTCGTTAAGTAGTATGTTATACTCTTTCTGATAGTTTTCAGAAGTAATATCAATAAGGAAGAGTAAAATTCTTGTCCTTTCAATATGGCGCAGGAATCGCAGCCCCAATCCCTTTCCTTCGGAAGCTCCTTCGATTATGCCGGGAATATCTGCAACAGTAAAACTCTGGTAGTCTTTATAACGAACTATACCAAGATTAGGCTCTAATGTTGTAAAAGGGTAATCAGCTATTTTCGGTTTTGCTTCCGAGATTGTTGAGATCAATGTTGATTTTCCTGCATTTGGAAACCCGACAAGTCCAACATCGGCAATCAATTTTAATTCAAGAATAATTGTTTTTTCTTCACCCGGTATTCCTGGCTCGGCATATCGCGGAGTTTGATTTGTGGGTGTTGCGAAGTTGCTATTTCCTTTTCCGCCTTTTCCGCCCCTTGCCGCAACGAATTGAGTATTCGCCTCAACAAAATCAAAAATAATTTCTTCGGTTTTCGAATCTTTAACCACGGTACCAACGGGGATTCTAATTATTATACTCTCCCCGCTCTTTCCATCTTTAAGTGATGTTCCACCGGGGTCTCCTTTAGGAGCTTTATATTTTTTTTGGTAACGGAAATCGAGCAGCGTAGATAAGTTGCTATCCGAAAGTAAAATTACATCTCCACCTTTTCCGCCGTTACCTCCAGCCGGTCCGCCTTTAGGAACATATTTTTCTCTTCTGAAAGCGACGGCACCATCACCACCTTTACCGGCGGCGATATCTATTTGCGCATAATCTATGAACATTATCTAAACCTATCTCTGAAATAGTTTTCAACACGCTGTTTCAGCAATATTGCTTCTTTAGTTGAAAACGGATTTATTTTATATGAAAAGAATACAGCTTTTAATACTTCATTCGCCTCATCAAAATTGCGGCATTCAGTAATTCGTTCAAGTGTATTGACGAAATCGATACTATCCTGATTGAAAATTACCGCTACTATCTTCATTGACTCCTTAGCCGAAAAATAATCAAATAGGTCAATCTGCGGAGAATCATCATCGCTTTCCTCCGTTTTTGCCTCTGGTTTTTCAACAATCTCCGAAATAGGCTCATGAATAACTTCTTCTGCCGGTTCAATCTCCTCAACTTCAGCAGCTTCTTCAGAAATTGTCTCAATATCCTCATTCTCTTCAGGAAGAATATCGTTTGTTGTCTCTTCAAGTATGTCCGAAAAATCCTTTTTTTCCTCTTCCTGTTTAAGTACTCTATCTTCCATCAGAATCTTTAAATAATCCTCCTCTTCCGGAACAGGCTCATGTTCAATTAATTCTAATTCCCTTTCCTGATCGAGATCCTTTTCATCTAGTTCCTCTTCCGGTTCGGGAGAAAGATAAAGAGAGAGAAGGTCATCTGTGGTTTTATCTTCATCGGGTTGAGTATGTTCAATTTCTCGTATCTCTTCCTCTTCAACAACACTATCCGGGATAGGAGATAGTTCAGGTTCTAATTCGATTTCTTCTTCCTCTTCGGCAGCAGGGAATTCCTCCGGTTGTAATTCTACCTCTTTTGTTGTAGGAAATTCATCAATGGAAATTTCATCATCCGGGGTTTCTTCCTCTTTATCAGGTAAGTCAAACCGAATTGATTTCTCTGTATCCTGAATCTCTGATACAACTTCTATATCATCGTTGTAATCAATTGATTCTACTAATTCTGTTTGTGGTTCTTCATCCGTGATAATCGGTTCCTGTATTTCTTGTACTTCTTCTATCAATTCTTCAATCGTTTCATCAACTATTTGAGGTTCTTCAGGTTGTAATTCTACTTCTTCTACTTCAGGTTCCGGTTTCTCCTCAATCACAATTGGAATATTGGTTAACAACGCCTTTGAAATATCTTTCATATCATACTTCTGTTTAGGATCAACCGAAAGAATTTTACGTAATTTATATATTGATTCATGAAGTTCTTTCTCTTTAAGAAATATTTCGTAGGTGCCGATAGAAATTTTTTTCTTGTTAACCTCCCCCTGGTTAATGAAATCCGCGATACTTGTTAAACTATCGTCATATAATTTTTCTATCTGGTTTGTTACGAGTTCCTTCTGAATTTTTTCCAAAAACTCATTGAACTCAATACTACTTAAAGCCAGGATTTTTCTTTTTTCTATTACGTTTGATATAATATTTTTTATATAACCATAGTAATAAGCATAATTCATAAAAAGAAGAATCTCTTCGGTAGACTTCAGTTCATCTCCGTTAAAGATAAATTTCATATAAGTCCAGTTCGGGCGTAAAACAAAATTCATATTAAACATAACAGCTTGTTCAACCAGTTTTTTTACATCTTCGTAAGGTATAAGTTTCTTCTTCTTGATTTCATTTGCGATAAAAGTAAAATACTTAGTTGTTTCTTCTCCTGAATAATCAAACACCGACTTTTGCAGTAACTTCTGACGGTCTAAATAAATCAAATATTCAAGTTCCGCCGAAATATATTGAACTATGGAAGGATGCACACCCGACGAATTTAAACTTTCGAGAGTGAACAAAGAACCTGCTCTTTTTATCCTGTTCAGGTTGAAATCGGTAATAAATTTAATCTCTTTTTCAAACATGGCTTTTTCTCAAACTTACTTATGGTTTAAAATATAAAAATCCCGATTAAAATTATAATCGGGATTGTGATTAAAAGGGAAAAACTGTTAAATATCTACGAATTCCGACGTAAATTTTGCTTTAACGAAATCTCTGTTCATCCTGGCGATGTTTTTTATCGAAATTCCCTTCGGGCATTCAGCTTCGCATGCGTAAGTATTCGTACAGCTTCCGAATCCCAATTCGTCCATTACTTTCACCATTTTTTGAACACGGATGTAACGCTCCGGTTGTCCCTGCGGTAAAAGTGCATACTGTGAAACTTTAGCCGAGACAAAAAGCATTGCTGAGGCATTTTTGCATGCTGCAACGCACGCACCGCAGCCGATACATGCAGCCGCATCAAAAGCCTCTGCCGCTTTATCTTTTGGAATAGGAATTGCATTTGCATCCGGCATTCCTCCGGTATTAACGGATACAAATCCGCCTGCCTGCAAAACTTTGTCCATAGCTGCCCGCTCAACAATTAAGTCTTTCAATAACGGGAAAGCCTTTGCGCGGAACGGCTCTATATAGATTGTTTCACCATCCTTAAAATTTCTCATATGAAGCTGGCACGTAGCAATCTTGCGTAGAGGACCGTGAGGTTCACCGTTAATAACCAATCCGCATGTACCGCAGATTCCTTCGCGGCAGTCACTTTCAAAAGAAACCGGAAGTTCTCCCTTTCTTTCCAGGCTGTCGTTAAGTTCATCAAGCATTTCAAGAATTGATGCATCGGGAGAGACCGAAACTTTATATTCGACAAAACTTCCAACGGAATTGGAATTAGTTTGTCTCCAGATTCTTAAAGTCAGATTTAGATTTTTCTCACTCATTATTTATAACTCCTCACCGAAGGTTTAACATATTCAAATTCAAGCGGTTCTTTGTTCAGCTCCCAACTGCCAAGATCTTTATATTCCCATGCAGAGACATAAGAATACTCTTCATCGTTCCTTTTTGCTTCGCCGTCTTCGTATTGATATTCTTCACGGAAGTGTCCGCCGCACGATTCGTTTCTTTGCAAAGCATCTACTGCCATCAGTTCGCCAAGTTCGAGGTAATCGATTACTCTACCGGCACGTTCAAGTGTCTGATTGATGTCTTTTGCTTCTCCAACTACTTTAACTTCTTTCCAGAAAATCTCCCTCAATTCTCTTATCTCTTCGATGGCGGATTTAAGCCCTGCCTCGTTACGTCCCATTCCGACTTTATTCCACATTATTCTTCCAAGTTTTTTGTGGATTTCATCAACCGTCATTTTACCGTTTACAGATAAAAGCCGTTTTACAGTATCTTCTATTTCATTCGCCACATTGGAGAATTCTTGATGATCAACCGGAACAAGAACTGGTTTATAGCTTGCAAGGTAATCACCAATTGTATAAGGGATAACAAAATAGCCGTCTGCTAGTCCCTGCATTAATGCGCTAGCACCAAGTCTGTTTGCACCGTGGTCGGAGAAGTTTGCTTCACCGAGAACAAATAAACCGGGGATTGTACTCATCAAATTGTAATCAACCCACAAACCTCCCATTGTATAGTGGGGAGCCGGGTAAATTTTCATTGGAACGTTGTAAGGATTTTCGCCTGTGATTGTTTCATAAATCTCGAACAAATTTCCGTAACGTTCTTCGATTGTTTTTCTACCGAGCCTATTGATTGAATCTTTGAAGTCAAGATAAACGGCGTCCTGTCCTTTTGCTCCTCTGCCGTCGTCAGTTACTTCTTTAGCACTACGGGAAGAAATATCCCTTGGAGAAAGATTACCGAACGAAGGATATTTCCGCTCAAGGTAATAATCTCTTTCATCTTCAGGAATATCATTCGGCTCACGCATATCGTTCTTCTTTTTCGAGACCCAGATACGACCGTCGTTACGCAGACTTTCACTCATTAACGTTAATTTTGATTGTGCTTCTCCATGAACAGGAAGACATGTCGGATGAATTTGAGTAAAGCAAGGATTACCGAACAATGCTCCTTTTTTGTGTGCACGCCAGATTGCTGTTGTATTGCAATTCATGGCGTTCGTTGAGAGAAAGAAAACGTTTGCATAACCTCCGGTAGCAAGAATAACAGCATGTGCGGAGTGTTTTTCAATTTCACCGGTAACAAGATCGCGGACAACTATACCTTTTGCTGCTCCGTCGATAACAACTAGATCCAGCATTTCTTTCCGGTTATACATTTTAACTGTTCCTTTACCGATCTGTCGGTTCAATGCACTAACTGCACCTAGAAGAAGCTGCTGACCTGTTTGTCCTTTAGCATAAAATGTTCTTGATACCTGTGCCCCACCGAATGAACGATTATCAAGCAAACCGCCGTATTCTCTTGCGAATGGCACACCCTGGGCAACACATTGATCCATAATATTTCCGCTTACTTCTGCAAGTCTATAAACATTTGATTCGCGTGCACGGAAGTCGCCGCCTTTAACAGTATCATAAAACAAACGGAAAACTGAATCACCGTCATTTTGATAATTTTTTGCTGCGTTAATTCCTCCCTGCGCAGAAATACTGTGAGCACGTCGGGCACTATCGTGATATGTAAATGCTTTAACATTATAGCCTAGTTCACCAAGTGAAGCCGCTGCCGATGCACCGGCAAGACCAGTTCCGACAACAATAATATCGTATTTACGCTTGTTGGCGGGATTGATCAACTTCATGTTAAATTTATGATTGGTCCACTTTTCAGCAATTGGACCTTGCGGTATTTTAGAGTCTAACTTTACCATTAGTTACCTCCGTGAAATAGTAAAAAATAGAACGGAATTGCTGCAAATCCAATTGCCATTAAAAAGGCATATATGGTTCCAACAGCTTTAATTAACGGTGAATATTTGTTATGATTCCATCCGAATGTTTGAAACGCACTTTGAAATCCGTGATTAAGGTGAAACCCCATCAGTATCATTGAAGCTATATACATAATGGAATACCACTCCACCTGGAACCAGCCGACAACTATTTCATATAAATCGGGATGTTCCGATCCGGTAAAATTGTATTTGTACCAGAATGTCTGCAAATGAACAACAAGAAAAATTAGAACTACACTCCCGGTATATATCATTGTTCTTGAAGAGAATGTGCTATTCTTTGAAGCAGCATTAACTTTGTAGTCAACCGGACGTGCAATTTTATTTTCAATCCACAATTTTACACCGTTGAAGATATGAATCAAAATGATTAGTGCAAGGATTATTTCAATAATTCTGACTACAGGTTTTACAAGTCCAAGTGTAGCCGCATAGGTATTAAAAGCATCCCGTCCAAAGTAAAGGGTAAAATTACCCGCAAGATGAAATATGAGAAAGAGAATCAGACAGATGCCGGTTATTGCCATAACCAGTTTCTTCCCGATAGACGAGTTCCAGAAATTAAAAAACCAAACCACTAAAAACTCCATTAGTTGTTAAGAAATGCCGACAGATGATAACATCTGTACGAAAAAAACGAAACACCAAATTCTTTATTCGTTTGTGTGAAACTTAAAAATTTAAAACTAGAAAATCAAACAAAAATTTTGAGATAATCTTCTAATTCCTACTTTTTATAGGAAATGGGGTGATTCAAAATTAATCTTTGCGAATCTTTTAACTTTAAAACATCACGCAATTTCTTATGGTCCATTTGAGCTCTAGGCCTTGTGTGAAAATTCATACCTGAACAAAATATTGAGATGTTTTGGGAAACAATACCAGCATCGGCCGTAGCCCAAAAATTCTTATTAGAATCAGTTGAGGCAGGGAACCTTGAATAATCAGAGACTAATATGCAAAAGAGAGGAGCTTTTGCCATATTAGGCTGTGTATTTGAAACTATCAACCTATAATCTCCTTCTCTAATCAAAATTATAGAATGGTTACCGGGTTCATAAAGAAAAACCCCATCTTCGGTACAGATATAAACGTCAATATCTTTTACATTCCGAGCAGACGGAGCGGTACGCTTTTTACTTTCCGGGCGGTTAATTCCGTTTGCCGCCCAAAGCAGATTTGAAATATCTTGTAAATTTAATTTTGAAGTATCAAATTCTGATGCGGATGCTCGCAACTGTAAAGCTTTCATAACCGGCAGACCTTTTTCAATTTCAGGCGGATTAAGTTTAATCGTTTTTTCCTGTGCGATAATGTTTAGTATTAAAAAGCTAACAATTATAAAAAGATGATTGTATCTCATCCATGTCCTCATTTAGTTTAATTAACGATGAATTCATTTTAGTTAACAAGCAACTTCACTACTAAAAATCCCCGGTATAAATATCCCCGATCATATATAACTTCGCTTGTCCGGCAATTTTAATCCTATCTCCGCAATCGGTACAAAAAAGTTGACCTCCCCTACTAGAAAGCTGTTCAGCTTTAAGTTCTTTTTTATTCAATTTCTTTGACCAATAAGGAGTAAGTGAGGTATGTGCCGACCCTGTAACCGGGTCTTCATCAATTCCTAATTGCGGGGCGAAAAAGCGGGATACAAAATCGACTTCATCTCCCGGTGCGGTTACAATTAAGCCCCTGCTATTCAATTTTACTATTTTACCGAAATCCGGTTTAATGTTTTTTATTTCGGATTCGGTATTAAAAACAGCAAAATAATCGCTTATACCTTTTAGTGTATCGACTGGTTTGATACCTACACAATCTAGAATTTCCTCCTCATTATTAACCGGCATTAATTTATCCACCGGGAAATCAAGTTCTAAAAATTCATCTTTCTTTTTTACTTTAAGTATTCCGCTTTTTGAATTGAAAACTATTTCATCTTTTTTATAATCGGTAAAATTGAAAACTACAAAAGCCGATGCTAATGTTGCATGTCCACATAAATCAACTTCAACTTTAGGAGTAAACCATCTGATCTCAAATTCATCTCTTTTAGAAACGACAAAAGCGGTTTCCGCAAGATTATTTTCACTGCTTATATTTTGCATTAAATCCACGTCTATCCATTCGTCAAGAATAGAAACAGCTGCGGGATTACCTTGAAAAAGTTTATCAGTAAAAGCATCTACCTGGTATAATTTTAGGTTTTTCATAATTGTCTAATAGTTATTAAAAAATATTCTGCTGTAAATATAAAAAAAGGAAGCACATATTCCTCTTATCATAACATAGACAAGCGGTTTATACGTGCTTCCTAAAATTCAGTAATGATTAATTAGTAATTACTTCTTCAAGATTTTTTTCATGATAGTATCTTTATCAATTTTCTTAGTGCAGAAGAACCAATCTTTACACTCTAGTCCTTCTTCTTTACCCTCCATTCTATCCTGTGCAGCATTACACGAGCCTGCGGGTGAGATAATAACATCATCACCGGGTCGCCAATCTGCGGGTGTAGCGATACCAAATTCATCCGATGCCTGTAAGGCAATTAATGCTCTATATAATTCATCGAAGTTTCTTCCGAGACTTAATGGATAATAGATAATCGTTCGGATAATTCCTTTCGGATCAACAAAGAAGACCGCTCTAACAGCTTTTGTATTACTTTCGCCTGGTTGAATCATTCCATATTTTTTTGCAACTTCCATTGTAATATCTTCAATCAAGGGGAATTTCACTTCCACATTTTTCATTCCCCTGTATTCAATTTTTTCTTTAATGGTACGTAACCATGCGATATGACTATAAAGACCGTCAACAGATAAGCCGACTAGTTTACAATTGGCTTCTGCAAATTGTTTTTCCATTGAGGCAAAGGTCATAAACTCGGAAGTACAAACCGGTGTAAAGTCTGCCGGATGACTGAATAAAATAACCCAGTGACCTTTATAATCAGAAGGGAAATTAATATTTCCTTGTGTTGTTACTGCAGTAAACTCAGGTGCAGGTTCGCCTATTCGGGGTAAAGATACTTGTTGTGTTTCCATTTCGAACTCCATATAATTGTAATTAATTATGTTATTTATGTGAATTATATTATTAATATAAATATTTATTTACTCAATTTCCATTTCGTATACTAATTGTAATCGATTTTAAATAATCCACTTATTTAAGTCCTTTATCATTTTATTTTCGGCAAGGTTTATAAATGTGCATTTTTGTTCCGCAACTGCACACATATTTTTCTCACTTTTGATTACAATTTTCAACGTAATAATTCCATGCTTGTATGAGACAAGATCCAAATAGCCCGTTATTTTGTCAAACAGTTTTACCTGACATCTATAATTAATTGATGTTGAGATAACAGCAAGGTAAAACCCGTCGTAAATTACTTTCGGTAAATTGAAATTCGTTTCCGAAAAACGGGTTCTTAAATCTTCGATCCATCTTATGTAAACGATGTTATTCACATGCCCTGCTACATCTATATCATACGGTTTTACTTCAAAATCCATGCGGATTTGTTTAACCGGGATATTTAACAGCATTTGTTATCCTTCTTACGGGAGTAAAATTGCTGCCGAGATAACGGTAGTCCATAGACCATGTTTATCTCCCTCGGCGGTTTGAGTAACATTAAAAGTTTTCACGATTTTACCCGATAGTTTGAAAACCTGTTCTCTTTCGTTCCAATCGACTTCAGGGTCGAATTCCAGACCGAGAGTAGTTGCAAGCATCTGAGCAGCGAGATCTTCTGCATAATCTCCGGCAATTTTCTCTCTTACACCGAACGGATGATACTCCGATAAATAGCCGTACTGTGAATTATCCGCAGGAATTGCGACTCCAACGGAAGATGCGATTAAGCGGTTTGGCTCGTTGGTTGAATTTCTTGCCATAACAGCAAATGTTATTTGTCCCGGTACCAATTCTTTCAGTCCTTCTTCTTTGCTGATTCTTTTACAGCCGGGAGGAAAAATACTGCTGACTGTAACCAGGTTGCAAATTTCAACTCCTGCACTTCGTAGAGCTAACTCGAATGAACTTAAATAATCTTTATGTCTTCCTACCCCTTTAGTAAAAAATATTCTGGTCGGTACGTACATTAAAAATCTCCTTTTCAATTTTTATTTAAGTAATCGTTAACGGCATCTTTCACTTTCATATTTTCAGTAAAACCTTCTACTATTTTGATATTTGCTTTTCTTAGAACAGCATCAGCTTTATCTCCTACATGTCCGGTCAATAAAACTTCGGCACCTTTATTCAGAATAAGTTGTGCTGCTTTTGGTCCTGCGCCGCTTTCCATTTGTCCGCCTAAATTCGATACAGCTTCAAATTTCATCGTTTCCGAATCTATTATTAAAAAGTATGGGCATCTCCCAAATCTTTCACTAACCAAAGCCTCTAACGAACCTCCGGTTGATGTAACTGCTATTTTCATTTTTCTTAATCCTTTAATTATTTTTTATGTGTTTTATTTTCCACTTACGATAAAACCTGTATTAAGTTCCGTACTTATCATAATTACGTTTTTATAGTTTTGGAGTAGAATTGATTGTAATTCGGATAACGCAATTTTCCCTCTTTGATGCAGTCGGTTATATCTAACCGAGTGTAGTTTGTCCATAATATCAAAACCGGTTGTATTAAAATCTGCTATCAACATTTTGCCGCTTAATGTATGAATGCGGATTATCTCCTTCAAGCATAGATACGGATTTTCAACTTCGTGTAAAGTGTTGATACAAACAATATTATTAATAGAATTATCAGGGTAAGGAATACTCTCTAAATTAAACTGTTGATATTTCAAGCGTTTAAGGAGTTCGGGGCTAATTCTTTTTTCCACTTCAGGTCTTTGCGAAAAATCCAAATCGGCTGTAATAACGTCATAATTCATTCTTGTAAGAATTGATACTGCTCTGCCTGTCCCTGTAGCAACATCAAGTATAACATCTCTACTGAAATTTGCTTCCTTAATCATCCGATGATATTCCTCAAGCATATTAAAACCCCAGCTTTCAAGCAGGATGTCACTTTCGGATTTCGGTATTGCGTCAATTAATCTCATCAAATCAATAGCCCAGCATGTAAATTATTAGACCGAGTATTATTCCATACGCCATATTGAATACTTTTACCCTTATCGAATCTTTAACCGAATAGGAAAGAAGCGGCAGCATTCCGTGACCATCCTGCACTA
>Ga0208244_101383_pt1 | contig 13425 bp, 13 predicted proteins | sample SubbioCR12Aug_5A_FD_184828 | JGI IMG/M metagenome (GOLD analysis project Ga0208244, IMG submission 184828) | Serpentinite rock and fluid subsurface biosphere microbial communities from McLaughlin Reserve, California, USA - CR12Aug_5A (SPAdes) | ecosystem: Environmental > Terrestrial > Deep... | reverse complement strand
CCAATCCGGAAGCCGCCGCGGCGGCCATGGGTGCTGCAGCCCCCGATCTCTCGGTCATCGCCAAGGCGCGGCCGGACGGGGTCAACTACCTGCATTCGCTGCTGGTCGGCTACACCGAAGCGCCGGAAGGCTTCGAGGTGCTGCCGGGCCTGCACTACAACACCTATTTCCCCGGCCATGTGCTGGCCATGCCGAACCCGCTCTCCGACGGCCAGGTCGAGTATGAGGACGGCACGCCCAACACGGTCGACCAGATGGCGCGCGACGTCACCCATTTCCTGATGTGGACGGCCGAGCCCAAGCTCGAACAGCGCCACCGCATGGGCTTCCAGGTGATGATCTATCTGGCACTGCTGAGCGGCCTGCTCTGGTTCGCCATGCGCAAGGTCTGGGCCGACGCGCACTGACGGCATCCCGCAAATGTGACAATGAAAGGGCCTCTTCGGGGGCCCTTTTTTATGGCGCCGCCGCGCTGGTTTGTTATACGGGGACACATAACCCCGGTCGTCATGGCCCGCTTCATGCGGGCCATCCACGTCTTGGCGCCACGCTCGGAAAGAAAGGCGTGGATGGCCCGGACAAGCCGGGTCATGACGGTAAGCGGAACGGGAGAGATCAGTGGCAAAAACCGTCCTCGGCGTGATCGGCGGCAGCGGCGTCTACGAGTTTCCGGGCTTGCGCAACGAGCGCTGGGAACGCATCGCCTCGCCCTGGGGCGAGGCCTCCGACGAGCTGCATTTCGGCGAGCTGCCCATCGGCGACGGCAAGACGGTCGAGATGGTCTTCCTGCCGCGCCATGGCCGCGGCCATCCGCATTCGCCCTCCAGCATCAATTACCGCGCCAATATCGACGTGATGAAGCGCGCCGGCGTCACCGACATCATCTCGGTCTCGGCGGTCGGCTCGCTGAAGGAGGAATTGCCGCCCGGCCATTTCGTGATCGTCGACCAGTTCATCGACCGCAGCTTCGCGCGCGAGAAAAGTTTCTTCGGCGAGGGCTTCGTCGCCCATGTCTCGATGGCCCATCCGGTCTGCCCGCGCCTCGGCGATCACATCGAGGCGGCCTGCAAGGACAACGACATCGCCTATACGCGCGGCGGCACCTACATGGTCATGGAGGGTCCGCAATTCTCGACGCTGGCCGAAAGCGAACTCTATCGCGCCTGGGGCTGTTCGGTGATCGGCATGACCAACATGCCGGAGGCGAAACTCGCCCGCGAGGCCGAGATCTGCTACGCGACGGTCGCCATGGTCACCGATTACGATTGCTGGCATCCGGATCATGCGCATGTCGAAGTCTCCGACGTCATTCGCGTGCTCGAGGAAAATGCCGGCCATGCCCGCGCCGTCATCCGCGCCGTGGCGACAAGCTTCGGCCCGGAGCGCACGCCCTCGCCGCAGGGCCTCGACCGCGTCCTCGACACGGCACTGATCACCGCGCCCGACAAGCGCGACCCCGAACTCGTCCGCAAGCTCGACGCCGTCGCCGGCCGGGTGCTGGGGTGAGGGTTGTCGGTTGTGACGGGCGGTTCTGATAAGATTTCCCACCCTCCCCTTGGGGGAGGGTCGAAATTTGTGAAGCGTTAGCGGAACAAATTTCGGGGGTGAGAGGCGGTTTGCGGCACGCAAACGAAAAGGCCCGGTGGGCCTTTTCGAGCCGCGAACGCCCGGAGCGCAAGCGAAGGGCAACGCCATGGGCTTTCGTTTGGGGTTCAAAAAGGTCCGCCGGACCTTTTTGTTCGCTTTGCGAAACACCCCTCACCCCCGAAAAATTCTTCGCGTACCGCTCGAATTTTGTCGACCCGCCCCCAGGGGCGGGTGGGCGTGACGGTTATAGTCCGGGCTGGACGGACAGCTGGCAGACGGCCGAACAAGATTAAACGGAGACATATGGACGTGAAGCAATTCATCCGCACCATTCCGGACTACCCGAAGCCGGGCATCCTGTTTCGCGACATCACCACGCTGCTCGGCGATCCGGTCGGTTTCCGCAATGCGGTCGATGCGCTGGTCGCGCTGCATGACGGCGCGACCTTCGACATCGTCGCCGGCATCGAGGCGCGCGGCTTCATTCTCGGCGGTGCCGTCGCCCACCGGCTCAATCTCGGTTTCGTGCCGGTGCGCAAGAAGGGCAAGCTGCCCTTCACCACCATCGGCGAGGAATACGATCTCGAATACGGCACCGACACGGTCGAGATTCACATCGACGCCATCGATGCCGGCGCGCGCGTGCTGCTGATCGACGATCTGATCGCGACCGGCGGCACGGCCGAGGCTTCGGTCAAGCTGATCGCGCGGGCGGGCGGCCGGGTCGCGGCGGCGAGCTTCGTCATCGAATTGCCGGAACTCGGCGGCCGCCAGCGTCTCGAAGCGCTCGACATCGAGGTGCTCTCGCTCTGTTCCTTCGAAGGCCATTGACGCCGCGCGGCGAGAAAGGGCCCCATGAAGATCGACGGCATCCATTACCGCACCATCCGCGTCGCCGATGACGGCTGGTCGGTCGAGATCATCGACCAGACGCAACTGCCGCATCGCTTTGCGCTGGTCCGGCTCGAAACCGCCGATGACTGCGCCCGCGCCATCCGCGACATGAATGTGCGCGGCGCGCCGCTGATCGGCGCCACCGCGGCCTATGGCATCTGCCTGGCGCTGCGCGCCGATCCGTCCGATGCGTCGCTCGATGCCGCCTGCGCCATGCTCGGCGCGACGCGGCCGACCGCCGTCAATCTCCACTGGTCGATCGATCAAATGCGCGCCGCCGTCGCGGGTGTCGGCGCCAATGCGCGGGCCGAAGCCGCCTATGCCTGCGCCGCGCAACTCTGCGACGCCGATGTCGAGACCTGCCGCCGGATCGGCGAGAACGGCCTGCGCCTGATCCGCGGCATCGCCGAGGCCAAGCCCGGCCGCACCGTCAACATCCTGACCCATTGCAATGCCGGCTGGCTCGCCTGTGTCGACTGGGGTACGGCGCTGGCGCCGATCTACATGGCGCATGACGCGGGCATCCCGGTCCATGTCTGGGTCGACGAAACGCGGCCGCGCAACCAGGGCGCGGCGCTGACCGCCTTCGAGCTGGGCGGGCACGGCGTGCCGCATACCATCATCCCCGACAATGCCGGCGGCCATCTGATGCAGCATGGCCAGGTTGATATGTGCATCACCGGCACCGACCGCACCACCGCGACCGGCGATGTTGCGAACAAGATCGGCACCTACCTCAAGGCGCTGGCGGCCGACGCCAACGACGTGCCCTTCTATGTCGCGCTGCCCCACACCACCATCGACTGGACGCTCGATGACGGCGTCGCGCAGATCCCGATCGAGGAACGCGATGCGCGCGAGGTCACCCACATGACCGGCCGCACCGACACGGGCGACATCGTCACCGTCGGGATTTCGGCGCCGGGCAGCCCGGCCGCCAATTACGGCTTCGACGTCACGCCGGCGCGTTACGTCACCGGCCTCGTCACCGAACGCGGCGTCTGCGCCGCCAGCCGCGAGGGCCTGCTCTCGCTTTATCCGGAGCGGCGCGGATGACGGCGGCGGACGAGGACTGGCGGCGGCAGCGCGTCATCGACGCCGCGCTCGATCTCGCTGCCACCGGTCTCTCGCCGCAAATGTCCGGCAATGTCTCGGCACGGGAAGGCGCGCGCGTCTTCATCACGCCGTCGGGCGTTGCCTATCCCGATCTTCTGCCGGCCGATATCGTCGAGATCGCGCTCGACGGCCGCGTCCTGTCGGGCCGCTTCCCGCCTTCCAGCGAATGGCAGATGCATTGCGCCATCTATCGCGCGCGGCCGGAAACGGGCGGCATCGTCCATGCCCATTCCGATTTCGCCACCGTGCTGGCCGTGCTGAAGCGCGACATCCCGGCCTTCCACTACATGGTGGCGGTGGCCGGCGGGAAGGACATCCGCTGCGCGCCCTATGCGACCTTCGGCACGGCCGAACTCGCCGCCCATGCGGTCGCCGCGCTGACCGGCCGCCGCGCCTGCCTGCTCGCCCATCACGGCCAGATCGCCATCGGCGCCAGCGTCGAGGATGCCCTCCATCTCGCCCATGAGGTCGAAACGCTGTCGGCGCAATATTGCCGCGCGCTGCAGCTCGGCGAACCGGAGCTGCTGTCGGACGACGAGATGGCGCTGAATGTCGAGAAGTTCAGGCGCTACGGGCGCAAAGGGTAGGGCAGGCGGGCGTTGCCGCTCCTCGCAACGACGAATTTCTTCTGAATTCACCAAACCCGAAAGTGTCACCCCGGCGCGTGCTCTCCGGTACGCCATCTCCCCCAACACTCGTCACCCCCGGGCTTGACCCGGGGGTCCAGAAGCCGCCGAAGGCGGCGTCCCTCTTCGCAAAAACTGCGGTATCAAATAAAGCAAGGAGTCCTTGCGAAGAACGACGGCGCGCGTTGCGCGCCTTCTGGATTGCCGGGTCGAGCCCGGCAATGACGATGTTGGGTGAGGAGACGGCGTCACGCCCCCTCAAACAACGCCAGCGTCCGCTTCAGCGCCAGTTCCGCCGATGCCCGGTCGTAATTGTTGCGGCGGTCGGAATTGAAGCCGTGGTCGGCGTCGTAGACATAGACCTTCACATCCGGATGCGCGGCCTCGATGCGGCGCACGTCGTCCATCGGGATGCCCTTGTCCTTTTCGCCGAAATGGCAAATCGTCGGGCATTTCGGGCTTTCGCCGATGAAGTCCTTGATCGCGCCGCCGTAATAGCAGGACGCCGCATCGAGCCCCTCGGCGCGGCAGGCCGCGACCCAGGCGACCGTGCCGCCATAGCAATAGCCGGTGATGAAGGTCTTTTCGCAGCCATCGGCGCGCAGCTTGTCGATGCACATCTGCGCGTCGAGCACGGTGTTCTCGTAAGGGTTCCTGGCGCGCAGCTCCAGCGACTTCTGGATGTCTTCCTGCGCGTAGCTCGCCTGGAAGTCCTTCACCTGGCGGTCATAGAGCTGCGGCGACAGCACATCATAGCCGCGCGCGGCGTAGTCGTCGCAGAGATCCATGATATGCGCGGTGACGCCGAAGATTTCCATGATCAGCACGAGCCCGCCTTTGCGCATGCCCTCGGCCCTGGCGTGGTAGCAGAGTATCTCGGCGCCGTCGCCGCTTGTCAGCGTGATCGTCCTGCCCTTGCGTGCCATCGCGTCCTCCCTTGTCGTCGTTCTGCGTGTTCAGCCCCGGTTGCGGCGTTGCGTCATGCCCTGGCCGGTGAATTCGAGCACGGTCGCCCCGTGCTGATTGATGCCGATATTGCGGCTCCGGATGATGCCCCAGTCGGGCCGCGATTTCATTTCGATTTTTTCGATCACGATTGACGAATAGGTGATCGTGTCGCCGGCGCGCACCGGGTTCGGCCATTTCATGTCGAGAAAGCCGGGCGAGGGGCCGCCGGCCGGCTTGCGGCCGGTTTCGTCGGGCGCGTCCTCGCGGCCCGTGCGCGAAGCGATCATCAGCTTCATCCATGTCGCTGCCGTGTGCCAGCCGCTGGCGGTCAGCCCGCCAAAGGGACCGCGCCTGGCCGCTTCGGCGTCGATGTGGAAATATTGCGGATCGAATTTCGTCGCGAAGCGGATGATCTCTTCCGCGCTGAAGGTGTGGCTGCCGAGTTCCATGCGGGCGCCAATCTCGATGTCCTCGAACCAGGGCATGCCTATTCCTCCACCGGCGCGCCGGGATGGCGGCGGCCATACATCGCCCAGCCGTCCGAGGTCAGCACCACCTCGTCCTTCTGGTTCAGCATTTCGATATGAAATTTCGTCAGGCCCATTTCGGGGCGGCTTTTCGAGACGCGGCGGTCGGTGCAGGTCCGGCGCAGGCGCAGCACATCGTCCACATAGACCGGCTTCTTCCAGCGCACCTCGTCGACGCCCGGCGCGCCCAGCGAGGCGCTTTCGAGGATGTAGCCGTCGCACATCATCCGCATCATCATCGCGCAGGAATGCCAGCCCGACGCGCAGAGCCCGCCCAGGATCGATTGCTTCGCCGCTTCCTCGTCGAGATGGAAGGGCTGGGCGTCGAACTCGCTGGCGAATTCGACGATCTCCTCCTTCGTCACCTGCTTCGCGCCGAACTCGACCGTCTCGCCGAGGCGGAAGTCCTCCCAGTAGTATTTCGGTGGGGTCATTTGTGAGTGCCTGTTGTCTTTGTGCGGAACATATTCTTGCACGGCGTTAGCTTGAGCGACCACCCGCCCCTGGGGGGCGGGTCGAAAAATTCAAACGGAGTGCAGAATTTTTCGGGGGTGAGAAGCGTTTTGCCGAAGGCAAACGAAAAGGCCCGGTGGGCCTTTTTGAGCTTCGAACGCCCGGAGCGAAGCGCAGGGCAATGCCACGAGCTTTCGTTCGGGGTTCAAAAAGGTCCACCGGACCTTTTTGTTCGCTTTGCGAAGCACCCCGAACCCCCGAAATTTGTCTCGCTTGCGCGACCCAAATTTCGACCCTCCCCCAAGGGGAGGGTGGTCGGTCATCGCAAGTCGTTTCTGTAACCCCCGGGGATAAGTTTTTCTCACCCGCCGAATCGCGCCGCGCGCTTTCCGCCGCTCCCGGAACCGGGGATAAGTTATTTTCGTCCGGCCCTCGAATCGCCGTCACGCGAATGCCGCGCCTCCTCAGAACCGGGGATTACTTTTTTTCGCGAGGCTCCGAATCCCATTTGTGACAGTTTTTTGACAGTTCCGTGACAGAGGGGGGGTCCGCTGTCGATTTCCGCTGTCACAAACCGGGTTATCCCCGCCCCTCGGGGGGTGTGATCAGATGGCATTTCCGACGCTCAATTGGCAAAGCGGAAATGCATCACATCGCCGTCCTGCACCACATAGTCCTTGCCCTCAAGACGCATCTTGCCGGCATCCTTCGCGCCCTGTTCGCCGCCGAGTTTCACATATTCGTCATAGGCAATCGTCTCGGCACGGATGAATCCCTTCTCGAAGTCGGTATGGATGACGCCGGCGGCGGCGGGCGCGCGCGTGCCGCGCGTGATCGTCCATGCGCGCGTCTCTTTCGGACCCACCGTAAAGTAAGTGATCAGATCGAGAAGTGCATAGCCGGAGCGGATCAGACGCGCGAGGCCGGGTTCGGAAAGGCCCAGCGTTTCGAGATATTCCTTGCGGTCGCCGGCCGGCAGTTGCGCGATCTCTTCCTCGATGCGGGCCGAGATCACGACGGCCTGCGCGCCTTCGGCTTTCGCGCGCGCCTCGACCGCCATCGAATATTCGTTGCCGGTCGCGGCGGATGCTTCCTCGACGTTGCAGACATAGAGCACCGGCTTCGAGGTCAGCAGGTTCAGGCCCTCCCAGGCCTTGATGTCCTCGTCGGAAATCCTTCCCTGGGCCGTTGCCATGCGGGCGGGCTTGCCCTCGCGCAGAAGTTCAAGCGCCACCGACATCAGATCGAAAAGCTGCTTTGCTTCCTTGTCGCCCGTCTTTGCCTTCTTCTCGGCCGCCGCGGCGCGTTTCTCGAGGCTTTCGAGATCGGCCAGCATCAGTTCGGTCTCGACGATCTCGGCATCGGCCAGCGGGTCGATGCGGTTCTCGACATGGGTGATGTCATCGTCGACGAAGCAGCGCAGCACATAGGCGATCGCGTCGACCTCGCGGATCGTCGCGAGGAACTGGTTGCCGAGCCCTTCGCCCTTCGACGCGCCCTTCACCAGACCGGCGATGTCGACAAAGGTCAGGCGCGTCGGGATGATTTCCTTGCTCTTCGCGATGCGCGCCAGCTCGTCGAGCCGCGGGTCCGGCACCGCGACTTCGCCGACATTCGGCTCGATGGTGCAGAAGGGATAGTTGGCGGCCTGCGCGGCGGCGGTCTGCGTCAGCGCGTTGAAAAGCGTCGACTTGCCGACATTGGGCAGTCCGACAATGCCGCATTTGAAACCCATGGCCTAGGCGTCTCCGTTCTTTGTGTCGTCGGTCTTTTTCGTCTTCGGCGGCTCGGGATTGAGCGCCAGATGGACCTTGTTGGCGAATGTCGCGTCCTTGCCTTCGGCCAGCAGCGGGGCGGCGTCCGCGATCGCCTCGATCAGCGGTTCGACCCAGGCGCTCATCTCGGCCTTCGAGAAGTCGCCCAGCACCGCGCCCAGCACGCGGTCCTTGCCGCCCGGATGGCCGATACCGATCCGTACACGGCGGAAATCGGGCCCGATATGCGCCGCGACCGAGCGGATGCCGTTATGGCCGGCCGCGCCGCCGCCGGTCTTGATGCGCAGCTTGGCCGGGGCGAGGTCGAGTTCGTCGTGGAAGACGACGACATCGGCGGGTTCGATCTTGTAGAAGCGCATCGCCTCGCCGACGGCGCGCCCGCTTTCGTTCATGTAGGTGGTCGGCTTCAGCACGATCGCCTTTTCGCCGTCCAGCATGCCTTCCGCGACAAGGCCCTGGAAGCGCGCGCGCGGCGCGGCAAAGGAATGGCGGCGGACAATCGCGTCCGCCGCCATGAAACCGATATTGTGGCGGTTGCGTGCGTATTTCTCGCCCGGGTTGCCGAGACCGACGAGCAGGATCATCGCCGGCTCCTTTCAGTTCAGGCGGATCAGTCTTCCTTCTCGGAAGACTCTTCCGTCTTTTCCTCGGCCTTGGCTTCTTCGCCGGCGCTGGCTTCGGCCGAGACGACGGCGGCCGGTGCGGCGACGGTCGCAATGGTGAAGTCGCGATCGGTGATGGTCGGCTTCACATTGGCCGGCAGCGTGACGGCCGAAATATGAATCGAGTCGCCCATCTCGTAGCCCTTGAGGTCGATGTCGAGCTGCTCGGGAATCGCGTCGGCCGGGCAGATCAGTTCGACTTCGTGGCGCACGATGTTCAGCACACCGCCGGCCTTGAGACCGGGCGAGGCTTCGTGGTTGTGGAAGTGAACCGGCACGTCGACGGTGACGGTCGCGTTCTTGCCGAGGCGCAGGAAATCGACATGGATGATGAAGTCGCGCACGGGTTCGAACTGCACGTCGCGCGGAATCACGCGTTCCTTCTTGCCGTTGATGTCGACATCGAGCACATGGCTCATGAAGGTGCCCGTGCGGTAGAGCGCATAGACGTCCTTGTAGCTGATGGCGATCAGTTCGGGCGACTTCTTGTCGCCATAGATGACGGCGGGAACGCGGCCTTCGCGACGAAGCGAGCGGACAGCCCCCTTGCTGCCTTTCTCGCGCGTCTCGGCAGCGAGAATCTTGGTCTCGGCCATGACAAAATCTCCAATAAAAACAGGGCCTTAAGGGCCCATGCGATGACCCGCAAGTCTCCTCCAGGGGTGTGGAAGTGCGGGATTGCGGGCCTTATAGCCGCCAATCGGGCAAAACTCAACCGGGGGCGGGAAGGGGGGCGGCGGCGGCCGGGCTCAGTCGAACAGGCTCGAAACCGAGCGTTCCTCGGCCGTGCGGCGCATCGCTTCGCCGATCAGCGGTGCGATCGAGACGACGCGGATGTTGTGGCTGACGCGGACGGCTTCGGTCGCCTGGATCGAATCCGTGATCACCAGTTCCTTCAATTGCGAGGCCGAGACGCGGGCGACCGCGCCGCCGGACAGAACGCCATGCGTCACATAGGCCGAAACCTCGGTCGCGCCTTCCTTCAGCAGCGCTTCGGCCGCGTTGCAGAGCGTGCCGGCCGAGTCGACGATATCGTCGACCAGGATGCAGGAGCGGCCCTTCACGTCGCCGATGATGTTCATCACTTCCGACTCGCCGGCGCGTTCGCGGCGCTTGTCGACAATGGCGAGATCGGCGCCGATGCGCTTGGCAATGGCGCGGGCGCGCACCACGCCGCCGACATCGGGCGAGACGATCATCACATTGCCGTTGGTCGGGTAGTGCTGCTCGATGTCGCGCGTCAGCACCGGCGCGGCAAAGAGATTGTCGGTCGGAATGTCGAAGAAGCCCTGAATCTGGCCGGCATGCAGGTCGAGCGTCAGTACGCGGTCGGCGCCAGCCGTCGTCACCAGATTGGCGACGAGCTTGGCCGAGATCGGTGTGCGCGCGCCGGGTTTGCGGTCCTGCCGAGCATAGCCGAAATAGGGAATCACCGCCGTGATGCGCCGCGCCGAGGCGCGCCGCAGCGCGTCCATGATGATCAGCGTTTCCATCAGGTGGTCGTTGGCCGGGTAGGAGGTCGACTGGATCACGAAGACGTCTTCGCCGCGGACGTTCTCCTGGATCTCGACGAAGACTTCCATGTCGGCGAAACGGCGGACCACCGATTTGGTCAGGGGCAGGTTCAGATAGGCGGCGATTGCTTCGGCAAGCGACCGGTTGGAATTGCCTGCGACCAGTTTCATGCCGTGAACCCCGTCCTTCGCCCCTGTGTCTCACATTGCCGCCGCCGATCCTGCCGGAAGCATGACGGTCCGGTGACGGTGCGAGCGCCTTGTAACAAGGGGACCGGGGCCTGTAAACACGCAACTCCGTGCCCGAAATTGCCTGTTTTTACGCCCTGTATCGACATTCAGGACTTGCCGGCAGGTGCGGCGAGAAGCGCCAATACACCATCGGCGGCAGCCTCGGCCGCGGTTTCGGCAAGCTTGCCCCAACTCCCCGCAATACGTGCCGCCTCGATGGCATTTCGCTGTTTCACCTCGCCGAGCCGCTTGCCCTCCGGTGAAGTGACCACCCAGCGGATCGAGACTTCGGTGCGTCCATCGCGGCGCGATGCGGTGACGACGCTGCCCTCGATCCGGTATCCCTCGTTGCGCAGCCATGTCGCCGTCGGCATCCGGCGCGCCAGCGCGCCGTCGAGGGCCTGCGTCAGTGCCGCGTTGCCGTCGCCCGGTGCTGCGCCGACGATGATTTCAAAGGGCCGGCGGTCCGGCTGCAGTTCTGCCGTGTTCCCGGCGATGCTGCCGGTCACGATGCCATTATCGGTGTCGACTGCAGCCTGCACCCCGCCGCCGGCTTCGTTCCGGTGCCAGGCGGCCAGCTGCGCGGCCGCGCCGGCCGCGATGCGGCGCAGATCGTTGCTGTCGATATCGGCCCAGGGATCGTTGCTCCCGGCGCGGCGCGGCAGATTTTCCTCGTTGACGACACGGTGAACACGCTCGCCCTGCGCGTCGTGCATATCGATCACCGTCACGACATAGGTGCCGTTTGCATTCCCGCCGGCACCCAGGGCGCCGGACAGTTCATATCGGCCGCTGCCGTCGCCTGCGAGCGGCAGCCTTGCCCTTGCGGCTTCTTCCCGCAACAGCGCGGCAAACATCTCGGCCTCTGCCGCGGGTACGCCGCTCAATGCGGCAATCGCGATCGCCGGCACCACCTCAGGCATCGCGACCGCCGGTCCGGCCGGTTCGCTGACACGCGCATTGCGGTCCGATGCTGCGTCGTCGGCACAGGCCGCCATGGCGAAAATGGCGATGGCTGTGCCCACGCGCAGCCTGTGCGCGCCGGACCGTTTCCAGTCCGAAGCGTTCTGCCTGACATCTGTTCGCGTTTGTGCCAGCACCGCCGGATGCCCCATTGCCCTGCCCGAATGGCGGGCGCCTCTGATCGAGCAGTCTAGTCCGATTCGGACCGCCGTTGCCGGCCTGTCGTCTATTCCGGCCGCAGCATGATGGCCGATATCTGGCGGCCATAATCCGGTTCGCCGCGGTGCGTCGCGCGGCGATAGGAAAAGAATCGGGACTTCTCGGTATAGGTGCAATGGCCGAGCATGGCGACGGCGCCGATATCGGCGGCATGAAGCCGGGCTTCGGCATAGCCGGGCAGATCGAACATGAAATGATCGGGCTTTTCGGAGGCAGTAAACCATCTGGCGTTGGTGCCATCCGCCTCGATGAAGCGATTCCGGAATTCGGGACCCACTTCATAGGCTTCGCGCGAGATGCAGGGGCCGATCGCGGCCGCAATGCTGCCGCGCGTTGCGCCAAGCCCTTCCATGGCCGCAATGGTGGCCTCCATGACGCCGGTCAGGGCGCCCTTCCAGCCGGCATGGGCAGCGCCGACAATGCGGGCCTTCTTGTCGGCAAACAGAACCGGCGCACAATCGGCGGCCAGCACACCCAATACGATCCCGGGCGCGGCCGTCACCATCGCATCGGCCTGCGGCGCTGATTCCCACGTCCAGGGTGTCGTCACCTCGACCACATCGGCACTGTGAATCTGGTGGACAGTGACCAGATTGTCCGGTTCCACGCCCAGCGTCTGTGCGACATGGGCGCGATTCCGGCGCACGGCCGCCTTGTCGTCACCCGAGCCCAGACCGCAATTCAGCGACGCATAGATGCCTTTCGACGCCCCGCCCTTCCGGGTAAAGAACCCGTGCCGGATATGCGGAACGACTTCGAGGGGCTTTGCGGTCAGCATCGGCGCTACCTCAGACAAATCCAGCGGGTGCCGCCGCGCCCTGTGGCGTGACGGCCAGAACCTTGAACAGGCTGCCCATCTCGCCGGGCGCGGTCAACCGCCGCAACGCCGCATCGATGTCGCGGGCCTGACTTCCGGTTGCCTTCTCGCGCAATCGTGCCGCGCGCGCCTCGATTCCCAGCGCCGCAAGAAAGGCGCCTTGCTCGACCGGCCCGTGCGCTTGTGCGCCGCCGTCGCGGACAGCCAGCGCCAGCATCTCGAAATCGACATGTGCCGTCAGATCCGCTTCGCCAGGTGTGTCGAAGGGATCGACATATTGGTGGCCGCGCAGGGCCTGCAACGTGTCGCCCGGCGCGCTGCGGAGATGACCATAATCGACGATCAGGGCCGCGCCGCCGCTTGCGGAAATACGCGACGATATGGTTTCGGCGATTGCCGTCGCGGCGGGGCAAATTTCGGCAATGGCGCCTGACGGCGCGTCGCGCATCGCGGGCGGCAGTCCCTTGTCGCCGGCAAGGGGAACGGGAGCGAGAACCGGGGAGAGTCTGCCATCTGTCAGGCCGATCTGGCGTTCGCACCAACCGCGCCCGGTCCGCTGATACTGGATGATTGGCATTGCATCGAAGAATTCATTCGCGACCAGGAAAAGCGGCCGATCGGGCAGGCTGTCGATGCGGTCGTGCCATATTGCCTGGGGCACAAGGTCTTTCTGGGCCTTGCGCAGCACGGGACTTGTCTCGACGAAATGCACTTCCGCCGCCGCGACCATGTCTGGAACGGCGCGCATGGCACGCAAGGCATCGCTCATCAGCGTCCCGCGGCCGGGGCCGAGCTCTGCCAGTACAAAGGATTTCGGCGCACCCTGCGCCATCCATGAATCGGCCAGCCAGAGGCCGATCAGTTCGCCGAACATCTGGCTGATTTCAGGTGCAGTGATGAAATCGCCGCGCATGCCCAGCGGGTCGCGCGTCATGTAGTAGCCGTGTTCGAGGTGCCCGAGCGCGAGCGCCATGTATTGCGAGAGCGGGATCGGGCCCGTCTCCTCGATCAGGCGCACAATGTGGCGGGCGAGCGCCGTGCGGCCGCTGCTCATTTCCGTTTGGGCTTGGGCGTTGCGGCGTCGGCTGTTGCC
>Ga0208244_101382_pt1 | contig 13444 bp, 6 predicted proteins | sample SubbioCR12Aug_5A_FD_184828 | JGI IMG/M metagenome (GOLD analysis project Ga0208244, IMG submission 184828) | Serpentinite rock and fluid subsurface biosphere microbial communities from McLaughlin Reserve, California, USA - CR12Aug_5A (SPAdes) | ecosystem: Environmental > Terrestrial > Deep... | reverse complement strand
CGGTATACCTGCCAGCCGCCCGCCACGATCAGCGCGGCCAGCGCCAGATACCCCGCCCCCTTCAGAAACGCCCTCATTTCGCCTCCAGCCCTTTCCCCAGCAGCCCCATCGCGTACTCCAGCGACAGCCGCGCCATGCAATGGTCGTACAGCGCCTTGTAGTGGTTGCCGCGCGCCTCCGTCAACGCGGACCGCGCGTCCACCACCTCCACCTCGGTGTTCACGCCCTCGCGGTACCCCGTCATCGCCAGCCGCAGCCCCTCCTCCGCGTGCTGCAGGCTCAGCCGCTGCGACTCCACATACTCCTCCGCGTTCTTGAGGCTCAGCAGCGCCTGCCGCACATCCAGAAAAACGTCCTCCTCCACGTCCTGCAGCTCGATCTCCCGCTGCCGCAACCGCGCCCGCGCCGCGATCAGCTCGCCCTCGCGCCCGAACCCGTCGAACAGCGACCAGTTCAGCTCCAGCGCCGCCCGGTGCGAGTCGCCCCACCCCTCGCGCGTCTCGCGCACCCGGTCGGTCCCGGCGCTCAGCACCAGATCCACCTCCGGCAGATACGTGCTGCGCAGCGCCCGCACCTGCTCGCGCTGCAACCGGATGTTCAGCTCCGCCATGTACAGGTCAGGCCGGTTCCGGTACGCCTCTGCCACCGCCGCCTCCAGCCCCACCGACACCGGCACGTGCGCCAGCCCGTCCGCCAGCCGGATCTCCGCGTCCGTCGCCGTCCCCAGCGTGCGCAGCAGGCTGTTCTTCGCAAGCACCAGATTGTTCTCCTGCCGGATCATCTCCGCGCGGAAATTCGCCACGTCCACCTGCGCGCGCAGCTCGTCGTACTTCGACGCCACCCCGTTCACGCGCTTCACCCGCACGTCCGCCAGATGCGCCTCCGCCGACGTCACCGCGTCGCGGTTCACCTGACACAGGCTCTCCGCCAGCAGCGCCGAATAATAGTTTTCCGTCACCTGCCGGATCACGCTCTGCACCGTGTCGCGCACGCTCTCGTCCGACCAGTAGGCGTACAGCCGCGCCGCGCGCAGCCCCGCCGTCACCCCGCCGCCCCGGAACAGCGGCTGCCGCAGCAGGAGCTTCGCGCTGTCCGCGTCGCGCGACCCGTACTCCGTCGACGCCGCCACCTCCACACGCGGCAACGCCAACTGGTACGCCGCCACCACCTGCCCCCGCGCCGCCTCGCGCTCCTGAATCTTCGCCTGCAGCGCCTTGTTGTACAGCAGCGCCACCCGCACCGACTCCTCCAGCGTCAGATGCTCCGCCGGGATGGGGATGTCCCCCGCCTCACGGACGCGCAGCCACGCGCCGTACGCCTCCTCCCGCGCCGCGAGCAGATCCCCGTAGACCCGCTCCCGCGAGACACACCCCGTCAGCCCCGCGAGCCCCACGCCCGCGGCAAAAAGAACGCCCCGTATCCCTTTGAACCGCATACCGCTTCCAAACCCCCTCGCACAAATTTAAACTGGCTTTTATCTTACACCGCCCCCCGCCCCCTGTATACCGAAAACACCGCGCCCCCACCCCGCGCCGCGACGGAAGATAGGGCTTGTCGCGAAGGCGTTGTGGCGTTACGCTTTGCATCATCAAGCGAAAGGGCATTATGGGGCGCAAACCGAAGGACGCGAAGACAGGCAAAACCGGGGGGAACGGCAACGGCACCGCCAATCTGGGTTTCGAGCAGAAGCTGTGGCAGGCCGCCGACAAGCTGCGCGGCACGATGGACGCCGCCGAATACAAGCACACCGTCCTCGGCCTCATCTTCCTCAAATACATCTCCGACTCCTTCGAGTCCCGCCGCCAATGGCTCGTGCGCGAGACCGCCGACCCCGACAGCGACTATTTCACAAAAAACGAAACCCAGCGCGCCTGCATCGCCGAAGACCGCGACGAGTACCTCGCCGAGAACGTCTTCTGGGTGCCGCCCAAAGCCCGCTGGATCGAGCTTCAGAACAACGCCAAGCAGCCCACCATCGGCAAGCTCATCGACGACGCGATGGCCCTGATCGAGCGCGAGAACCCCTCGCTCAAGGGCATCCTGCCCAAGAACTACGCCCGCCCCGACCTCGACAAGACCCGCCTCGGCGAGCTGATCGACCTGATCGGCACGATCGCCGTGGGCGACGCGCAGAGCCGCTCGCAGGACGTGCTGGGCCGCGTCTACGAGTACTTCCTCGGCAAGTTCGCCTCCGCCGAGGGCAAGGCCGGCGGCGAGTTCTACACGCCCTCCTGCGTGGTCCGCGTGCTGGTCGAGATGATCGAGCCGTTCAGGGGGCGCGTCTACGACCCCTGCTGCGGCTCGGGCGGCATGTTCGTCCAGTCCGAGAAGTTCGTGGAGGCCCACGGCGGCAAGCGCAGCGACATCGCCGTCTACGGGCAGGAGTCCAACCCGACCACGTGGCGGCTGGCGAAGATGAACCTCGCCATCCGCGGCATCGAGTCCCACCTCGGCGACCAGTGGGCGGACACCTTCGCCGTGGACAAGCACACCGACCTCAAGGCGGACTTCATCCTCGCCAACCCGCCCTTCAACATCTCCGACTGGGGCGGCGAACGGCTGAAAGAGGACAAACGCTGGGTCTACGGAATACCGCCCGCGGGCAACGCCAACTTCGGCTGGGTGCAGCACATGATCCACCACCTCGCCCCCAACGGCATCGCTGGCTTCGTGTTGGCGAACGGTTCCATGTCCTCCAACTCAGGCGGCGAGGGCGAGATCCGCAAGGCGATTGTCCAAGCCGACCTCGTGGACTGTATGATTGCCATGCCGGGCCAATTGTTCTATTCGACACCGATCCCCGTCTGCCTGTGGTTCCTGACTCGGAACAAGGCGAGCAAAGGGATGCGTGACCGTCGTGGCGAGACGCTCTTCATCGACGCCCGCAAGATGGGCACGCTCGTTGACCGCGTGCACCGCGAGCTGACCGACGCGGACATCCAGAAGATCACGGGCACCTACCACGCTTGGCGGGGCGAGAAGGATGCGGGCACGTACGAGGATATGGCCGGCTTCTGCAACTCGGCCAAGCGGGAGACCATCGAGAAACACGGCTTCGTCCTGACCCCCGGCAGATACGTCGGGGCAGAAGAGGCGGAGGACGACGGCGAGCCCTTCGCCGAGAAGATGGCACGGCTGACAAAGGCCCTGAACGAACAGTTTTCGGAATCGGCAAGGCTGGAAAAAGCCATCAGAGCCAACTTGAAGGGTTTGGGTTTTCTGATGTGGTAAGGAAACTTCGGTCAATGGATAGTGCTTGGACAACAAAACTCTTGGGCGAAGTTTGTACCAACTTCGATTCTATCCGTGTTCCAGTGAAAGAATCGGAAAGGCGTGCAGGCATATACCCGTATTATGGAGCCTCTGGGATAGTAGACTATATTGACGGTTTCTTGTTCGATGGAGATTACCTTCTCGTTGCTGAAGACGGCGAAAACCTCCGTTCCAAGCAGACGCCAGTGGCATTCTTAGCAAAAGGTCGTTTTTGGGTAAATAATCACGCACACATAATTAGGGGGAATGATGCCGCTGACACGAGATACTTGATGTACGCTTTATGGCAAACAGATATTGCTGGTTATTTAACTGGGTCAACGATGCCGAAGTTAACACAGGGCAACTTAAACCGCATTCCTCTGCCAATCCCCCCTCTACCCATCCAACACCGCATCGCCGACATCCTCGGTTCGCTGGACGACAAGATCGAATTGAACCGCAAGATGAACGAGACGCTGGAGACGATGGCTCGGGCAATCTTCAAGTCTTGGTTCGTGGACTTCGACCCCGTTGTCGCGAAATCTGAGGGACGGCAGCCCGTCGGCATGAACGCCGAAACCGCCAAACTCTTCCCCAACTCGTTCGAGGACTCCGAAATCGGACGGATTCCGAAGGGCTGGAAGGTCGGATGCTTGGGCAATGTGCTATCCCTTCACGACTCTAAGAGAGTACCTCTTTCTAGTCGAGAACGAGCGCAACGGCAAGGGCAATATCCCTATTACGGCGCGACCTCAATAATGGACTACATTGATAATTATCTTTTCGATGGCGTGTTTCTATTGATAGGTGAGGACGGTTCAGTGATAAACGAAGATGATACACCAATCGTCCAATACGTTTGGGGAAGATTCTGGGTCAATAATCACGCCCATGTGGCGACAGGCGTTCGTGGTTTCTCGGTTGAGCATCTTTTTCTTTGCTTGAAAGCAACAAACATTCGCCCATATATAACTGGCGCAGTTCAACCAAAGCTCAACCAAGGAAACCTTTTAAGAGTTCCAACATTATTACCGCCGCCTGAAATATGCCAGAGCTTTAAGACAGTTATTGAACCTTTGTTTACACTGATACGGACTCTCACGGACCAAACGGACACCTTATGTATTTCACGTGACGCCCTCCTGCCCCGACTGCTTTCCGGCGAACTCGCCGTCGCAACGGACTGAACCCATGACCGAACTGAAGAAAAGCGTGTCGCAGAAGCTGCGTATGGCCGGAAGGGATTATACGCGGGGCGGCTGGTATTTCGTGACGCTCAGCGCGGATTACCACCGGCACCTGTTCGGCGAGGTCGTCGGCGGGCGGTCGCCCGTCATGGCGTGCAACGCGCTGGGGCGGCTGGTGGAGCAGGAGTGGCGGAAAATCCCCGCCTACTTCACGGGGGTGCGGCTGGGCGCGGCGCAGGTCATGCCCAACCATTTTCACGGCCTGCTCTGGCTCTCCGGCAGGCAGACCGCGGCGCATGCCGACGGGGGCGGTCCCGCCGACGGGCGCGTCGTGTCGTTGGGCGAGATCATCAACCCGTTCAAAGGCGGCGTCACCCGGCAGGGCCGGCGTGCGGGCGTTGTCTCTCGCTTCAGCGAGAACGGCCCTAACCCGCCGCGCGTGTGGCAGCCGAATTATTGGGACGTGATCTGCTTCGACGACGACGAGCTGGCCGTGCGGGAGGCCTACATCCGGGCGAACCCGTTGCGGTGGGCGCTGAGGCGCGTCCCGAGGGGATTCATCAAAAAAAGCCGGTACGTCGGCAACACGGCCCTGCTGAACGCCACGCCCAAACGCGCGCTGCGCCTTTCGCGGAAAACGCCGGAGGCCGACCGCGCGCGGCATCAGTCCGAGGCGCTCGCGGGCGGCGCCGTCATCGTCAGCACGTTCTTTTCGCCGGCCGAACGCGAGGTGCTCGACCGCCTGCTGGAAGACGGGGACGCCCGCCTGATCTGGCTCGTCCCGCTGGGCATGCCGGAGACGATCCCGTCGAAATGGGCCGGTGCGATGGCGGCAGGGCGGGCGCTCTGGCTCTCGGCTTTCCCGGACGACATGACCGCCGCATCCCGCGAGAGTTGCCTGCGGTGCAACGAGTGGGCTTTGCGGCTGGAACAACGGAGCGACGCGAAATGAACGTCAAATTCACAGAATCGGTGGTTGAAATCGCCTGCCTCGATTACTTCGGGCAGTTAGGGTACTCGTACCTAGCAGCCCCCGAAATCGCCTCCGACGGTCTCTTTGCCGAACGGGACGAATACGGCGAGACCATCCTGAAGCGCAGGCTCCGCGACGCCCTGGCCCGGATCAACCCGAAAATCCCCGCCGACGCCATCGAGGACGCCGTCAAGCGCGTGACCCGCACCGACTCGCCCTCGCTCGTGGTGAACAACCGGGCGTTCCACAACATGCTGGTTAATGGCATTCCTGTGGAATGCCGTGAACCAGCACCCTCGCCCCGGCCCTCTCCCAGAGATAGAGGGGGACTGCTGGAAGAGGGAGAGCTGGACAAGGGACAGTATCGAGGGGGATACACGTTCGCGGGACTCGTTGCGCGCGCCCGAGAGCTTCGCGATCATCAAACATCTGCCGAGGCCATTCTGTGGGAGTGTCTGCGCGCGCGTCAACTGAATGCCCTGAAGTTTCGGCGCCAGCATCAGTTCGGCGACTACATCGTCGACTTCTATTGCGCTGAACACCGGTTGGCCGTTGAGGTTGATGGGCCCGTTCATGAAGAAGTGCGCCAGAAACAGCACGACAACGTGCGTGACGCCTACCTCCGCTCGCTGGGCAACACCGTGCTTCGTTTCTCAAACCAAGAGGTCATCGACAACCTCGAATCTGTTCTCCAGCGCATCGCGGAGTCCCTCCCCTCTACCTCTGGGAGAGGGGGCGGGGGTGAGGGTTCGCCTCGTTATGAGATTGTCCGCCTGATTGATTTCGAACATCCCGAGGCGAACGATTGGCTGGTGGTTAACCAGTTCACCGTCATCGAGAACCACGTCAACCGGCGTCCCGACGTGGTGGTGTTCGTCAACGGGCTGCCGCTCGCGGTCATCGAACTCAAGAACCCCGCCGACCATCAGGCGACGGTCAAGAACGCCTACAACCAGCTCCAGACCTACAAGGCGCAGGTGCCGTGCCTCTTCACCTGCAACGAGGTGCTGGTCATCTCCGACGGGCACGAGGCGAAGATCGGCTCGCTGACCGCCAACTGGGAGCGCTTCGCGCCGTGGCGCACGGTGGACGGCAAGACGGTCGCGCCGCTGTCGGTGCCGCAACTGGAGACGCTGGTCAAGGGCGTCTTCGAGAAGCGGCGGTTCCTCGACCTGATCCGCAGTTTCGTCGTGTTCGAGGAGGACGCGGGCAACATCGTCAAGAAGCTGGCGGGCTACCACCAGTACCACGCCGTCAACCTCGCCGTGGAGGACACCCTGCGGGCTTCGTCCCCAACGGGCGGCGACAGGCGCATCGGCGTGGTGTGGCACACGCAGGGCAGCGGCAAGAGCCTCTCGATGGTCTTCTACGCCGGTAAGACGATCCTGCACCCCAAGATGGAGAACCCCACGCTGGTCGTCATCACGGACCGCAACGACCTCGACGACCAGCTTTTCCGCAACTTTGTTCTGAGCCAAGACCTGTTGCGGCAGACCCCCGTGCAGGCGGAGAGCCGGAACCACCTCAAAACGCTGCTCAAGGTGGCGAGCGGCGGGGTCATCTTCACCACCGCCCAGAAGTTCGCGCCGGAGAAGGGCGAGAACTTCCCCTTACTCTCCGACCGCAGGAACATCGTGGTGATCGCCGACGAGGCGCACCGCAGCCAATACGACTTCATCGACGGCTTCGCCCGGCACATCCGGGACGGGTTGCCCAAGGCGTCCTTCATCGGCTTCACCGGAACCCCCATCGAGCTGAACGACCGCAACACCAAGGCGGTCTTCGGGGATTACATCAGCGTCTACGACATCGAGCGGGCCGTCGAAGACCGCACCACCGTCAAAATCTACTACGAGGGGCGGCTCGCGAAACTGGAACTCGCCGAATCGGAAAAGCCGAAGATCGATCCCGACTTCGAGGACATCACGGAAGCCGAGGAGGCCTCCGACAAGTCGAGCCTCAAGCGCAAATGGTCCCGGCTGGAGGCGATGGTCGGGACGGAGAAGCGGCTGAGCCTGATCGCCAAAGACATCGTGGCGCACTTTGAAAAGCGTCAGGAGGCGATGGACGGCAAGGCGATGATCGTCTGCATGAGCCGCCGCATCTGCGTGGATCTCTACGACCAGATCGTCAAGCTGCGCCCGGACTGGCACAGCCAAGACTTCGGCAAGGGCGCCCTCAAGGTCGTGATGACGGGCTCCGCAGCCGACCCCGAACGCTACGCCCAGCACCTGATGACGCCGAAAGTCAGAAAGGACATCGAGAACCGCTTCAAAAAGCCGGAAGATCCGCTGAAGCTGGTCATCGTGCGCGACATGTGGCTGACGGGTTTCGACGTGCCTTGCCTGCACACGATGTATGTGGACAAGCCCATGCAGGGCCACGGGCTGATGCAGGCGATTGCCCGCGTCAACCGCGTCTTCAAGGACAAGCCCGGCGGGCTGATCGTGGACTACCTCGGCATCGCCGAAGAACTCAAGGAGGCGGTCGCCCAGTACACCACCAGCGGAGGCAAAGGCAGCCCCGCCTACGATCAGAACGTCGCGGTCGGCTTGATGCTGGAGAAATGCGAGGTCGTCAGAGGCATCTTCCACGGTTTCGACTGGACCCCCTTCCTGCTCGGTTCTCCGACCGAACGCCTGGCCTGTCTCTCGGCTGCCGTGGAGTTCGTGCTGGGGCTGGAGAGCGGCAGGGAACGGGTGCTCGCCCATGTCCGCCTGCTGACCGAGGCGTTCGCCCTCTCCGTGCCCGACGAGCGGGCGCTCGCGCTCAGGGACGATGTGGCGTTTTTCCAAGCGGTGCGGGCGCAACTGGTCAAACTGGGCGGAGGGGGCGGCGGCGGCGGGAATGACGAGCACGAACGGGACGTTGACCGCGCCGTGAAGCAGTTGGTGGCCCGTTCCGTCGCCTCGGACGAGGTCGTGGACATCTTCAAGGCTGTGGGCCTCGACAAACCCGACATCTCCATCCTGTCGGAAGAGTTCCTGCGGGAAGTCCAGAAGATGCCGCAGAAGAATCTGGCGGTCGAGGTCTTCCGGAAGCTGATGAAGGACGCCATCTACAACCGGACGCGCACCAACCTCGTCCAGTCCAAAAACTTCTCCGAGATGCTGGAGGAGACCATCCGCAAATACCAGAACCGCACGATCGAGGTCGCGCAGGTCATTGCCGAGCTGGTCGAGATCGCCAAGAAGTTCAAGAAGGCGATGAGCCGCGGCGAGGAACTCGGCTTGAACGAGGCGGAGATGGCCTTCTACGACGCGTTGGAGACAAACGACTCTGCCGTCATGGAGTTAGGAGACGAGACCTTGAAGGCGATTGCCTGCGATCTGGTCAAGGCGGTCAGGAACTCCGTGACGATTGACTGGACACGGAAGGATTCAGTGAAGGCCAAGATCCGCACGCTGGTCAAACGCATCCTGCGCAAATACGATTACCCGCCGGACAAGCAAGAGCGTGCGACCGCCACCGTGCTGCAGCAGGCGGAACTCCTGTGCGGGGACTGGGCCGAAAACGACGCGCCGTGAAGCCGCGCATACGGTCGGTATCAAAAAAAAAGAACCGGGCAAAACCCGGTTCTCCTTCTTATCGACTCGCCGCCTCGCAGTCTTACGGCTACACCTAAAAATGGCGGAGAGGGGGGGATTCGGACCCCCGGTACCGGTTTTATCCGATACGGCGGTTTAGCAAACCACTGCCTTCAGCCACTCGGCCACCTCTCCAAGAGACAAAAAAAAGTTGCCCGCATCATACGCGAACAGGATGCGGCTTTTCAAGCGCAAACATCGCGTGGCGTCACTTTGTTCGGACTGCGCAACGGCACGACGCCGAATCTGCGATGAAATCGCAAACTTGCAATTGCATCGCCGCACCGGAATCAGGCATCATACATAGGAAACGCGATCTGCCGAAAACGCGAACACGGAAAAGGATTTGCCATGACGCGAAAAACCGCCATCTCCCTTCTTGCCGCCGTCCTCCTTGCCGGATGCCCCCTGCTGCACGCCCTCACGCCCCCGCCCGGCATTCTCCTCCACCAGCCGGATGTCCTAGCCGCCGCCCGAGCCGTCACCGCCGAGCGCTTTCCCGATGCCGACCGCGTACTGGTCGCCGACCACGTCTTCGAGGCGTACGAGAAGGACGGCACCTCCGTCCTCTGGGACGACGAATATTCCCTCGTCCTCACAGAGAAAGGCCGCCGCGACGCCTCCGCCGCGCAAATCCCCTACAGCACCAGCTACGGCACCGCCTTCGTCCACCGCGCCGAGATCATCAAACCCGACGGGCGCGTCATCCCCATCGACACCGCCGCCTACTCGCGCATCATGACCGAGCCCGGCCAGATGGGCTCGAACATCTACGACCCCAACAACAAGATCCTCAGCTTCTCCCTCCCCGGCGTCGAGATCGGCGACCTCTGCCACATCGTCACCTGCCGCGCCACCACCAAGGCCCGCATGCCCGACACCTGGGCCGACTACGCCGTCTTCGAGTACGACCAGCCGATCGTCAGACTCGACTACACCATCTCCGCGCCCCCCGAGCTGCCCGTCCGCCACAAGCTGCTCCGCGCCCCCGTCCCCGGCACCGTCACCGCCTCCGAGACCCGCCAGCCAGACGGACGCACCCTCCACCGCTGGACCGTCGCCAACGTCCCGCAGATGTTCCCCGAACCCGACATGCCGCCCCTCCACACGCAGGTGCAGCGCCTCATCCTCAGCACCATCCAAGACTGGCAGACCGTCTCGCGCTGGTACTGGAACCTCTGCCTCCCCGCCCTGGAGAAAACCACGCCCGAAATGCAGCGCACCGTCGATGAGCTGACCGCGGGCGCCGCCACGCGCGACGAGAAGATCCGCCGCGTCTTCAAGTTCGTCTCGCAGAAAATCCGCTACATGGGCATCACCACCGAAGACACCGCCCCCGGCTACGAGCCCCATGAGGTCAGCCTCACCTTCAACAACCGCTACGGCGTCTGCCGCGACAAGGCCGCCCTCCTCGCCGCCATGCTCCGCATGGCAGGCATCCCCGCCTACCCCGTCCTCATCCACGCGGGCGCGAAGATGGATCCCGACGCACCCATCCCCTTCTTCAACCACGCCGTCACCGCCGTCGACAAGCCCGGCGGCGGCTACATCCTCATGGATCCCACCGACGAAAACACGCGCGACCTCTTCCCCGCCTATCTCTGCAACCGCAGCTACCTCGTCGCGCGCCCCGAGGGCGAGACCCTCCTCGTCTCGGACGTCTACCCCGCCGCGAACAACCTCGCGCGCATCGACTCCCGCGGCACCCTCGACGAGACCGGCGCGCTCCTGCTCAAGACGCGCGTCGTCTTCGAAGGCATCAACGACAACGCCTACCGCGGCCACCTCCTCCGCCAGAAGGAGGAGCAGCGCCGCAAGTTCTTCGAGAGCGTCCTCAAGAGCCGCCTCCCCGGCGCCGAGGTCATCGAGTGCGCCCTCGCCCCAAAAGACCTCCAAGACACCGAGACGCCCCTCTCCGTCGCCCTCACCGCCCGCGTCCCCGACTTCCCCGTCCGCGGCGACCGCCTCGACCTCGCCGCCCTCCCGTGGCTCGGCACCGCCCTCGGCTACGCCAACTTCGTCATCGGCCAGACCGGCCTCAAGCAACGCCGCTACACGCTGGAGACCGGCCTCACCTGCGGCATCGAGGAGCGCGTCACCCTCGACACCTCCGCCGCCCTCGGCGCGCCCCACGCCCTCCCTCCCGACGTGCGCCTCGACCGCGCGGGCGTCACCTTCGAGATGACCCACGCCGCCACCAACGGCGTCCTCTCCGGCACCCTCCGCTACCTCCTCAACACCCCCGAGTTCTCCCCCGCCGAATACCTCGAACTCAAAGCCCTCCTCGAAGAGATCGAGCAGGCCGGCCGCCGCCGCCCGCTCTTCGCCGCCGCCGACACCCTCGCGCCCGACACCGAGACCCTCCACGACGACACCCACGCCCGCCTCGCCGCCCCCGGCGCATGGGTCACCACCCGCTCGTGGTCGAAGCGCGTCCTCACCTACGCCGGCAAGAAAAACGCCTCCGAGATCAAGCTCAACTTCAACCCCGCCTGGCAAGACGCCGAACTCGTCTGCGCCACCGTCTCGAACCTCAACGGCACCGTCCACACCGTCACGCCCAAGGAGATCAACCTCATGGACGCCCTCTGGGCCGGCTCCGCCCCCCGCTACCCCGCCGCAAAAACCCTCGTCGTGAACCTCCCCGGCGTCGAGACCGGCAGCGTCATCACCGTCACCACCCGCTTCACCCAGACCAACGCCCCCTTCTTCAGCCACACCCACGCCTTCGGCGGCACCTCCCCCGTGCGCGGCCAGACCTTCCGCCTCACCTACCCCCGCGCCCTCGCCGACCCCAAGACCCGCCTCCTCAACCCCGGCCCCCTCGTCTTCCGCGCCGAGACCAACGACGCCGCCGTCACCCTCACCTGGAGCGCGCCCGCCCTGCCCGCCGTCCGAGCCGAGGAGCAACTGCCCCCGTGGCACCTCTTCCGCCCCACCCTCTTCGTCTCCTTCGGCGACTGGCAGGACTACGCCCGCAGCCTCCGCCGCGCCGTCGCCGCCGTCTCCGACGACGACGCCAACGCCCGCCGCCGCGCCCGCGAACTCGTCAAAGGCCTCCGCGACCCCCTCGACCGCATCCGCGCCATCCGCGACGACGTCCTGCGCACCGTCCGCCCCGCAGGCCCCTCCTTCCTCGACCTGCCCCCCGACCGCCTCTCCTCCCCCGACCGCACCCTCGCCGACCAGTACGGCCACCCCGCCGACCGCGCCATCCTCCTCGCCGCCATGCTCCGCGCCGCAGGCTTCGACGCGGAACTCCTCCTCGCGGGCAACGACACCACCCGCTACCCCGCCTACTCCCAGCCCCAGCGCGACATCCCCCAGCCCGGCTTCTACAGCCACCTCCTCGTCGCCGTCACCCGCAAAGGCGCCACCCTCTACCTCAACGAAGGCGACCAGTACGACGAACTCGGCGCCTCCGCCCTCGACGCCGCCCCCACCCTCTCCCTGCGCGGAAAACACGGCACGCTCCAACTCCCCGAGCCGCTCATGAACCGCGCCCGCTCCACATGGACCATCGACCTCGCCGCCTCCGGCGACGCGCGCATCACCGTCACCAACCTCTTCTTCGGCACGCAGGCAGGCCCCTTCCGCAAGCAATACCGCGAGATGCTCCCCGAAGACCGCCGCCGCCACCACCTCGAACTCGTCGGCGCCCTCGCCAAATCCGCCGAGCCCCTCTCCGACCTCGTCACCGACACCGCCGCCTACCCCGGCCTCCGCGCCTACACCGTCGCCGCCAAATCCTACGCCGTCGTCGACGACCGCACCCTCACCCTCCTCATCCCCGAGGTCGCCGCCGCACTCTTCCCCCTCCGCGCCGACAAGCGCGACACCCCGCTCTTCCTGCGCCGCACCGACCCCTCCGAACTCGACTGCCGCATCCTCCTGCCGCCCGGCTACACGCGCCTGTCGCTCCTCCCCGAGACCAAACGCTGGGACCTCCCCAACGGCCTCGGCTCCCTCGACTACGACGTCCAGACCGCCGCCCGCGAAGACGGCCGCCTCGAACTCCGCATCACCCGCCGCGTCGAGCGCCGCAGCGGCGAGGCTCCCCCCGAACTCTACCCCGCCCTGCTCGAATACAACCGCCGCCTCACCCACCCCGCCGTCCGCACCCTCGTCGCGGAAAAAGAAAACGCCCCGCCGCAGTGACGCGGGGGGCGCTCGGAACCGGCCAGCCTTCTGCCGCCTACTTTCCGGCCTGCTTCATCTGCGGGAACAGGATCACGTCGCGGATCACCTCCGTCCCCGTCAGCATCATCACCAGCCGGTCGATCCCGATCCCCAGACCGCCCGCCGGCGGCATCCCGTGACGCAATGCCCGGACGAAGTCGTGGTCCATGCGGGCCATCGAGTCCTCTTCGGGCAAGCCGTCTAACTGCGTCTTGAACAACTCCTCCTGCAAGTCCGGATCGTTCAACTCGGTATAGGCGTTC
>Ga0208244_101380_pt1 | contig 13450 bp, 12 predicted proteins | sample SubbioCR12Aug_5A_FD_184828 | JGI IMG/M metagenome (GOLD analysis project Ga0208244, IMG submission 184828) | Serpentinite rock and fluid subsurface biosphere microbial communities from McLaughlin Reserve, California, USA - CR12Aug_5A (SPAdes) | ecosystem: Environmental > Terrestrial > Deep... | reverse complement strand
CACATCCCGTGGTCGATCGCCACCACGCGCTTTCGCCTCGGGCGGGCCATCGCCAGACATCTTTCCCAGTGCCCATGCTGCGGGAAACCCTACGTGCGAGCAGATAGACATTAATAACACAGTACAATTAATTGTCTGAAGTAAAACGGGATGTTAATTATCTGGTTTGCGCGCATATATTTCCATCGAACTACGCCAAAACGGAAATTCCCGCCTGACCCCGAAGAAACTGAGGAAATACAGGAAGTGGTCTCGTAGTGGATTTGCGTATGGTCCGCCAAGGTATGGATAACGAATATCAATAACATCGAGCCCAAAATTCTGCAATGCGTTTTTCATCATAATGTCTGACGGAATAAGAAAGTTCCCATGGGGTGTCAGGAATGGCAGCGTTTTGAAGCGCCAGTAATAGAGGCTATTCGAATTAGGAGTGGCCAAGAAGACAAGATACCCTCCCGGCTTCAGCAGACGAATGCATGTCTCGATGACGAAAAATGGGGTCGGGATCAATTGAATCGAGCCACGAAAAACGATGACATCAAAGAATTGATCCGGATAAGCGTAGGCCTCGGAAAAATCATTTACCTTGATCCCTCGCGACCGCGCTTCCTTGATTGCCAAATCCGCCACATCGACACCATAGCAATCCCAGTTTTGTGTATCAAACTCAGATAGAAACCCGCCTATTCCGCAACCGACATCGAGTATGCGGCCACCATTAGGTTTTAACGTTTCAATCCGGCCACGTTCCTCGCGATACATCGCGACTCGTTTAGGATCTTCTCGATACATCAAGAAATATGATTCATCGTAACGGCATCTTTGCTCTTCGCCTGTCGATGTCAATGCCACAGCTTGCTTGCCAGGTTGGCTCATGTACGCACAATCTCGACCATGAATATGGCCGCCATAAAGTGTGCTCGCCAGTCGTCAGACATATTCAACTCCATTTGATGGTTGATCGTGCGGAAGTCGCTAACACCACTCGCAAGAATCGGCGGAACACAGTGAAAATGGAAGAAGCGAGTACGTTCGACACGCAGATTAAATTGCTCCATGTAAGAAGGCATAGTCATAGGATTAGATTTAATGCGGGCCAGATTCCCGAAGGATTTGTCTTTCGCTGCGGTGAAATATGGCCCCGGCACATTTGGATTGGTAATCAACCCTTTCAACATTTCTAGCGTTCCGTTGTTGCGCAACGAAGAGCATATGGCGTTGTTCCAAAGCGCCATATCGTAAAACTCCATGGTGATGCCGTTGAATGTGAATAGATCGAACAACTCATTGCGATAAGCCGCAATAAATCGACCGCCTAACTTAAGTACGCGCGCAATATCTAAATGTACCGCGTCCCAACGATCACGAGGTACGTGCGGTAACACGCTCAGTAGCGCAATGCAGTCTTCCGATGCAGTCGGCAAATTAGCAAGGGTGGCAAGGTCGTCTTGTGTAATTCGAGAACTATCATGTCCATGCTTCTGCAGTAACTTCGCCCCAAATTCCTTTAGTTCGGCCACTGGCTCGATGCCACGCGCATTAACGCCCCGCTCGATGGCATCGAGAACAGTCCAACCACCACCGCATCCAATATCCAATACCGAGGCCGGACGGGCGCGATCGAGAAATTGCTGGTAGAGCCGTCGGCGGTACCACGCTGGATCGGAAGGCAGACCATCCGCGTCCATGGAGTAGCAATTGGCGATCCTGTCCCAATTGCGGGCGTAATAATCCAACACTTCCTCACTAGTACCAGTACTGCCCTTGGATTGCAGGTGCATATTTTTCTCTTGTGTCTTCCTGTTGAAGTAATAAGTTTTTTCGTTGCGTGTTCTAAACCATCTGACGGACTATTCGGAAAACCTCTGGAAACAGGAAGCAGCGCTCAATCTCTGCGCTTGAATATTCGCTGCCCACTAGTAGCATCTGCTCTCGGTAGTACTCACAGCCAAGAGTCTGTTCAATCTCGGGAAAGTCCGTACGCCACCCCAAGCATTCACGCACATTTTTCAGTGCGTATTCGAACGTATCGCGGGACAGTCCAGCGACCGAATCATAAATCTCGGGCTCGTAGCCATGGATTCGCATTTCCGGGTCACAGACAAACTCAGTCAATTCCGCCATGGCACGAGGCATATCGGTTCGCCATATATTGTCTGAGGTTCGGTAAATTGCCCAATTGGAGGGCCAGGCCTTACCATCTGCCTTGCGAAATCTCTCGATCTCTAGCATTTCCGGATGGTATTCCACACCGAGAAAATCGGTCATCCGAAGCACTTCTGCTTCCGGATTCTGAATAAACGGCTCGTAACGCGTCACGATCATTCGTCTCTGCAGATGTGGATTGCTCGGCAAAACTGCGGCGAAGGCAGCGTACTTACGTAAATGTCGTGCAAACGAAAGCACCGTTGGGCGCTTGGCATGGTCGGGCTCAGAAAATTCCGATGAAAAGACAACTGCGCGGGGATCGCGTAAATGCAGCATGAATTTCGCCTCGGGAATTAGTTGCGCAATCAACGGAAAAAACTCCATCGCCCAGTTATCGTTGAAGCCTGTCCAGATTAGTTCGGCGTCCTGGTCGCTGGACGAGGCAATGACCTTCATGGTGTTGTAGAAGGTCTCGCGGAAGGTGGGGGCCGGTAACTTGTCCAGGTGCGCAATCAAGTTAACCGATGCCAAACTCATGCGACTAGCTATAGCAACTTTCAGTTGCGCCCATTGTGACAAATCAAATGGGATATCAGGATCGGCGTGATGGAGCGCCTTCATTATTCTTAGCTTCGAGTCGCTGAAGTAGTAGTCATCCAGTACGCCTGATGGTGCGCGTAGATCGGCACCACTAGCCTTGAGCAAGCTATCTCGGTAAAAGCGAAACAACGGAATGAATGGATCAAGTGACATCCTGATCTGGGGATGGTTGTTGAGCATCAAGGTGCGGAAATTTGTACCCCCTCGTGCCGTACCTGAGGTGAAAAGAAGGCGCATTGGCTACTCCAAGGCAAAAGAGGGCAGGAACCGGACCGTACGGCTGTATTCCGGCGTAACGGCGATGGTGTCAATCAGATCGTGCGTGGCGAACTTCCGCATGTAGCTCTGAGTCATGTCGACATCGAGATCATGCGTAAGCGCGATGTCAATCACCGATAGTCCGCTCCACATGTTGTCGAGCAATAGCGTGTTGATATCGTACTGGTTACGCTGATGCGTCCAGTCTGAATACAGGTCAAACCGCGTCAGATAGGCCGGTACCCGGTTACGCGGACGTGGAATGTAGTCCTGCTCAAGTGCATCAGCGACGCCAACCAGTACACCGACCACCTCCTCCAGTTTGTCAAGTTCGACCAGCGCCATGTCGTCATGATGGGTGTGATAGGCCTCGAAAGGGTGGCGGTCCAACGACACTACTGGGACACCTAAGCCAGGGGCGTCGAAGACCAACTCGTCGTTGCCCCAACCTTTGCGGAAGGGTACGAACCGGCAAGGAAGTTTGCCCTGTTTGTGCAGCACATGTAAAAAGATACGGTCGATATAGGTATCACCTCGGCGGGAAAATACGAGTTGCAACGGCGCTCCCGCCCCGCCCATTTCGCTAAACACAGCACCTATGGTGGCATCTAGCTCGGTCTCGTGGGTAGCCGCGTAGACACTGCTACCGATAGTCTCGGGCATCAACAGTGCCTTGTATCCAAAGCGCGGATTCGGATATTTGCGCCGAATGCGTTCCACTGCTTCCAACATGACCGCGACACCTGCGAGCCCGTCATTTGCCTGCGCAACATGACAGTAGTGCGAAAGAAAAGTGAACCAGTGGCCAGTTCTTCCTGGGTGAGCCGACTCTGCAACGATCATGTCGCCCGGTTTAACCTCAACGTCAATCTCGACATGATACTCACCGTCAGGAAGTGCATGCAGACGATCATGGGGCAGCGCGATGCGCCATTCGTTGAGCCGGCGCTGATAGTTGTAGGCAAGGCGGAATTCGTAGCAGAACGCGTCCGGCTTGGCCGGGTTGGTAAAGGTATGTTTGACCAGTTCTTCCTTGGTAACCTTCCCCGAAAAAGGTAACGAGTAGCGAGCAACGAACAGCGGAGATTCATCGTGGCTGGCGATGACATTGTCGCCATTCGACAGAACCGCCTTTCTCACGTTCCACTCAGGTGGTATCGTCCATGTTTGGTACTCGCCTCCGGTGGGGTACTTGTGCAGTTTGATCGGATACCGCGCACTTAGAATATCCATGCACACCGCGACATCACTCGTAACGATGGTCCTGTTCTTCATTAACAGCTTGTCGATAATTTCCAGCATTTGCGTTTCTACTCCAAATTGAAGAGTTGACAAGATCGCGTCGATCGTTTGCCTTGTTTGTTGCAAGGTTGTTTTTGTGAGAGCAGGCAATTTCGCCGAAAATCGGCACCTCTGCCCATGCAGACGTCACAACTGCCAAATCATCGTCACTATTCCAGGACCGGCTCGCTGAATATACGGTGTCTCAGCAATCACAAATCCGACCTTCTCGTAGGCTCTAATCGCCACTTTGTTTTCTTCGTCCACGCCCAACAGTATTTGCTTTATTCGGCGATGATGATTTAGCCATACAGCACTGGCCCATAGAACCTCGGGCGTAACCCCTCTGCTGCGATAATCTGGATCGCCAATCAACACACCCATGATTGCGTACCCCAGCTCGGAATTGATTGGCTCGTATTTGATATTGCCGATATGCAAGCCGTTACGCTTATCAAAAATACCGAGGAAAAGCACATCTTCGCGGTTGCAGCGCTGTGCGATATACCCCTTCAGGGCTTCTACATCCGGCGATCCATTCGCGGCAGAAATAAAACGCTGGGCTTTCGGATCGGCAAGCCATGACGCATAACGAGCAGTCGCGTCCTCAGGTGCAAGCGGGCGCAGAATGAATCTTTGCGTCACAATACGAAAGCCATCGAAGTTCATCAGGCGACGATGTCCCAGCTAACCGGCGTGCCGCGCTTCACACTTCTTTTGACGGGCCTGCCCAGCAGCAATTCGTAGTAGCGCGGCGGCAAGCCGAATCCGGGGCGGATGGCGCGGAGATTGTCCGGAGAAAGAATCTCCCCCGGCTCCATATCCTTGACGATGTAGAGCGAGCGCCGGAAGACCAGCGACGTCCTTTCTGCCTCGGTCGGCCCGTAGCGCACGTTCCCCAGTGAACGCCACGCACGGTCGGTTTCATTGACGAGATCACGGAGCTCATTCGGTTCCATCGAGAAGGCGGAATCCACCCCTCCGTCAGCACGGGACAGTGTAAAGTGCTTCTCGATAACGCTCGCCCCTAGGGCCACGCTTGCTACTGCCACGCCGATGCCGAAGGTATGGTCGGACAGCCCAACCTCACAATCGAACAACTCCCTTAAATGAGGAATCGACCTCAGATTCGAGTCTGCCGGATCCGCTGGGTAAGTACTGGTACACCTGAGCAGCACGATATCCCGGCAACCCGCATCGCGCGCTGCGCGAACGCTTTCGTCAAGCTCTGCGAGGGTTGCCATGCCCGTTGACATGATTAGCGGCTTGCCTGTGCCGGCCACCTTTTTAATCAGCGGCAGGTCGGTATTCTCAAATGATGCGATTTTGTAGCAAGGCACCTCGAATGACTCGAGGAAATCCACTGAGCTGGCATCAAAAGGGGTGCTGAATGCAATGATGCCGAGCTCGCGGCATCGGCTGAAAATCGCTTCATGCCACTCCCAAGGAGTATGCGCCTCACGATAGAGATCATGAAGGGATCGGCCTGCCCAAAGGCTGCCAGGATTCGAAACCATGAAGGCTTCATCAGGTACGTCGAGCGTCATGGTGTCAGCCGTATAGGTTTGCAGCTTTACGGCATGGGCACCAGCAAGGGCCGCAGCTTCAACAATTTGAAGCGCACGCACGAGAGACTGGTTGTGGTTCCCTGACATCTCGGCGATCACAAACGGTGTATGGCCCTGACCAACTTCTTGATCCGCAATCCTCATGCCTGTTCCCTCGGAGATTTTAGCGCTGACATCCTTAGGCTCGAACGATCTTTATGAGATAGCGATGTCCGCCAATTTCAAAAAAAGCGGGATAACGTTCGTTATCCACGACGCGAAGCAAATTAAATTGCTCACGAATCGTACTGTCGGGATTCAATTGGCTATCCGCGGCCGTACGGCGCCGGTAATAAGTGGGAAGTCCCTTTTGTGAGCGACCGGACGAAGCAATACAAGGGTAGCTTGCGACAAAGCGACGGCATAGCTCGATCGTCTTCATCGCCACCGATGCCCTTATGTCCCCGAGTAATTCATGCCCTTTAAGATCAATGCTGTCCTGTAAATAGATAACACCGCTATCGACCCTGTATGCGGCCTCAAAGAGGGTCATGGGAATCGTGTTCTTGTTTTCCAGAATTTGCCATACCCACGGAGACCAGCCGCGCCCCTCAGGCAGCCGGCTGGCGTGAACAACGAGATTATGGACATTGCGTTCCAAGACATCTCTTTTCACGATCTCGCAACAACTGAGGAAGAGGGCGCAGTCCCCTTCCTCTACCTCTGCTGCTCGATAAGCCTGCTTAACAGTATGGCCAGCCTGCCGCAAACCGGCGACAAAAGGATGAAGATAGGGGTTTAGCCAGCTTTCTGAATCGGTAATAAGTGTGATTCTGTGGCGGCCAATTAGCGCTGACGCTACACGGTCAGCACCCCGCCCATCCGTCATTTTGGAGGCACGACTTGATATGCGCTCCAGCAACCGCGGTCGTTGCAGCAGTCTATCAATCGCGGATCCAATCGCCGATTCATCGGCCACTTCCTTCGTACCCAGGTACCACCCGGCGCGGTGATATCCTATCGCCGCCCCAATTGGCTGCTGGTTCTCCGCTACTGCCACCATTATTCCCGGCAATCCCATGCAGCATCTTTCCCAGGTGGTGGAGCCAGCAGCGCCAATCATAAGATCCGCCCTGCTCATCAAATCAGCCATGTGCGGCGTCTGGACGTGGATACTGGCTTGGCTTAGTGCGGCGGCTTCTTCCTCGATTTCGGGTAAAGAAGGATTATGCTGGCCCACAACGACATCTACGACCAGATCGCTTCGACGCAGTTTTCTGATCGCGGCCAGTGTCCTTAATGTCAGGCCTGCGCTATCACAACCTCCAAACGACACAAGGAGTCGGCATGCCCGGCTTCCCTCCTGATAGCGCTTATGACGCGCCGCTGCAAATTCCGGCCTCAGTAGTGAAAAGCATGGCCCCAACAACAACCGACAATTCTCACCTACCAGCCTGTTATGGCCCTTCGACTCGGCACCGAGGTTTTGATCGATCAGCAAATCGCAATCATGTTGCCTATCTGCAAGATCATCTATGACAGCGATGCGCCCGGCCGCAGCACGCATGGCCGACTCCCAGCGTTGGTCAAGTGCATAGTGGTCTACGACTAGCCAGTCGGGACGAGGCCCGGCATGGATCGCATGCAAAGTGGCATCAGCATCCTCCGCAGTTGAAGCACCCAGCCAGTGGGCATGGGCAGGCCCATCCTGATCAGGATCATTCTGGCCGGGCGGCAGCAAGTGCAGTCGATAGCCCTCGGCTGCAACGAGATCAGTCAACCCGCCACTCATCTCGCGGCAAACGAATTCGACTGCTACGCCCCTGCGGCTTAATGCCCCAGCCAAGGCTAGGCAGCGTACGATGTGTCCAGTGCCAATTGCGGCAGACACATCAGTGCGGAAAATGACTCGCATGATTGCCTGATCCGTAGCGCCTTAAATTTTTCTGCGGAAGACAGGCTTCGCAGGAGGCCCAATCAACAACCCCTTGCATGTGCCGTTTTCGATTGCCTGGCGGTATATGGCGCACGCCTCATTGAATGCGGCAACAATCTCGTCTAGTTCCGCCATTTGATGCGACCACGTTGTATAGAACATTCCCTGGAACAGCACCCCCCGAGCGATCATTTCCTGCATCAACAAAGTACGGAAGGCATCGTCCGGTTCCCCCTGTGCATTGCGGCAGACAAGCGCAAGCAGGCAGGGATCCCCCTTCACTTCGAGGGATGCTGTAAGTCGATGGCGGGCAATCGCTTCATCGAGTCTGGTACGCAGGATTTTGCCCCTCGCCCAGTTGGCCTCGATCATCCTGCTCCGCTCAAATTCATCAATGGTGGCGATCATGGCCGCCAGGCCGATGGTCTCGGCGCCATGCGTAGTGGAAATGAGAAAGAGCTTATCGGCGCCTGAGCTACGTATCCCACCCAGCTCCATGATGTCTGCGCGTCCTGTCAGGGCACATGCCGAAAAACCGTTGGCGATGCCCTTGCCCCAAGTGGAGAGATCGGGCTTCACATCGAAGTGGTGCTGCGCACCTTTCAGCCCCCACTTGAAGCCCGAGATCATTTCGTCGAGGATGAAGACGACGCCGTGGGCTCGACAGAGCTCAGCCACATTCTGAAGGAATCCGCCCTGTGGAGGGTCGAATTTGACCGGCTCCATGATGAGGCAGGCAATGTCGTGATTCTTCTGCTCGAAAAGGGCCTGAACCGACGCAATGTCGTTGTAGCTGAAGCCGGCCGTAAGCGTGCGCGTCTGCTCGGGAATGCCTCGGTCGCAGGGGGTAGTGACGATAAACCAGTCGTCGTAGCTGAAGAAATTGTGCTCTCGACAAAGCGCTACCCGACTGCGTCCCGTGTAGGCACGCGCCAGCTTGACCGCGGCGGTTGTGACCGTCGATCCGTTTTTGGCGAACTTGACCATGTCGCCCGACTGCACGGTTTCCAGGAAACGTTCGGCAGCGGCGAGTTCCAGGGTGGCCGGTCGCTGAAAATTGGTTCCCAGTAAGGCCGCCTCGCATACGGCACGCGCCACGGGTTCGTAACCGTGTCCAATGCTCACTGAAGTCAGGCCCATGCTGCAGTCGATGTACTCGTTGCCGTCGGGATCCCAAACGCGCGCGCCCTTGCCATGCGTAATGGCAGCGGGTGCATTGGCCGGAAACTGATCGTCACCCTTTGAATACGTGTGCGCACCGCCGGGGATAAGATCGTGGATGCGCGAGGAGAACTCCCTGGATTTGGCAAAGTTCGTGATCCTACGCATGACTCGTCCATTCCAATTTTTGCGGGAAGACATCCCATAACGGGCTGGGGTCCACATAGGGATTGATAAGCGCTCGCAGGTCTGCACGGCTATCCAGGTATTTCACTATGTCATCAGTCCCAACGAGAGGCATCTTGTCCGCAAACTGTCGGGCGATTTCGCGTGCAATGATCAGATCTTCCGGATAGTCGACCGTCACGCGCAAATCCATGCGTCTCCACCCTTCCGGCGGCAAATAGACCTGCGTCTTGAACTCATCGGGATGGGTGCGCGGGTAATTCGAGCAGAACTCGGAGCGGTCACTGCTTGAGCCACGCTCATGGGCGCGCTCCAACGCTTCAAGCGTATAGATCTCAAAGTGCAGCCCTTCGGGCAGTCGGTCGCAGACTGTGATGTCGTTGCCATTCCCTACATGGGCCTGCCAAAGATCGGGCAACATATCGTAGGCGAACCAGGGGCACTCGGTGGTAACCCGGAACACGTCTGTGGCACGACCGGCACGGCCACATTGAATGAGACGCCTCAGCACATCCTGCGGATCTCCCAGTATGTAGCTCACGCCGTGGGCGTGGGCTACATCGATGAAAGGCAGGTTGGCCAAGCCCTCCGAAATGCCGAGCACGATTTCGTCAATGATCGAAAATCTTCGAACAGCATGAATAATCTGGTCAAGAATGGTATCGCGATCATTGATCTTTTGAAGCGGCTTGCCGTACAACCGCGATCCGGTATTCCGGCAAGCCAGCGCAGCGACGAATCGGCGATTCATTGGCGGTTCTCCGTCAGCATTTCTTTGGTAATCGGCTGATCCGCTTCGATGCTCTGCGTGAGACGCTTGCCATAAACTGCAGCAATTTCGTCCAACGACTCGGTTGCAGGTGTGCGCTTCAATGCCAGATCCTCGGGCATGAGCACGGTGCCGGCGGGCAATGGGCGAACAGCCACGACATGCTTGCGCACCATGCGACGGTAGCCGGCTTCGGTTGCATCCATGCCGAAATCCTCGGAATTTTTCGCGACTGGGCCCAGCGCCTCCTCACACGAGCGCATGAGGGCGACGAAATCGGCAAAATCGTCAGGATTCAGTGCGGCTTCGTGGTCTTCCAACCGCATCACTTGTGCGAGGGTCAAATGCTTCTCGATGACAGTGGCTCCGGCCCCCATCGCTGTCGCCGGGACAGCGAACCGCAAAGCATGATCAACCGGCGCATGATCGGCAAATCCAACGGCTATCATCCCGTCTGACGCAGCGACATGCGAGGCGTATTCGCGCAGGCGGGAAATCTGATTGGCGGCGTTAAGAGTCGGATAGCCCTGAAAGCCGAAGAGAAGCACAACCTTCTTTCCTGCAAGGGTCTTCATTGCTCGCTCGATTTCTCCCCGCATCGCACCACCGCAAGCGAGCAGCACACGCGGAATCGAGGATTTCGCTACGTCATGCAGCAACCCCTCGTTGGCCATATCGGTGCCGTGCACCTTGATCGCGGCCGCGCAGATTCGCTCCGCCAGTGCCAGGCTACGCTGCCCAAAAATGTCCAGATGCAAGGCGATATTCTTTTGACGGCCAAGTTCTGCCAAATCGTCCCATACAGCATCAGGCATCTCCAGGGTTTTGAACAGATCGTAGTATTTGTAGCCAGGCACACAGAGTTCGGAAGCATAAACAAGCTGAAGCTTGGCGGCATCGGCGCCTGCAGCCGCTGCCGCCGCTACCAATGCGGCGGCTTGATGCGGTTTTCCCTCGTATCCCTGGGCGAGCTCCGCGATAATTTCAATTCCCATATGTTCCCCTGCCTCGGTATTAGTGCAGTCGCCACATTGACGGGTTGACCAGCCCGACATCGTCGCATGCCAATGCAGCATAAGCTTCGAGCGGCGGCACATTGCCAGCTTCCATCGCCCGAACGATTTCCTCAAGCTCGGCCCGCTTTGTCACGCCGACAATTGCCGCTTCGCCCGGAAGATGCCGCACGTAACCGAGCGCGGCTTCAAGTGGCGTCAGGTTGTACTCCACACAGAAACGATCGAAACGATCAAGCTCTTTCCGGTAGTGGTCAAATGCGCTATGGCGCTGGCTGGCCGCCATAAGCAGGAGCCCCTGTAGAAATACCGAGCGCACGTGAATTTCCACGCCCAGGGATGAAAGGCGCGCCAACCAGCCGCTTCGAAGCAGGCGTTGATCAATGGCATTGGATGGCAGTTGCACCAGGTCCGGCACGAAATTCTCCAGCACTGCTTCCAACTCGTCAGCGCCATACACTGAAACGCCAATCTTCTGTGCAAGCCCTTCATCCTTGAGTTCCTGGAGCACCCTGGACAACTGGATTCCGTTCGCACCAGCCGCATCCGCCGCGCGATGCAAAAGAACGCCATAGACAGATTTCATGTGCAGACGCTTGAGTGAGGCATGCAGACTTTCGCGCACCGCGCTGATAAGTTGGACGGAATCCAGAGTTGGATCCAAAGCCGGTATTTTGGTGACCGCTCTAAAGTGGTGATCTGGCCAGAGCGCGCTGCCCAGAACCGATTCGCTGTCCCCGTAGGCGGCTGCGGTATCGAGCACGCCAACTCCTGTGCTCTCCGCATAGGCAAGTACACTCGCCACCTCCTGCAGGGGGACTTGCCCACCCATATTGGAGATGCCGTAGTCAGCACCGAATTGAACTGTTCCCAGACCCAGTTTCATTGAAGCAGCTCGTTCAGGGCTCTGACAACCCTATCCTGGTCGCTATCGGCAAGGCTGTAGTAGAGAGGCAGGCTGAGCGCCTCGCGGTAATACGCTTCCGCAGCCGGACATGCGCCCGGCTTGTATCCGAGATTGCGATAATAGGGTTGCAGGTATACCGGTATGTAATGCACCTGGGTGCCGATGCCTCTCTCACGCAGACTGTGCATGAGCCGCGTCCGAGTAAGTCCGCTTTTTGCGAAGTCGATGCGAACAGGGTAAAGATGATGTGCGCTTCGGTCTCGGCCAACAGGCTGAGCGGGTTTTAGCACAGCCATGCTAGTGAAGGCTTCATCGTAACGAAGCGCAAGCTCTTTTCGTCGTTCAAGAAATGCACCTAGCTTGCCGAACTGGGACAGAGCGAGTGCCGATTGGATGTCTGTAATGCGATAGTTGAAGCCCAGTTCCTGCATTTCGTAATACCAAAGGTTCGGCTCTCCGTCTTCCTGGGCGGCACCCGGATTCAGCATTGGATCGTCGCTCTTGTTTATGCCATGGCTACGCAAGCGCAATAGTCGTTTGTAGGTAGCTTCGTCATTGGTCGTAATCAAGCCACCTTCGCCGGCAGCAATGGCTTTTACGGGATGAAAGGAAAACACCGTCATCAGCGAATTTGCGCAATTGCCTACCTTTCCTCCGTCAGGATACGAGGCTCCAAACGCGTGGGCCGCATCCTCGATAATCGCAGCCCCCCATTTTTCCGCGGCGGCATTGATCGCATCCATGTCGCAAGGCAGCCCGGCAAAATGCACTGGTATCACTGCCTTGATCGCTGCATCCTTCCGGCCAGCTTCCTCGAGCGATTCGACTGACAAATTCAGTGTGCCGGGGTCAATGTCTGCAAAAACCGGGCGGGCCCCCATGTAAAGCGCACAGTTAGCGCTTGCGACGAAAGTAATTGGCGAGGTAACTACAATATCTCCCCTCACAATGCCGGCTGCAATGCAGGCAAGATGCAGCCCTGCAGTACCACTGGAAACAGCCACTGCAAACCGCGCTCCCACATATGAGGCAACGGCCGCTTCAAACTCGGCAATTTTTGGGCCCTGAGTCAGGTATCCACCCCTCAGGACTTCAACGACGGCAGCAATATCCGCCTCGTCCAGGAAGTGCCTTCCGTAAGGAATCACAATTCCACCTGCTCGCGCTCCAGCAACGCCTGCAATTCCTCGTTCTTCATCCACTTGTCGTTGAGATCGCTGCTGTACTGGAAGCCTTCCGGCACTCCCTTGCCGTCCGTCTCTTCAAGGAATTTTTTGGCATCCCACCAATGAGCAGCCGGCTGGATCACGTAGTAATCCCCGTACTCCGCGGTATTCCAGGAATCGTCCGGAGTAATCATGATTTCGTGCAGCTTTTCACCCGGACGAATGCCGATGATTTCGGTTCGACATTCAGGGGCTATCACCTTGGCCACATCCATGATGTTCATACTGGGGATTTTCGGAACGAATATTTCTCCTCCGTGCATTCGTGCAAGGCTGTCCAATACGAATTGAACTCCCTGATTCAGCGTGATCCAGAAGCGGGTCATGCGAGGATCGGTTATCGGCAAGACGCCGGATGCCCGGCGCTGCATGAAGAAAGGAATGACGCTGCCGCGAGAGCCGATCACATTGCCGTATC
>Ga0208244_101379_pt1 | contig 13473 bp, 13 predicted proteins | sample SubbioCR12Aug_5A_FD_184828 | JGI IMG/M metagenome (GOLD analysis project Ga0208244, IMG submission 184828) | Serpentinite rock and fluid subsurface biosphere microbial communities from McLaughlin Reserve, California, USA - CR12Aug_5A (SPAdes) | ecosystem: Environmental > Terrestrial > Deep... | reverse complement strand
AGCTCGTTGTTCACTTCGATGCGAATGGCCTGAAAGATCCGCGCCAAAGATTTTGTCAGATGATGTGCCCCCGTTACGCCTTCGATGATGCGGGCAAGATCTCCGGTTGTCTCGATGGAAGCGTGCTCACGCGCCGTGCCGATCGCCCGTGCGATCTTCCGGCTCTGCTGTTCTTCTCCATATCTCCAAAATACTTCGCTTAACTGATCGACCGGATACGTATTGATAAGGGAATGCGCATCAAGCGGCGCGTCTGGACCCATTTTCATATCGAGTTTCGAGTCCGTCCGAAACGAAAATCCTTTTGCCGGATCATCAAGCTGTCGTGAGGAGACCCCGAAATCAAACAGGACACCGTTAATTCGCGAAATATCCAGCTCTTGGAGGATCTCTTTCAGCCGACCGAAGCCGCTACGGACGGGCATGATCTGATTTGCGAACCGTTTCAGCCGTTCGGATGCCCTTGAAATGGCTTCGGGATCGGCATCGATGCCGACGAGCCGTCCATCCGGCGCAAGTCTCTCAAGCAGCCCCTCCGCATGCCCTCCTCCTCCGAGCGTTCCATCAATGTAGATACCGCTTGGATTCGTGAGCAGGAAGTTGAGCACCTCTGGGAGGAGTACCGGAGTATGATACGAATCGGCCGCCTCCATTATTCCTGTGGCTTCAGGACTGCTTCTGCGACCGTTTCATACGTTGCCGGCTGGTTGTTCATGTATTCCTCATAAGTTTTCGGATTCCAGATTTCGATGCGTTCGAGCACACCGAGAATCAGGACCTCGTTCTCAATGCCGGCGAATTTCAGAAGATCATGAGGGATGGAAACACGCGCCTGACTATCAAGTTGACAATCAGTTGACCATTGGAGAAGTGTACGAACGAAAAATCGGTGTTGGGGGTTGGATGGAGAAAGGTGTCGGATCGCTTCTTCGAGCTTGTTCCATTCGTCCTGGGGGTAAACAAAGAGGCACTGTTCAAATCCTCTCGTCAGGATGAATGTCTCGTTCGCATCCGGAGAGACGTTCTTGCGCAGCTTTGCTGGGAGCGCAATCCGCCCTTTGTTGTCGACTGAATATGAGTACCGCCCTTTGAACGAAGACATGATTCCACCCGTAGGCTCAAAAACTTAAATGAATACTAGGGAAAACGTGGGATCACCCTCATTCCCCACTTTTCCCCACTCGGAGACAAAAGTTATTGAATATAGTTTTAAAGTCAAGCGAAAAATGCCCAAAATCGAACGTATTGCGAATTCTCGGATGGAATCCCCCGAAACGGGGAAAAAATGAAGGAAGGAAATCCCCACCGAGACGTTACTGTGATTCTTCTCACCACTCCAATACTTTGATCACCGCCGAATAGTCATCCTTCCCAAAGCCGCGCTCTTCTCCCCGATGTGCGCGAGTATTGGAGATACTCGCTTTAGCGCCTCCGGCTCACCACCTACGAAAAGCAGCAGTTTCCCATCGCGTGCATGCGGTACACTTCCGAGGATTGGACAATGAAATGAAGTGTTTTCTTTCGCGTATCGGCACGCGCGACAGAGGCGTTTCTTTCTGAAGAGGTTTTCCAAACTCGCCGGCGTACCGGGATCCTCATATTTCTCGGTCTCCTTGAACACAAGGTAATCGTGATAGGAAACCGGGCAATTCGGGAAAAGTGAGGCACTCGGATTGGGAGGATGTCGTTGCACGGATTGTGAAGGGTATTAGGAACCAGCAACCGACAGAAGGGCTTATCGACGCCATTCATCCATGCGGCGTGTTGTTGAGAGAATCGGGTCTTCCCCGTAGGGCGGATGATACGGACGAGCTATCAAACAAGCCGCGCATTCAGCCGAAAAGAAAAAAGAAACGCTAGCCTGGAAGAATATTCCCTTTTTCCTTCTCTGGCCGCCGAGGAGCTAAAGCACTCCATGGCCGCGAAGACTCTCGCTCAGATCATCCACATTCCTGAAGTGTACTCCCCTCATCCCTGCCTTTGAGGCACCTTCGACGTTTTCGGAAAGATCGTCGATGAAGATCACCTCCGACGGGTCAACTCCCAGCGCGTCGAGAACCTGTGCGTAATATGACGAATCGGGCTTCGAGGCCTGCAACTTGTAGGAGAGAAAATAGCTGGACATCAATCGAACAGCGGGCACGCTTTTAAGTGAGTATTCAAAATGAAGCTCGTTTGTATTGCTCACCAACGCCACCGGCATTTGTGCGCGAACGTGATGAACAACTTCTTCCATTCCGGCGATCGGCTCTCCGATAACTGCGAGCATGGCCTGCTGAAGTTCATTGGCGGAATATCGGGAATCGAATAATCGATCAAGTCCATCGAGATATTCCTCCGTCGTCAAGTCGCCGTTTTCGTACTGCCGGACAAGCGAGACAATACCATCCCGATGGAGCTCAATGGCGGGTTTATCGGTAATACCCAGCGTCCGGGTGAATTCCGCCGGATGGATATGCACCAGAACATTTCCAAGATCGAAAAGCGCAAACCGGACGTTCTTCATCCCTTGCTCCTAATGATAACCTTTTCCCCGATATCGATCACTGCGTAACATCCCTTTGCCACCGGGCCGCAATTCACGATTTTCGTCGTGCCAATCTCATCTTGTCCGGATGCCTCATGGATATGGCCACACACCACAATGTTGGGCTTGTGTTGCTCGATAAAAGAACGAACGGCAGAACTACCAACGTGGTTACCAAATAGAACTTTATCAACCTTCGTGTTGCGTGGCGGCGCATGCGGAACAAACACCTTTATCGCTGCTGAGGAGGCCTGATCCCACCCCTGTTCGGCCCGCGCTGCGATTTCGTCTTCAGAAATCTCATAGGGTGTTCTCATGGGGGTGATGGGTGAACCCGAGACTCCGAAAAACGCAACCGTACCCACCGTTCGCGCCCCACCGTTTATTGATACATGAAGTCTTTCGAAGGTGCTTTCCAGAATCGCAGGATCCATGTTTCCGGCTACCGCCACCACTGGCTTCCCATACTTCTTTAGTCGAATGATGACCTCTTCAGCTTCGTCGGACGTTCCATGTGTCGTGAGATCACCGGCGATCACAATCACATCGAACAGGCGTTCTTCCTCAATGATCTCATACATCTTCTCATATGCCCCATGAATATCAGCAAAGGCAAGAATGCGCATTCTTCACTCCGATTCTTTTGTAAGATACCAAGGAAGTTCGTATAAGAAAAGGGATCTTATGGAAAGGCCTCATCGAGGCGCCAAACGTTTGCAAGTTGCATCTCCTCTGGCTACTTTTGGTGTCACTTCTATCCACAAATTCCAGGGATCATCTCATGGGTGCAAAGAGAAAGAGTGTAACGCGAAAAGGGGTTCCGGCTCGACAATCCAGGCCTGCATGGAAACCCGGACTTACCGCTCTCGTGACTGGGGCTTCCGGTGGTATCGGGTACGCGCTCAGCCGGTTTCTTGCCGAAAAAGGATTTAACCTCATCCTCGTTGCGCGTTCTGTCTCAAAGCTTGATGAGCTCTCGTCCGATCTGCGACGATTGTTCGATATTTCTGTGCTGGTGGTTCCGGGTGATCTTGCCATGTTCGGTGCAGCCGAAAAGGTCTATCAGAGTGTAACCGCAGAGGGCATCACGGTGGATCTGCTCGTCAACAATGCCGGCATCGGCACTTTTGGTCCATTCAGCGAGACCGAGATCAACGAGGAACTCGCCATGATCCAGGTCAACGTCACCTCACTGGCGCATCTCACGAAGCTTTTTCTTCCCTCCATGGTGAAACGGCGTGCCGGAAGAATACTGAATGTCGCTTCAACCGCTGCATTTCAACCCGGTCCGCTCATGGCAAACTACTACGCTACGAAATCGTACGTCGTCTCTCTCTCGGCGGCGCTTGCCGAGGAAGTGCGCAATACCGGAGTGACAGTCTCGGTGCTCTGTCCGGGTCCGACACACACCGAATTCCACAAGCGCGCCCGGATGGAAGATTCCGGACTCATGAAGCTTTCATTTATGAGTTCTGAAGAAGTGGCACGGATTGGATACGAAGGAGTCATGAACGGAAAAAGGATTATCGTGCCTGGCATGCTCAACAAGTTAGGGGTGGCAGCTTCAAAATTTGCTCCACTGACCTTCTCGGCAAGTGTCGTGCGAAAAATCCAGCGCCGACGGCGTTCAATTTGAACTACCACATCTATTGACAAAAGACCCTTGCCACGGATGACTCGAAAGAACCACGGAGTCACACGGAGCTACAATCCGCGTGCATTCGGTTGATCCGTATCATTCGTGGTTAAATGTCTTCGTCCCCAATCCCAATCTGAAAATGCTTATCGTTGGAGTAGATCTCGCCTGGGGTGACAAGAAACGCGACGGCGTCTGCGTTGTTCAGATCAAGAACCGAGCGGCGAAGGTGGTTGGATTCGAATATCCTCTGGGAGACAAAGAGCTTCTAGCGGTTCTTGAGAAGAGGATAGGCCGGACGAAAAACGTGATAATCACCGTCGATGCGCCAGTTGTCTGTCCGAATCGAACCGGCACGCGTCCCGTCGATCGACTCACGCACCGGATGTTCCACCGTGAACATGCCGCCTGCCATCCCGCTAATTCCACAAAATGTCCACGCCCGCCGCGGATACGCCGGAAACTTAGGAAGATCGGATTTCAGGCCGGGTGGGAATTCAGCGGAAACGGTCGGCTCGTTGCCGAAGTGTATCCTCATCCTGCAATGGTTCGGTTGTTTCAGCTCCCGCGGATCGTCAAGTACAAAAAGGGAACAGTCGTGGAGAGGAAGAAGGAATTTCGTCGACTCCAATCACTCATGCACAGCTGTATTGATGAGATGTTTCCAACGCTTGAACTTGATCAGGATTCGCTGCGGTATTTGAGCGCGCCATGGACGAAGACCATCGAAGACCACGTCGATGCGCTCTTCTGTGTACTGATCGGATTGTGGCACTGGCAGTACAAAGGAAAACGGAGTGAAGTAATTGGAAACGTGAAGACGGGCTTCATATTGTTGCCGGAAGACCTGCGATAGTCGAAATGAACACGAAATCTCGTAAGGGGCATCAATCTCTCACATTTCACCGCCCATCGAACAGGACTTGCCCCAGGGAAGCCTATCGATATTGCGAGCAACATTTCTCCCCGTAAAGGGTCTTATTCCAGAACCCATCGTCAACAAGGGAGCCCTTTGGAGCATCGACCTGACGAATCACTGGTCAACGAATTGCGCCTGGGGAATTCTGCGGCATTCGAATCCTTGTACTACCGATACAAGGATGATGTTTTTTCTATTTGCCTGAATCTGGCAAACGATCAGGCCCTTGCCGAAGACATCACTCACGATGCATTTCTCCGCATGCGGGATCATATCCACACACTGCGGGATGTTTCCGTGTTTCGCTCCTGGCTCTTTGCAATTGCACGCAACCTCACATACAAAGCGCTGCGGCGGAACCGTCCCAATCCCCTTCCTGTCGAAGAAGAACTGTACGATGACTATTCGCTGCATGTGGAGATAGAACGCGAAGAGATACGCACCTCGGTGCTTGCGGCGATTCGATCTCTCAAACTTGAGTACCGGGAAGTGATTATCCTTCGGGAGTTTCAACTGCTCTCGTATGCAGAAATCGCTCAGATCGCAGGGGATTCTGAGAGCTCGGTGAAATCACGTCTCTTCAAAGCACGAAAAGCGCTCGCGACCCGGCTCGCTCCGCTCTTCCGATAGAAACCGGAGCGTCGAGCAGACGTAGCAGGAGGAAGATCATGAACCACCAGAAATTTGAAAACCTTGTCCATGCATACCTTGACGGTTTGCTGAGTGATAACAAATCAACGGAGCTCTTCAGTCATTTGGCTGACTGCGAGGAGTGCCGTATCCTTTTTCATACCTCACATATGCTTCAGAAGATTGCCCTCGGTGGGAAGCATACCACTCTCTCTTCTCTCGATAGACGTGTGTTGGGGAAACAAGACCGGGTCTACCACCCGACAAAGCCCGCCGTTCTCCTGCCCTGGTCTTCCATACGCATCGGCATCTCTCTTCCTGCAGCATCCTCTGTTGCTGTTCTTCTGATCGTCCTTGGACTTCTCGTTGCACCCCGACTTTTCGGGGCCGCTTCAGAGTACGAGGCAAAACAGGAGATCCAGACACTCGAAAAGGTGCGGGCGCAATATTCGGACAAACTTGGAATTATCACCTGGAGGGACCTGTCACGATGACTCAAGATGAACGGAACATCGAGATCCGAAGGGAATGGTCTCCGATTCTCGGCTGGATGGCCACAGGCGTTCTCGTCGTGGTTGTTGTGTTCTTCCTGTTCCTCGAGCCGTACGATCTCTGGCCTGCCGTGAACGCAAGCGGCATCGCGTCTGCTGTTTTTCTCATTGTATTGATCATCGCCGTGACGCGCCCGCCGGTTCAGAGATACACAAGGTGGATCGTGCTTGCCACAGCCCTTGTTGTGCTTTTCATGCATTGGTACTCATGGATCGAACAACAGGAGCAATCGAAATGGCAACGATCACAGTTGATGCGAATTCATTCATATATTTCAGGCGCTATCGCCACAACGGCGATGGGGGATTCCTTGCTCCTTTGCCTCCGTGATTACTGTGCTCAATCCGACGTACCGAGGCAATCGATGGGTGAAGTGTTTCTAGCCCGATTTCCCTTCGCCAGGGAAGGGGGCTCCTTCTATACGCCGCTTCATCCGGATGACTCTTTGCAGGTGCACGTCCTTGTCCTCAAACCTGATTCCATTCAGCTCGCTGGCAGGATATCCTATGCACGCGGACGAAATCCTAACTTTATCGCATACGATGGCCGGGTTGGAGTGATGGAGCATCGTGTGACATTGACAGCGGGAGGGCTGCGTCATGAATTCACAAATTGAGACACAGGAATCAGGAAAACCAGAGATACCCTCTGGCTACCTGTTTGCGTTGATCCTCGCAAGTCTCGTCATGATCGGATTTGCCAGTCTCTCGATCTGGCTTTCCGTGAAGATCTGGGGCAGAATGGTCATCCCGGAGTTACCGTATATGATCGCAGCCGGCAGCGAGATCTCCCACGGTCTCAGAGAATTCTCCGGAGCCTCTCTCAAGGAACTCAGTCCGAATCTCATCATCCTCGCGCTGCTTGGATTTATTGCGATCTACATCGTCGGACCCGTCCTTCTCTTGTTTGCCTTACGAAGGAGATGGACCCCCCGCCTTCCGGCCACATCCCGCATTCGACTGGTCTCGGTTTCATCCTTGTGCGGAGGCGTTATTGTCGGGCTCTTTGTCCTTTTTGTATCTACCTCGTTTTTCACGCAATCCAGCACTGTGCGCTCCGTGCGGCGGGCACAGGCAATCGGTTATTCAAGAGATCTCATGATACGGGATATGCTAATTATCAGTCACGACGCCCGGGCATACAAATTCCGCCCGGTTCGCAATGGTGGAGGAGGAGGCAGATTTGACGGATACAAAGTCCCGGCTGATCTCCCTCTCTCAAATATCGGTGTATACAATGTAGAACCAGCGGATACGATTTTGACGGTCGCAGGTACCATAAAAACCATGCCAGCTGATGATCCTGCAATTGAATGGCGCGAGCCGGTTCCTGATGGAGGAATCATCGCGACAGTCATAGAGAGAGGGTTTTCATTTCCGTTGAAGTTCAGCGGTGTGTTTCAATAAACATCGAGGAAGAGCCGCAATGCAGGAACGACCAGGTGAAAAACTATTCGGCCGGTTCAACTGGCAATGGATCGTCGTGAGCTTCGGCTACATGATAATCTTCATTGTTCCACTCGCCATGATGCTTCCACAGATTCTCTCCATAAGCCCGGTAAGCAGGCTTAGCATCCTCGTCGTTGGAGTCCCCGGACTGATCGGTTTCTATACGTGTTACAAAGCCCGGGAATTCATTTTGACCGAATCGTCGCTAGGATCCATTATAGCTGCTGTCGTTCTTTTTGTTCTCTTCCATTCATTTGAACCTTCTTATTTCCCTTCGCTCATGTTCGTGCCGTTGTCGTCTGCCCTCGGCAGTGTTCTTGGTCGGCTCTGGAAACTCAGGGGAAGCAAGAAACGTTCATTTCCTGCCACGGAATGAATCATCAACATGTGAGAAAGAACGGTTCAGGACGCCCGATCGGCGAATTTGTCGAATGTACCTCATCGATTATTTGCGGGCAATGATCTCCGTTTTCGAATAACCCTGAGCTCAAAGACATCCGGCCGCGAATAGTGACCCGCCACATCGAGTGTCAGACTCTCCTCCAGCGCCCGATCGGTCTCGATTTCCGCAGTGATCAAACCCTCTTTCCCGTAGACCGGCTCCACCAGATAGTTTCCATCAGGTCCAATGATTGCGCTGCCCCCCTCGAGAAGTGTGTCGGGCTGGGCTTTGAGTTCATCTCGCAGTTCATAGTCGCTGGGAAACATCTTTTTCTCCAGGACCATCGCCGCCGCAAGGACAAAGCATCGCCCTTCAAACGCATAATGCCGGCTTGCGATCTGGTGTCTCTCTTTCCCGTGAGGCCACGCCGCAACATGAATCGTTTCCCCCAGTTCATGAAGCACATGGCGAGCCGGAGGCATCCAGTGCTCCCAGCAGATGAGTCCCCCGACGTTTCCGAAGGGAGTCTCATGCACCCGCAGACCCTCTCCATCTCCATGCCCCCAGACGAGCCGTTCGCCGTGTGTCGGAACCAGCTTCCGGTGGTGACCGATCAGTTCTCCTTTAGTATTGATGAAGAGAAGCGAGTTGAACATCGATTTCCCAAAACGTTCGTTCACGCCAAGCATCACGTGCATGTTCGCCTTCTTGCACGCGCGGGCGATCTTGTCCAGCTCGGGCGAGGGGACTGCGAGGGAGTTCTTCAGCAATCGGGCATACAGCTTCTTGCCCGGCTCGTTGTCCCACTGGCTGTATGACCCCATATCGGCCCAAACCGGGTAGACGGGAATCCAGGTTTCCGGAAACGCAAGAAGCTGGACTTTCTTTCTGGACGCTTCTTTGATAATGTCGATCGCTTTGTCCACCGAGCGCTTCAGATCGAGAACAACAGGCGCGAACTGAGCGATACCGACGCGAATCTTCATGGGAGTCCGTTGATAATGAGGAGAAGAGAAAATGATGCCCTGAAATGATATGGCAATTCGGAGGGATAAGCAAGATGTTGGTGATGCTGGCAGTCACCCTCTGGGCTGGGATTCGGTCTCCTGTGTGTGGCGTGGACTCATTTCAGCAGCACCATCCGCTTCCGATTGATTTGAGTCTTGGTGGCAGGCTTGATCAATCGCAATTCGTAAACATAGAACCCACTCGCATACCCCCATGCATTCCACGAGACTTCGTGATACCCCGCAACCTGGTCGATATCGACCGGTCTTTCAACCATCTGTCCGAGCAGATTATAGATCGAGAGGATTACACGTGCCGGCTCCGGAAGCTGATAGGCAATCGTGGTGGATGGATTGAAAGGATTAGGATAGTTCTGGAAAAGCTCAAACCGCTCGGGCGGGGTGACGGAGAGGGTGATTTCTTTAGTCCAGAGCTCTCCATCTGATGATTTGATTTGAAAGATCAGCGTGTGCGATTGCCCCACCGGTGCAGACTTGTCAACGTTGAAGGTGAAGATAGCTGGAAGCTCGCTCTGAGCGCTAAGTCCGGTAAGTGTAACAGCTGGACTGACAAACTCGAGCCACGAAGGGATGTTTTTTGCCTCGACAGAAACCGAGGGAAGGGGTACGGCTCCGGTGTTGGATACGGTTAGTTCGATTTTGTTGTCGTATGATGCGAAGGGGAGTTGGTGGGTGGATTGGGCGTACAACGCTGATGATGCGACTATTAAGAACGCAACCAGAACAATGATTGTTCTCATGGATTCATTTCCCCCGTGTTTATGATTGCAGGTCTTGGTTCGTTTCTATCGGACGGGACAGGAGTCCCGTCCTACCGACCTAAATTCGGTAGGACGACTCTTGGCGAAGCCAACGAGACTGTGTCAAAACCCTTTCTCAGGAATTGTCATTCTGATCCCGCCGTATTTTGGCGGGAGAAGAATCTGAATTAAATTCGAGACTCTTCGCTCCGCTCAGAGTGACAACAACGACTTTTCCCACAGTCTCCATCCCTCTGGGACCTCAGTCGTCCCTATCTTATCCATTACGTTGATCGTCCCGTGCGTTACCATCTCTACTTCTTCGGCAGTTGCCTGAGCAGGATGTCGATATCTTCCCTGAGTATCTGATAGGCTTCCTGCGTGATGAATCGTGATGGCTTCGGGACTTTCTTCTCTTCGTGCTTGATCGTTTCCTCACGAAGCTTATTCACCTCTTTGCCGAATTTCTCGAGTTCCTGTCGCGCCTTGGACGAATCCTTCTTAGCCAGATCACGCTCGAATTTATCGAGTTCTTTGTACCAGTCGTCAAAGAGTTTCTGGTCTCCGAGCAGCTTCAGTTTATAAGCTACTGCAAGGTCTTGGCGGAGAGTGTTCGATCGAACAACTTTTTCAAACTTCATCGGTCTTCCAGGTTGGCCGTGGTATTCAAATCGGTATTCTAAGACACTCTCTTTTTGTGCTAAACCTTTGGTCTTCGTCCGGAAAGGCTGAATCGTCGAATTGCTCCGTGGCGTGATGGTTACATACAGGTCAAACAGAGCGTCTTGCACACCAATCGTTTGTATCAAATACGTACCGTCATTAGGAGAATCAAATGAATACGTGAGAACGTGAGCGTAATCTATTCTCACAGGATCGCCTTCCTTGTCGGGGATATCCCCCATCGTCTCAGCTGCGTAAACGGCACCTGGTATTTCATCGATATCAATCCCGATTGCGGGATCTGGGGCGCCACGCGGATCGCTGCCCGCTCTTCGACCAAGGGGATCAGTGACAATAAAATGCACAGCATCTGTAGTTATTGTAACCCGAAAATGTCCTCTCTGCTGTGCATATCCAGTCTGACAAATCAATGCAACTATGAAACAAAGAATCCACAATTTGTAAACAGTTTTTAATCGCTGTGCTTTCATGGCAAGTGTCCCTTATCGTTTTGGTGTATAAACTATGAATCTGTAGACTGTATTCTTGTATGCGCCGTCTAAAGTATTACGGTTTGCATATCCTCCTGGGTCGAGAATCTTGTATTGCCCATCGCGTTTTCCGGTTACGAGGACCCAATGTTGGCCGTTCGTTGTGGGATTGAATACTTCAGCTAATACTGGGAGCCCCTTCGATAAGTATGGATCCATCTTACCCAATTGGTTTATCTTACTGCGCTTATATCCCGCTCCTACGATTTCGTCATGTTCGACTTTGTTGTTTCCAAGATATCGGTCAATCGATTCCCATATGACAGAAGAACCATCAAAACCCTTGTTTTCAATCATCCATTTGTTTAAAGAACCGGGATTAGCATCTACACCAAACGCTTTCAGCACCATCGCCATCCCTGCAACGGCACAGCCCTTTCTCCTGATCTTATAGTATACCGTATCTCTTTTGCCAGATGGGCGAACGATTATGGTATCTATGTACTCATCATACTTCCGATCGCCCCAAAGTGAATCTGCCTGTTTGAAGTGCGTGTAATCTAGCGCGCCCTGAACCCACACCTTCCTGACCCCTTCCTTTCCCGCCCCTGTCACTCCAATATCCACTTTCTGCGGCTTTAGACCAATTGGATTCTCCCCATCCGCTACAAACCACACATATCCCTTCCTGGCATCTTCATACGGGACGTTATCCAGCCACAAACCTTTGCGCCCCCTATAGGCTATGGAAGCATACTTCTCATCCGCCCGAAGGACCACATTGACCATCGTCCCGGCGGGCAACTCCACTTCTTTCCCCTCTTTGTCTACCGCTTTGATGAACAAGCTTGCGGTCATTTCATGCTCGATTGTATCGCGTTCGGCAATCACCAAAAAACGATCGAATTCCACAACGGCTTTCTTCAACACCAGCACCCTCCCCCACCCCCATCCCTCGTTTGCTTCGACGCCGATAAGAACGGTCACAGAATCATCCTGCGGCTCAATCTCCTCAGCCAGGAAATAGGCATGCGAGTCTTCTCCATCAACCGAGAACAAATCCTTCTGACTCCCATCCGCGGAGATCAGCCATCCTATGTTCATCTCATCCTTGAAATAAAAGTACGCGTATTGATCCGGTCCCTTCTCCACGGGTCGTAGCGTTCCATCTGAAAGACGCTCGAAAATCTCAAGCTTTGAGCGTTCACCATAGGCAATCACTGGAGGTGTTGCAACAACCGTAACAGGCGTCGGTAACACTTTGAAGTCTGTGGTATCGGCAATGATCGCTGGATCGCTCGTGACTGCCCTCAGAACAACCGTTTGCGGAATACTGGGCTCAAGCTCCCAGGCCTCAAACCATATTCCAACGCTCCCATTCCAGTGTCGAAGACCACGCAATGTATCACCAGACTCCTCTTCACCTAAGAGTGTACCCCATTGATGACCTTGTAGGATCTCAATCGTGAATGTCACATCAGCGGGAAGAGTCTGTTCCCGCCCCCATCGATCCACCGCAGAGACGTTGCGGCTTATTGTTTCTCCAAAGTAAATATCTTTGAATTCGACAAACCGAAGCCATCGGCGGGTTTCGCGAACCTTGAAGGTCACTCTCCGCACAATCCCGCGGCTAGATGCTTCGAGAGTCACGATACCCTCGGTCGATTCCGGTTGCAAGCCGTTTGCGATAAAGCCAATGCCATTGATTTGGGAAACAGTCCCCACGAACTCATCCCCCAGCAACCCTCCCGATCCATCATACAATTCACCAAGCTCAGCACCATGAATAACCCGAATGGTTGTCTTGACATTCGGATGCCATACCACAGAAGAACAAGGTACGGCACTAAAGTTGCCCAGCCGAAATCCCCACGTTCCTGCTCCTGTTCCTTCTCCATGATCGATGGAGATCAAATAAGGGGGTGGAATAAGTTCAAACGAGCTGGACAGTGGAACAGGTAGTGGTGGCGCATACCTCGTGCAACCTGAGGGACAATTTGTTGTTCCCGACCGCACCTCGATGAGCTCATGATCAAGATAGAAACGTTCCGTCCACTTCAAGCTATCCTGTCCCACGATGGTGTATTGGTAGCCATAGAAGGCATTACCTGAGCCAACCGGCACACTGAGCGATGTGGAACCACCGGTGATGGGGGCATCGACACGTTGGCCGCAAGACATGAGCCACATTGCAGCTGGTAAATCGCTGCGAACCGTTCCATTGTGGATGATCTCCATGCGAAGGATGTTTGACGTGGTTTGGGTGAATTGAACAACATCGTTTGGATAGCGCGATGAAACCTCCACCTTCTCTCTGATTACGACCTGCGCAGAGAGCTGTGCGAATGCAAGTAAGAAACAGACAATGGGGAGAAGCGGACGTACAGGCCGGACGGCCTGCCCGTCCGGCAGGCGGGCCCGCACTGGTGGTAGTGGTATTATCATAAGTTCCCCTGA
>Ga0208244_101378_pt1 | contig 13476 bp, 14 predicted proteins | sample SubbioCR12Aug_5A_FD_184828 | JGI IMG/M metagenome (GOLD analysis project Ga0208244, IMG submission 184828) | Serpentinite rock and fluid subsurface biosphere microbial communities from McLaughlin Reserve, California, USA - CR12Aug_5A (SPAdes) | ecosystem: Environmental > Terrestrial > Deep... | reverse complement strand
GAGAATAAAGAAAAAACTGTCGTATTCCTTGCAATCGGTTTTGAAACAACAGCACCGGCTAACGGAATGGCAATTCAGCAAGCGAAGATGAATGGACTGAATAACTTTTATGTACTGTCATCACAAGTTCTGATTCCTCCCGCAATAGAATTGATCATGTCCATGAAAAACATAAGCATAAATGGTTTAATCGCACCGGGACATGTTTGCACAATTACAGGCTCTAAAGATTATAAAAGAATCTCTAATCAATTTAAAATTCCGATTGTTATTACGGGATTTGAGCCTTTAGATCTGCTGCAGTCGATATTTTTAATTGTTCAAGAACTGGAATGCGAGAGATACTCAGTCATAAATCAATACAGTAGAGTAGTCGATGAAGAAGGAAATAAAGAAGCTCAAAAAATCATTAATAATGTTTTTCAGATATGTGATTATAATTGGCGGGGTATCGGAATTATTCCTCAAAGCGGATTAAAGATAAATTCCGAATATGAAGATTATGATGCTGAAAGATTTTTTCATTTTAATTCTAACAAGACGGATAACGATAATGAATGTATTGCCGGAGATATACTTTGTGGAATTAAAGTTCCGACCGATTGTTCTTCCTTCGGATTTAAATGCACTCCATCTAATCCACTCGGAGCACCAATGGTATCATCGGAAGGGGCTTGTTCGGCTTATTTTAAGTATAGGAGTAGTAATTAGATGGAAAATAAAAATATCAACTTCTCCTGTCCGGTAGAAATAAATGAAGTGAAAAAGATCTTACTTGCTCACGGCAGCGGCGGAAGAATGTCTAATGATTTAATTGATAAATTATTCCTTTCTAATTTTAATAATGATTTTCTGAATGAAAAAAACGATAGTGCAATTATTAATATTGAAGGAATTCGTTTTGCTTTTACTACCGACTCTTTTGTCGTAAAACCAATTTTCTTCCCTGGTGGAAATATCGGAGACCTCGCCATAAACGGAACAGTTAATGATTTAGCTGTATGTGGAGCAAAACCTCTCTTTATCTCAGTCGGATTAATTATCGAAGAAGGTTTTGATATTTCTCACCTTGAATTGATTGTTCAATCTATGAAAAAAGCAGCCGATAACTCCGGAGTACAAATAGTTACCGGTGACACCAAAGTAGTTGAAAAAGGGAGTTGCGATAAGATTTTTATCAATACTTCGGGAATAGGTGTTATTAACAAAGGAATTAATCTATCCCCCAAAAATTGCAAACCGGGAGATGTTATTATAATCAATGGCGGAATTGCCGAACATGGAATTGCAGTAATGGCTTCACGTGAAGGATTAGAGTTTGAAACTACAATTAAAAGTGATACTGCAGCATTAAATAGACTCACGGAACAAGTTCTATCGAAATCAAATCGAATAAGTATGATGCGTGACCCCACTCGCGGAGGTTTATCATCTTCTTTGAATGAAATCGCATCCGTTTCGCATACGGTAATTGAAATAGAAGAAACATCGATTCCGATTAAAGAAGAAGTAAAAGGAGCATGTGAAATACTCGGCTTTGATCCTTTGCAGGTAGCTAATGAAGGGAAACTTCTCCTCTTTGTTGATGAATCGGATGCCGATTTTATTTTAGATACAATGAAGAAGAATCCTTTAGGAAAAGATTCCAGTATAATCGGTAAAGTCGTTAAAGATCATCCCGGTGTGGTTACTATTAAAACCTCAATTGGTACATCCAGAATAGTGGAAATGCTATCAGGTGAGCAACTGCCGAGGATATGTTAGGTTAGAAATCACTTAAAAGTATTGCACCTTTCGGAAACTCTTTGACTATTTTTTTATACATAGTAACAAGTTTAATCTCAAGTGTTTCTGCAAGAACAACGTATTCGAGATCATACGCAGAGAGACTACTTTTTGAAATCTTATCAAGAACTTCCAACGATTTTACAGCGTATTCCTTCTCTTTGAACATATTTTCTGCCTCGGACATTATTTCCAGTGCTTGTTCCAAAGGTAATAATTTCTTTCTGATATATTGGGCAAGCACATTCCGAAATTCAGAACGCCATAAAAAAGGTACTACCCAGTCAGAATCATAGTTGAATAAAGACTTCGCACTTTCCGTATATTGACCATTCATCCAGAAGAATGCGATAACATTTGTATCAACTACAATCATAATCTACCCGAACTTTTAGCGGTATCTATATCCTCATTCAGAATTGTAAAACTTAATTTACTTCTAATTGTATTAGATTTTTCTAATAATTGTTCGATTTCATTCTTATTCGGCATGAGTGCTTCTTCAAGACATGCAATTATTTCACTATTTAAACTTCTTCGGGACAGCCTGGAACGCTTTTGTAGTTTTTTATGTAAACTATCCGGTATGTTTCTTACAGTTATACTATTCATCATTTTATGCTTCCATTTTGATGGCAAAATATAACCATTTTCGAATTATTATTCAATATCCTATCCAAAAGAAATCAATTATCATTTTCATTTCTTAACATAATTCACGGATTATAAAAAGATAATACACGCCTGACTACAATCCTGATGTATTTTGTTTTGAATTATATATAATGGAAGACGATTTTATTTTTATACCAAGGTTGCTATCTCGCTTCTAACAATATCGTATAATATTAAAAAAGAAAAACTTTTCCTGATATGTTAGTAAAGTTGTTAAAGATCATCCCGGTGTTGTTACAATTAAAACTTCAATTGGTACATCCCGAATTGTAGAAATGCTATCGGGTGAGCAACTGCCGGGGATATGTTAGGTTAGAAATCACTTCAAAACAATGCAACTTATGGAAACTCTTTTACTATCTGCATACCTTTTGGGGATAAGTTATTATTTCATCTCTCTTTTACTTAATTCATGTCTGCTTTTTTCAGGGGGCTGGTTCTGCCAAGTGGACGGACACATTTATAAATTTTAATATTACAAATAAAGACTTGTTTGCTTGCGGATCTTAATCTACTACGGTTAGAAACAGATCAAGTACCTGGCTGTAAAGAACTTTTTCACTGCTGCGAATATCTGTTTGATTAGTTAAACAGTATCTTTATCTAAACGAACCTCAATTTTTATCTGGTCATCATCGGATTGGTAAATTATTAATTGACTACTCATTGTCTGAACCGGGATTTATAAGATTATTGGATTGCCAAGATTTATTAAACAGTCGCTTGAATTGAAGGCTTTTTGCCCCAAAATTGATAAGCAAACCTGTAGGTAAATTGTACGCCTCTAAATAATTCATTGCTTGTGCCAAATGAACATCTTCCAGGTCAATGATTGCCTTTAACTCAACCATAATTTCGCCCAATACCAAAAAATCAGCTCTACGCAAACCCACTTTCTGCCCTTATAGAAAATAGGCATTTCAACTTCCCGTTGGTGCTCAATGCCACTGTTATTTAATTCTATGGATAAACAACGCTGATAAATCACTTCCTGAAAACCATTGCCAAGTGTATTATGCACTTCCATCGCACATCCAATAATTTTATGCGTTAATTTATCCTGCTCAACTTTTGATAAATATTTTAATCCCATCCGGGTCATCTTTTAATCCTGTAAAAATCGTGGTTAAGACGTTTTTCTTCAGTGCAAGCAAATACTTCATTTACCTGCCTAAACTTAAAGAATATTTATAGCTTAACAAATAATATCCGCCATGCTTTAGTTGTAAATTAAAAAAACAGTAGGAACTCCGTAAATGGAGTTCCTACTTGTAACTAATAACTATTTTTTAATACTTCTCTTTTTGGAAGCCCCATACACGCATTTCAGATTTATACGTATCCGGGTAGTTACCTTTTAATATGTTTACTAATGCGAATAGGTGTTTTCTTAGTTCGTCCCTTAAAACGTTCTTTTCACTTACTTTACCGGCAACCGATTCATCCATATCCGCATCTTCTTGTTGCAATATTGTAAATCAAGTGAAACAGTCTTTTGGGCTTTCCTTCAAAAACTTCTGAATCGCAAATGAGGAAACGCTGAAATGCTTCTTGTTGATAAGGTCTCCGACCATACTTTAAGAGCCTGTGTGAAAACTTAAGGTCAAGCAAAGAACTCATCCCCAAACCCCTTCTCTTTCAAAGAGAAGGGAATTAAAATATGCTGCTTTCAGCTTTTAAAAAGTCCCTCTCTTTTTAAGAGAGGTTCGCCGCGGCGAATTAGGGTGAGTTTGTTAATTTTCACACAACCTCTTAAGTTGTCGGTTATGTGATTAGGAACGGTAACTTTTGCAATGGCTCTTTTACCAAATTCCTGTAATAATATGTCGAATAAAAATGCCATTACTTTTTTATTTAAACAAATTCAAATACTCATCAAAAACGAACATTCTGTTTCGGTTTTGTCCCGTCATTTCTTTCAGTATTCCGCTTTTTACAAACTCTGAAACCAAATCATTGGCTGTTTTATATGTTGTTTTAGTCATTTCTTTTACTTGATTTACATTTACTACCGGTTTTTTGAATAAAGACTGAAGCAAAAGACCGGCATTATTGGCTTTTTTTCCAAAGTTAGTATTAATTTCCTTTTCTAAACGAGCTTTTAATTCCAGAATTTTGGAGAGTGTTTGCGCAGCATTTTCCGCTGTTTCGGCTATACCTACCAAAAAATATTTTAACCATTGTTTTAGGTCATTTTTGGTGCGTACAATAGTGAGGTTGTCATAATACAAACTTTTGTTTTTATCAAAGAATGCAGAAAGGTAAAGCAGCGGTTTACTAAGAATTTTTTTATCCACTAAAAACAAGGTAATAAGCAAACGACCGATACGACCATTTCCATCTAAAAACGGGTGTATGGTTTCAAACTGATAATGCGCAATACCTATTTTGATTAAATCGGGCACTTGGATGTCATTGTTGTGTATAAACTTTTCTAAATCACCCATCAGTTCACAGACATAGTTGGAATGAGGCGGAATAAAAACAGCATCAGCCAAAATGCTGCCACCAATCCAGTTTTGCGAAACCCTGTATTCTCCAGGTTGTTTGTTTTCACCTCTTACACTCTCTAAAAGGATTTGATGCGTTTTTTTTAATAATCTTGTTGATATGGGTAAAGTTTCTAATTCTTCAATGGTTTGGTTCAATGCTTTGATGTAATTATTTACTTCTTTCCAATCGATTTTACGCTCCGGTGCTATATCTTCTTCCTCTAAAAGTGCCTCGTCCATTTGCGTTTGTGTGCCTTCTATTCGACTCGATATAACCGCCTCTTTGGTAACGTGCAACTGAATAAACAAATCAATATTGGGTACAAGCCTGGAATAAGAGTTTAGTTCACCAAGTTTTATAGCGGCTTTTTCTAATAGGGTATTGATACTTTGGTCTTCCCAAATCCACTTATCATTGATTGGCGTGGGTAAAAAATAGGTATAACCAGTATAGTCTTTAACAGGTTTGCCGGCTATATATTTTTCGAGTTGTATCATTACTAATTTTTTTTATTTTCCAAAACTAACATAAATATACCATTATTTTACTTTAAAGTACCTAAACTATAATATAAAATTCCATATTTTAGTTTGAATTCACTTTTATAAGCCATAAAAATCCTTCGTAACCTGTTTTTCTTCTTCAGTGCAAGCAAAGTAGGGTCAGCCAAGAACATAGCTTGATTTAACCACTGAGCCACCATTTTGGGGTAGATGCTGTTATAGCCAGTTGTTCTTCTTTTCATTCGTTGTCATTTAGTTAAAAATTTAATTTATTTATTATGATTAGAAATATTATTAGTCGTGTCAGAAACAATTTGTTTGTCAGAAAGTGTATCATTAATGACTTTTGGGATACTGAGTGTGGGTTGACTATTAAGTGGTTTGTCATTGTCTATGGCATTTTTTGTCCGATTATCGCTTATATAATTAGCAATTGTATAAATTGAAATTGCAATGGTGAAAATAGCAGCCCATAGAATTACAAAATTAGTTATAATAGATTTTATTTTCTGTCTAACGAAACCACCATTCCGTTTCATTTGCACACCTTTAGCTGTCAAAGAAAATGAAGGTATTTCCATTTTATTAATGTCCTTCTTATTCAAAACAACATAACCGTCATTTTGTAAAATTGTCAATATGAGATTAATTTCAGCATCAGACCATTCTATTTTAAATTTAGGTTTTGCAAATGCAATGAAGTCTGTTGCTGGAATTTCTTTCCAATGTAAAAGATTTTCGTCATATAGAATGTTAAGGATTTTGTCAAGTTTCTTTGCAATTTTCATAATGTCGTTAATTTACGTGGTTGTCTTTTTACAATTGGCTATAACGTTTTGCAGCTATGCCCAGTAGCCGTTTTGCGGGCTTCGTCACTGTCACCCGGCACAAATTTACTGCCCGGGGTACTCCGTCTTCAAGTTGCTCTTACACAGGCTATTGGGCATAGTTGCTGTTAGCGTTTCGTGCATTTATTATAATTAAACTCAACAAATTAATCATCAACTTCCGTCAAGTATGATACTATAATCTAATTCTTCAGAATCAAGTATTTTTTGAGCAGCATTATATATGTTTTTGTTAGCAGTATATGCCCTGACCAAGGATCCCTTGTTTTTTTCCAATGTATAAACGCTTTTAACATTGATTTTTTCATAATTATCGATGTACATTTTAGCGTAATTTTGAATAGAATTAGCAAAAAATTTAATTACTAAGGTTTTATCTTCTTTTTCAATACTGCCAATTTTGTCAAGTAGGAGTCCTTGTCTGATGCTTTCTAAATAGGTTATGTGGCGTGAGACAATCAATTTGAATTGAAATTCTCCAATATCTTCTGAGTCCACCTTTTCTTTATCATCATCTTTTGGTAAGTAATGATCTTTCCGTTTTTTAGGTTTATCTAAAATCGAGAAGAAATTGCTTTTCTCAAACTTTTCAGGTGGATAATGTTCAAAAATATGATCAATATAAAAATCTACCATAGCATTAATTGAAATCCTTGCATTTTCAAGTACGTCAGTTACTATTTTGTGAAATGCATACTTCTCAACTACACCGATATTCTTTTTACTGCTTGTTTTATGTAATGAAAATAAAAGAGGCCTTTTATGATCATTGTCTGTGTCAAGGTTTTTTTCTAAATCATGTGAAATGCAAAATGAAAACAACTCATAATGAGTCATTAGATATGACGATAAAAATGCTGCGTTATCATTATTGAATATTCTTATACTATTCAACGATGAATCATTAATGTTAGTCTGAAATTGCAATAATTCATTATCCAGATTATAAAAATTGGATAATGCATCATCTTTTTCTACTTTAGTTAATTGTGATTTGAATATGGTAAATAATTGACTGAATTTATCGATTTTTTCTCGAGATAGGTCGGCGAAGAAATATTTTATAGTGTCAAAATCAAAAGTCGGTTTAGGGTTATTTTTATTTATTTTATCGATCAGTTCACTAATATCTTTGAGCAAGTCAAATAATCCTAGGCCTTTTGCATCTAAATCGTTAATGCAGTTCGCGTTATCTTTTTTCTCATTCTGATTAATAATGTAATTTAAGACAAATCTTCGCAAATTTTTGCTTTCATTATGGAAAGCTCGGTGCGAATATATTACTCTTAGAAGAGCATTTAAATCTTTGTTTTGATAAAATAAATCGAGAAAAAAATAAAGAAAAGTTCCTTTTATTACATATTCTTTGGCATAATGGTTGCCATTTAAGCATCGTTCAATGTCATTTTCATTCGTAAAATATATGTCTTTAATAAAATCCCAATTTTCAGTAATACTATTGAATATGGCTCTTTTATCCCCATTCCATAAACTAAAAATGCTTTTTCTGTCTGAAAAATTTGATTCTGCAATTTGAGAGTTTAGATTTTGTGTTAAGCACATCAAAAATCTAAAGCCATTAGGATAATTTAGATTGTATTTTTTAATTAAGTTGGCACAGAACTCAAGCCGATCGTTTAAAATATCACCTGTCAAATTTATAGTTTTATAAGCTAGATAATCTCTACTTAACAAACAATTAGGAAAGTGCTTTTCAAATGTCCTGCTGACAAGATGTTTTTCATGCCTCATTATATTTGAGAATATTAGGAAATTCGCAGTTCTAAATATGTAAACAATTTTCAATTGTTCAGAGAATGAAAAAACAGATTTTGGTTTATGCTTTGTAGATAGAGTTTCTTTTAAGCATTTATCAAATTTGGGACTAATAATTGGGTTATTTACAAGATTATTTACAAAACCTGTAATCTGGATTTGAGGTTTCTGTAAAAAATAAATGTCTTTATTCCTGAATTCATCATCTAAATTGTCGAACACAAAAACAAATTGACCGTTCTTACCCAAATCATTATAAATTGAGTTTCTTTTTTTAAATATTCTTAGTAAAATCAATAAAGAGAAAAGATCGCCACTGTTTTCATCAGAAATACTATTCTTAATAATTGCTTTAATTTCGCGCTGAATAATGATACTTGGTTTGTTAAAATTTTCATTGTAAATGCTGTTAAGGTATTCTTCAATTTTTGTTTTCAAATCATAAAGGAGATCTTTATTAAAGGTTATGAAGTAATTAACCAATGGATTGGTTAAAACACCGTCATCTTGGTAATGTTGCCTCATTTGAGATTTCAGACTCGACACAAAATTGCTGTAGAATTCATCAAACTTAACAAATTCTAAAAAATTTTCCTGAAGGGTTTTGGTATCAGGAGTTGATAATAATTCCTCAATAAAAAATGAAATCACTTTCTCCGAATAACTTAAAAATGAGCTGCCTTCAATATTATACGGAATCATAATTAAATTAAATTTATTATATTTAGCATCGCGATTAAAAAGGTAGTTTATGTAATGTATAAAAGTGGTTTTTCCATTTCTTGGATATCCATGAATGCAGAGAAAGGGACAATTTCGATTGTTCAATAGATCAAAGAATTTATTAACAGCCATGTCAATGCCTGAATTTGTCGAAAACAAGTACTTGAAGAAAAGTTCATCATCCATATTAATTACATCCTCGTTTAAAACATCCGAAAGTATTTTATCTGGATTTCGATTCGCGCCTAATGAAAATTGTTCTTCAATCTTTGGCCAGTCTTGTGGTTCAATAATTCTTTTCATAAGCTTGTCTATCTGTTTTTTATTTAATGGTAGAGTTTAAGTATAAAGTATTAACAAGAAGAGATTCAATATCTTCCTGAACCATTGACAAGGTATTTATTTCCTTAATTTTTTGATATTTTGAACTGGGATTAGATTCTATTAGTTTACATTCTTGATAATGGCTCAGAAAGTGGCGGCAATTTTGCATAAATGAATTAATTGATGTTGAATCCATATAGGGAAGCATGTTTTTATAAGCTTTTTCAAAGTTTACAATAACTAAATCTTCATTGTTGTGATTATTTTTCATTAAATCGTATTTTAAATCAGTCATTGCAGAAATTATATTCTTGTATTGCTCAATAATATTCATATTTTTTATTTCTAATTTCTTCAGAACTCTCTGATTATTTATACTTGCGTTTTGAAGAAACATTGTACTTGAAATTGTAAATAATGTAATGACAAGAGATAAGATTGGTACCCATTTACTACTTATTCGCTGTAGTGATTCATTTTGTTTTTCTATTCTGTACTGTCTAATTTTTTCGATATGATTTAGCCCCCAGTTGATAGTTTCGATTGAGGTTTTATCTGTCTTTTCACCTATTCTGAATTGACTTCTGAATACATCAGCTTCAGTGATTTCATTTATTATTTTTTTTCTTTGTTCATCTGAAAATTCTAGAAGGTACTCGGGAATGTTATGATTTGATTTCCAATTAATTTTCTTTTTCTCAAGTTCACTTTTTTTTACTCCCGGCCTGAATAATTCTCTTCGCGATAAAACCATCTTTTTAAGATCAATCGTTGAAGGAATACTTAATCTCTTATTCAAACTATCATAAAGCATAATAGGGTTATCATCATTATTAGATAGTATCCACACAGCTGTAAGAATATCAAAATATTCAGGTGAATCAATTACTTTTCTTTTAAACTTCATTATTAATGGTGTCATAATCATTGTATTAAAATCTATCTTTTTCATATAGCTATTTTTTGCATGAACGCTAACATCAGCATATACGCAATAACTTGTCTCAATAATTTTCGGGATTGCGTATATACTTCTTTAATTACAAATATTTGTGTATTAAAATAATTCATTTATCTGTCTGAAATTAGTGAATATTTATAGCCTGACAAAATATGTTAACTCTGTTTTATTTGTCAATTAAAATTAATGGGGTTGGAGTAAACCGTTACTCAAACAAGAAAAATAATCTCTCAGGATCTTCTTCAGTTTCTTCTTCTACAATGAATTTATAAGGTAGTTCAACCGTAAAGATACTCCCCTTTCCGGGTGTGCTGTCAACTGTAATTGCTCCGTTGTTTATTCTGACAATTTCTTTTACGAGATTTAATCCTAAACCTGTTCCTAATTGCTCCATCTCTTTAGCTTTTTTACTCCGGTAGAATTCGTCAAATATCTTTTCAAGTTCGTCTTTCTCCAGCCCTATACCGTTATCGCGTACAGAAAAACCGAATCCACGTTGCCTCGAAAAACACTCGACGGATACTTCACCGCCATCGGGAGTGTAACGGATAGCATTGCTGATTAGATTAACAATTATTTTTTCCATTCCCGGTTTATCTATTTCAACTTCAAGTTTTTTATGCAAAGGTTTAAATGTTAAAGAGATTTCCTTTTTCATCGCATCCGTTTTGAATAATGCAACCGACTCAGATAACCAATTATTTAGTTCAAGTTTTTCAATTACAGGTTTATCCATTCCGAGGTTGTATTGAGTAATTGCGATTATCTCTTTAACCATATTCAATACTTGCTCCGAGCGTTTTTCGGCTCTGAATATCATCCCTTTTACTTCAGGTTTCAGTTCATCTTTAAATACTTCCTTTATTGTCTCAAGAGTAATTTTTATTGCACTCATCGGGGATTTTAACTCGTGTGCAGCATACCTGAATGCTTTATTACGGTCTTCAATTGATTGTTCAAGTAACTGGCTTTTCGTGTCGATTACTTTTTTAAGCGAGCGATAAACTTTCATAAAACTATAAATAATGTATATCCCTGCAAAGTTTGTAATATAGAAAGCAGAGAGAGCGGTAATCATTTTCGCATTCGAGATATGTGTTTCTTCAAGAGTGTAGCTGTAAACCGCACCGGTATGTTCAAGCAGTGTCCATAATGTCAGTAAGAATGCAGCCAATACTGCATTGATGAACGGAAGTAATGCACCCGGAAAAAGAATTCCCGATAGTATTACTTGAACTATATAGAGAAAAAAGAAGGGGTTGTCTATCCCGCCTGAAAAATGAATCAGGAATGAAATTATTATTAAATCGATTATGATCTGAAGCTCAAGTAAACCGAGTTCTATATATTCATGAAAATATGGTAAGTATCTATATATAAAGAAAAAGAAAAGATTAATAAGTATTGTAAGTGATGAAAAGAATATAATGGAAGGATATGATAATCGAAACTCAAGAAATACTTCGCCCACCGGAATCGAAAATATCAGCCCGAGTACTGCAATCCATCTGAGATTGATATACCAACCTGTTCTTAAGCGTAGTGTTTCTACGGTATGAAAAGGTAAAGCTACATCCGGTAAAACTTTTTCTCTATATTTAAGTTGACGTATCATAAAAGAATCTATTTATACTACCGAGCACGTTTTCAGAAATATTTGTACCAATTTCAGTGTTTTCTGTTTGGATACCAAGATAATAAAATTTTAACACTTTTTCAGTAGAAAGGAATTGTTCAACAAGTTTAATTGAAAAAGTATGCGTACTAAAAGCTATTTTATCAATCATATCGGAATCCAACCATTTAATTTCACCGGGAGAACCTTTCCAATTAGCTGCATCTATAAAGACTATTGCATCCGTACCCATATCGAGAATATTCTGCAGATAGTTTTCCGGATTAGTTCCGGCATTAATATAGCAAGAATTAGAAAATGTTTCCGAAAGTTTCAGTTTTTCCGCAAAGAGTAAACCGGCTGCATCATCCGAACGGAGATCATTACCGAGTGAAACGAATAATATTTTTTCAGGTAAATGAACTGATAATTCTTTTTTAAAACCCTCAAAATTCATCAACTACAACTACTTTATTGCGGCATTTTGCACAAACCGATTTAATTTGATCTTCCCTTCTGAATTGTGTTTTTACACTTGAATCTGAAGGTATATTAAACAGCTTTTGTGTTTCGAGTAATAAGTTTGGATGTGAGTAAGCTTTAGCACCAAGTCTATGTTTTATCCATAGTAAATGGTCACTGCAAGCAATCACTTCACCGCAACCCTCGCAAATAACAATTTCTTTTTCAATCTTTTCATACATCTCCGGAGCCGTTAAGCTGAATGTAGCAAAAGAATACTCGTTTGTGCAAACAATCCCCTTTTCTGTTATGCAGTGTTCTTCGCACTGCCCGCACTGGATACATGAGCAATAATCTACCTGTAAAGTTCGCTTTAAACTCTCTTTATCGTCAATTATAGTAATTGCATTCGGTGGACAGACCTGGCTGCATGTTCCGCAACCGATACAAAACTCACTATTATACCGTGGTTTTCCGCGGTATCCTTTTTCCGGTGTATATGCAGAAGCAGGAAATTTCGTCGTATAAGGTGCTGAAAAAAAAGACGTCAACGCTTCTTTAATTTCTCTAACTTTTGGTAGATACATAATATCCTCCGAATTACATTTGAATTATTTTAATAATCACTTTTAAAATTTCTTAATTACGATTCTTTTGGCTTATTGCACATAAAAGCCAACTAACCATCAACCATTAATCACGAATGATTAACTCATTTTTTTAATTCTTTATCTTCCTCGTAAACGTCAACAATAGTCTCTTTTGCGAGAGGGATTCTTGCTCTATGTGACGCTCTTGAAATTGCATGAGCGGCAACAGGTGCTGCAAGGAAAATGAACATTATTCCAAGTAATGCTTTGAATCCAAATGCGGTAAAACCTTGCATTATAAATACACCGAGCAGAATTCCTGCAGAGCCAAATGTAACACATTTAGTTGCAGCCTGTAGCCGGTTATAAACATCGGGTAAACGAATCAAGCCTATCACACCGAAGAAATCAAAGGCGATGCCTACACATATTAAAACCAATCCGATAGTTTCGTTAATCATCTAAACGCCTCCCTTCAATAACTTTAGAAAAAGCAAGTGTTGCAATAAAACTTAACAAAGCCCATATTAATCCAATATCCATGAAAAATGATTCATCGTAATATATTCCCATTAATGCTAAAACACCGATTATCAATATTCCGAGGATATCCACTGCTACTAATCGGTCTGCGGCACTCGGTCCAAGAATAACTCTTACCAATACAAACAACGAACAGAAAAGTAGCACGTTGATCAACTTAACTATCAATACACCATCA
>Ga0208244_101377_pt1 | contig 13480 bp, 16 predicted proteins | sample SubbioCR12Aug_5A_FD_184828 | JGI IMG/M metagenome (GOLD analysis project Ga0208244, IMG submission 184828) | Serpentinite rock and fluid subsurface biosphere microbial communities from McLaughlin Reserve, California, USA - CR12Aug_5A (SPAdes) | ecosystem: Environmental > Terrestrial > Deep... | reverse complement strand
ATCAGACAATATGCAAGAGATAAATGGGAACAATATTGGAAAGAAAAATTAGGCATCAAAGGTTATTTCACCATTCAGATCCAGTCGGTCGAAATAATATGATGCCTCACCTTTTGAACGATACCAATAATTTGGACAAGATTGTAGGGCCCAATAGTAAAAATGAATCATCCTCAAACTGAAATGCATCATCGTCAATGGTTAAAAGGAAAGGTTTAAGATGATTCATTTCTGACCCTCACCCTATCCCTCTCCCCAAAGAGACTGTGTCGTAATTCCGTTCATGGTTCGAGAACCTCACCACGAACGGAAAACGACATGTTAAAAATCAATGAGTTAGCCGTTCGTCCTGAGCATGTCGAAGGGCGAATGGCTAATTGCGACACAGTCTCAAAGTGGCGAGGGGAAAAATTAGGTTTCCTCCCCTTAAGGGGGAGAAAGTTCACCCTGTTAGATTGAAGATTTCTTGAATAACAGGGCTGAATAGACAGCCTTATCTACCAGGGTGAGGGTGATCCGCTCCGAGGAGAGCAGAATGGAGAGCCTGGCTGATCCATCGAAATGGGGAGACATCGATGAAAAGGATCCGAAGAGCATGGCTAAATGGATGAAGCGCATGGGCAAGGAGATGGGCGAAGACATGGGTGAGGATGTAGATCAGATGGTAGAGGAGGCCATGGAGGAAGAGAGGGGGACAGGATCAACAGAAGCCTCCAAAGAATAGTCACTTGCTCATACTTTTAATTCCGTTGATTTTTTCCTCCAATCTGGTAAACTCGTACCTAAATCAAGACACACACCTAATAAAAACCCCCTGTTTGGTTATTCCAACGATAGATATCCTTTTTCAAGTTCCTTTGAAATCCGTTTGTTGAGCACATCAGCCGATACGTCATATTTTTCAATAAGCTTCGTCGCAATTGCATTGATGATATAGTCCTGAGAAGATTCAACCGAAAGTCCCTTTGAACGAATAAAGTCTATTTTAGGCAGCAATAATTTTAATTCATTACGAAAGTTTTGTTTCAATGAAACTCGTGGTACCAAAACGGCTGCGGCAAAAGAATAGGCTTGCCATTCAAGCCAATCATAAGTCTCTTCATCGACAGCGAGAATGCTTTTGCTCCAGCCGGCGACACTCTGAGGATGGAATGAACCAATCAAATTTGAATGTCATACATAGTGCCCTATCTCATGTGCAAGTGTGAAACGGTATCTTGCAGGGCGTTGGTAGTAAATGAATTCATCAACATAAATGACGTTTAGATCACCGGAAATAAATCCTTCTATATCAAAGATTACCTGTAAATTAGGGAACGGAAAAATATTCAATCCAAGGTCGAATTCTGCTATTGCTTCGATGTCCACAGGAAAGATTTCGTTCCTTTTGTGTTTCCATAAAAAGTCCTCAGCATGTTTGTTAATATCGTCGTAAGATAGAATGGGGGCAATGATATCATTCGGGTTCATTGAGTTTCTCCAGTGCACGAGCGAATTTTTCCAATTGTTCCCCGGTGAGTTTTTGCCCTTTGATGGTTCTAAAAACTAGCGGTAGTTTAGCGACGATATTCCTGTCTGCAAGCAAATCTTCAGGAATGCGACCAGCGTCCGTTCGTGCTATATCAAAGAACTCTAACCATTCGTCACTCCCTTCTTGGATTCCGAGACATTTCGCATAGTGTGCTAATTTTTCTCTCGATTGTGGCGGTGGTAATATTCCTCTCTCTATTTTACTGATATTTCCAGGGTCCAATCCGTTTTCCAAACAGAATTGTCTCAGAGTTTTTCGCATTTCCAAACGTTTCTTTTTAAAAAACTCGCCAAATAACGAACCCATATTTTCGCCTCCCTTCTGTATTGTAATATTATTACAACGTTGTAATTATATTACAACACACATTAGTTTTTGTCAAGTAATTTAAACATTTCGAATTTTTTAATGTTCTCTATTAATTAGTGTCTGTTTATAAACGTCTTTTTCCGTCATGCCGGACTTGATCCGGCATCCAGAAACCCTTGAAAACACTGGATTCCGGCTTTCGCCGGAAAGACGACTTTTTAAAAAACCGTGGTTTATGGACAGACACTAATTAGAGTCTGTTTATAAATTCCCTTTTTCCGTCATGCCGGACTTGAGGAGCCTGCCCCGTGCTTGATACGGGGGCATCCAGAAGGTCTTGAAAGAACTGGATTCCGGCTTTCACCGGAATGACAACCTTTGGGGGAACCATTAGTTTATAAACAGATTAATGATGGAAAAGAGCCCGGCGAGTATCAACTATTAAAGGGGGGGCGTATCCAAATATAAATGCCTGAAAGTTTGGATTTGGGAATTATTGTCATAACCCAGAATTTAAAAACTCCAGGATGCTGGCGGCATAGATTTTGGCTGTTAAACAGAGATCCTCCACCGAAACCCATTCATCCTTCTGGTGGGGGATCATCCGCTTTCCCGCACCCAGGGTGACAATCGGAATTCCTGCCCATGCCGTGAGAAACGTGCCATCGGTTGCTCCGGGCACGCCATCATAAATCGGTTCTTCTCCGGTGACGGATTGATAAGCTTTTGCAACAGCCTGGACAATTGGCTCCTCCCGGGAGGTCTTTGTCCAGGGACGGTCTTCAAATATATTGAGAGTGGCTTGAAACGAGAGCCCTTTTGAGAGCCCCTTCTCAAGGCTCTCCCTGATCTCTCTTGGGGAACCGGACAGGAGACTTTCACAGATCGATCTCTCCTCCTCCTTGATAATATCTTCTAACTGCTTCTTCAGCGCCTCGTGGGATTGACCGGGAATAGTCCGTATGTCGAGTAGCGACTTACACTGATAGGGAACGACATTGAGCTGGGGTTCCCCCTTCACAGGGGCCTGGAGCACGGTGGGAGTGATGCTGGGATATCCGAGGAACGAATCTTTTCCCAGCCTTTCGATTTCCTCTTCCTCCAGATGTTTCATCTTTTCAAGAATCGACACCATCGGAGGGATGGGATTGAATCCGGCCAGAGGCATGGCCCCGTGGCTCATCTTCCCCGTTGTGATCAATTCAACGCGAAGCGCTCCCTTCTGTGTGATGCACAGATGGTTGTCCACCGGCTCACAGATGATGGCCGCATTCACATTGTCCGCCCACCCATTGCGTATGAAATGCTTCACCCCCCTCATCAGCCCTTCTTCATCGACGAGAATTCCCAGGAGAATCTTGCCCCTGAAGGGGATGCCTGACCGGCTGATCGCTTCAACCGCCTTCACCGCCGCCGCCAAATTTCCCTTTGTATCGCAGGCCCCTCTTCCGTAAATTCGATTTCCCACCAGCCTCCCCTCAAAGGGGTCATATTTCCATTCGGAATTATCGCCTTCTGTGACCACATCGGTGTGGCATTCGAACATCAGGCAGGGCCCCTCACTTTGACCCTGAAGGATTCCGATGACATTCGGAGAACCAGGCTCCACCTCTTCGACGACCACGTCGAGCCCCATCTCCTCCAGGTAATGGGCAACAAAGAGGGCAACCTTCTCCTCTCCTCCCCGGTCTTGACGCCTGACACTCGGAATCCGGATGAGCTCCTGTGTAAGTTTGACCAATTCGTCTCTTTTAATCCCTTTAATCACTTGATCGAGCTTCAAGAGGTTCCTCCGTGAGCTAATGGCTCGATGATGGGGTGATGGGGAGATTGGGGGATAGGGTGAATACCAAATCACCCCATCTCCTTATCTCCTCATCTCCCTATTTCATTACCTCCCTACCCATCTTGAGAGCTTCGGGTCGAGCATATCTCTCAATCCATCTCCAAGGAGATTAAATCCTAAAACAGCCAGAGCAATGGCGCATCCCGGAAAGATGGCCAGGTAGGAAGAGGTTCCCATAAAGGTCTGGGCCTCGTTGAGCATCCTTCCCCAGCTTGCATGGGGAGGCTGCGTTCCCAGCCCAAGATAGCTCAGGCCAGCCTCCGCAAGGATCGCAATGGCAAACTGGACCGTTCCCTGAACGATGAGGGGGGAGAGAATATTGGGAAGGATATGTTTCCAGATGATCCCCGCATCGCTTCTGCCGATGGCTCTGGCGGAGGTCACATAATCCCTCTCCCAGATGGAAAGAGAGGTGACACGGGTTAATCGTGCAAAGATCGGGATGTTAAAAATCCCGATGGCGATCATGCTGTTGATCGCCCCGGGCCCTAAGATTGAGGTGATGAGGATCGCACTCAATACGGCTGGGAATCCATAGAGGACATCCGAAATCCTCATGATGGTTTCATCGATCCACTTTTTATAAAAGGCCGCCAGTGACCCCAGAAGAATCCCAAAGCCCATGCCAATGGAAACAGCCACCAGACCCACAATGATCGAATTGACGGCTCCCTTCATCACCCGGCTCAGGATATCGCGTCCGTATTGATCCGTTCCCAGCCAATGAGATTGATTGGGAGCCTGAAATCGTTCAGAGAGGTTCATCCGGTTCGGATCAAAGGGAGTGAAGACGAAGCTGAGAAGGGCGGTCAGAAGAATGATCAGAGTGATCAAAAATCCGATCGTGAAATTTATGTTTCGAAATGGACGACGAAGGCTCATAGATTTTCAATTTCTCCTCCCACCTTCCCCTCTCCCCTGGTAGCACAGGCGTGACGCCTGTGGCCACCGGAGAGGGCTGGGGTGAGGGGGTCATTCATACCGAATTCTCGGATCGAGGTACCGGTAGGCCACATCGATCACAAAATTGATCACCACGATCACCATGGCAATCAGAAGGACCACTCCCTGGATCACCGGCAGGTCCCTCTGGCCGATCGCCTCGAAGACCAGCCTTCCCACACCGGGGAGGTGAAAGACATTTTCAATAATGATTGCCCCAGCCAAAAGATCGCCTGCCTGAAGCCCGATGATCGTTACAACCGGGATGATCGCATTTCGGAAGGCATGCTTGTAAACAACCATCCTTTTCGAAAGGCCTTTGCTTCTGGCCGTGCGGATGTAATCCTCCCCAAGGACTTCAAGCATGGAGGACCGAGTCATCCGGGTCAGCACCGCGGCCCTCACAAAGCCCAGTGAAAAAGCAGGGAGAAGAAGGGAGCCCAACGCCTTGATCGGATCAGTTTGCCAGGCATGGAATCCGCCTGCAGGCAACCAGTGAAGCGTGACCGCAAAGAGAAGGATCAGGAGGATGCCTGCCCAGAACGCAGGCACTGCCAGGCCGATCTGAGAAAAGACCATCACCCCGTAGTCTCCTACCCGGTTTCGATGGAGCGAGGAGTAGATTCCCATGGGGATGGAGATGGCGATTGCGAAAATCATCGAGAGGATGGCCAGCGGAACCGTGACCTGAAGCCGAGAGAGGATGAGCGACGTGATCGAAACATCATAGGTGATAGACCGACCCAGGTCTCCAAGGGCCAGATTTTTCATGTAGTGAAGATACTGGATGATGACAGGACGATCCAGCCCCATCTGTTGCCTTAAATTCCGGAGCGTCTCCGGCGTGGCGTTGATGCCTAAAATGATCTGTGCCGGATCGCCCGGAATGACCATGAGGATGGCGAAGATGACCATCGAGACGAGCAGGAGGGTGAGGATCAGGACGATCGTTCGTTTGATGAGATAGGTTGTCATCGTATAAATCAATGACAAATGACAAAGCCCAAATTTCAAAAATTATTTATATTTTTTGACATTTGGGCTTCGGATTTAATTTGTCATTTGAACTTTGAAATTTGACATTGCCTTTATGAGATCCTATTTCTGTATCCAGACCTCGGTCACATCCTGAGCGGTCATGGGGTAGTCCTTCCACCAGTTCATCACCTCTTTCTTCATCGTCGGCAGGCTGGGCATTACGAATAAGAACCCGTTGACCGCATCCTCGGTGATCATCTTCTGTAAAGCAACATAGAGATCTCTCCTTAGTCTCGGATCAGGCTCCATCTCTGTTTTTTTCAGTGTCTCCTGGAATTTCGGGTTGTCGTAACGGAAGTAATATTTCGGATTGGCATAGATGTCGATGTCGAACGGCTCCGAGTGACCGATTACCGTCAGATCAAAGTCTGCATTCCTTAAAACGCGTTCAAGCCATTGCCCCCATTCCATCAATTCGATCTTCAAACGAATGCCCACCTGAGAAAGCATATCCGTAATGATCTCCCCGCTTCGCTTCGCATAGGCAAACCGTTCGGGAACTTTGATGACTGCGTCGAAACCATTCGGATAGCCCGCTTCTTTCAGGAGTTGCTTTGCCTTTTCGGGATTATATGGATAAATGTTCGTCAGATCGATGTAGTAAGGATTGCCCGGATCCATGTGGCTTCCGATGGGCGTTCCATAACCTGACATGGCTCCTTTGATCAGGGCAGGCCGGTCAATGGCATGGGCCATGGCCCTCCGGACACGCACATCATCGAAAGGCTTCCTCGTTTGGTTGGTCGAGAGAATGACCTCTGTGGTTGTATAGCCGTTGAGAACCTTGAACTTCGGGTCTTTCTCAAGAAGGAGTGCATTCTCCGGACTCACGTCGTAACCGATCACATCAACATCCCCTGCCTTCAGGCCGGCAATCTGGGCGCTCGGATCTCCGATGAATTTGAAAGTGACTTTATCGAGATAAGGCAATCCTTTTCGATGATACTCCTCAAATTTTGCAAGGATGACCCGATCTCCACGAATCCATTCGACAAATTTAAAGGGTCCTGTGCCCACCGGTGCGGTTTTCAATCTGTCCGCTGTCTGTTTGTTGATGATGATGGAGTCGGGTCTGGCCAGGTTGAAGAGAAACATCGAGTTCACATTCTTCAATTTGAACTTTACGGTGTGGCTATCCACGACCTCGACCGATTCAATCTCCCTGTAATATTTGGTATTCGGGATATTCGTTTTCGGATCCATCAATCTCTCAAAGGTGAACTTCACATCCTCCGCATCGAAGGGTTTCCCGTCGTGGAACTTGACGCCTTTTTTAAGGATGAAGGTATATTCCTTTCCATCTTTGGAGACTTTATACTCCCTCGCTAACGCAGGAATGATCTTTCCATCCCGGTCGACCCTGACCAGACCCTCAAGCACATTGCCATAGACCACCCTTGGAATGGCCGCGGAAGTGGCTGTGGTTGGGTCCAATCCCGGAGGCTCAACACCCTGGGCGATGGTGAGCGACCCACCGGAAACCGGCTTGGGCTGGGCGTAGATGGCCGTCGAAAAAAGAACAAAGGCAAGACAGATCAAACTCATCAATAGAAATTTTTTCATCTCTCCCTCCGTATCTGTTTTAAGTAGCGCCCTCATTTATTAAGGGTGGATTTCGTCCCGATTCAAACGGGACGCTACATGAACCCTCGAAACCCATTTGTCAAAAATCCTATCCAAATCATTTCCGATTGTCAAACCGCCCCAAAGGCCCCTGATCCGTATTCGTCATCCTGAACTTGGTTCAGGACCTATAGTTCCAAAGAATTAGAGATGCTGAAAAAATTTCAGCATGACAGCAATATTCTTAACATTCCGGAATTGGATTACGAATTAGGGGAAGAACTAACTTTCTCAAAAACCCGGTCCAGAATCTTAACCGCCTTGATGATCTCTTCTTTCTCAATCGTCAGCGATGGCGTGATCCGTATGACATTCCCGTAGAGGCCACCCCGGCCGATAAGAAGCCCTTCTTGCTTCGTCCCTTCAAAGATCTCATTGACCAGATCCGGGGCAGGCTCCTTTTCCTTCTTGACGATCTCCATCCCCTGGATTAGACCCATGCCCCTGACTTCGCCGATAATTTCGAACTTCTCTTTTAACCCTTCCAATCGGTCTCTTAAGAATTGACCCATCTGCTCGGCATTCTGAACCAGCGCTCTTTTCTCAATGGCTTCGATAGTAGCAAGGACAGTTGTCACTGTAACAGGATTTCCGCCAAAGGTGGAGAGGTGAGAACCCTTAAGACCATCTGCCACCTCTGGGGTCGCAATGGTGATCCCAACAGGGGAGCCATTGGCCGCCCCTTTGGCCATGACCATGATGTCCGGCTCCACTCCCCAGTGTTCGATGCCGAACATCTTTCCCCCGGTCCTTCCCCAGCCTGTCTGAACTTCATCACAGATGAAGAGTCCTCCGTAGCGCTTCACGACGGAGACGACCTCCTTGAAATATTCCTTTGGCGGAGTGATGAATCCTCCGACGCCCTGAATAGGTTCGGCGATGAAGGCAGCAGGACGGCCTGAGGTCGTCGTTTCAATCAACTCCTTCACATCCTTCGCACATTCAAGATCGCAATCGGGATACTCTTTTCCGAAGGCACACCGGAAGCAGTAGGCATTATGGGCATGTTTGATCCCCGGGACGGAGCTTCCTCCGAGACGCCATTTCTGATGTCCGGTGATGTTCATCGTCAGGAGGGACGATCCACTGTAGCAATGCCGGAGGGCAATGACTTCATTGCTTTTCGTATAAAGCTGGGCGATAAGGACAGCGGTCTCAACGGCCTCTGTTCCACTGCTGGTGAAGAAAGACTTCTGCAATCTTCCCGGAGTGATCTGCGCCAGTTTCTCCGCAAGAGAGATGGCGGGAAGGGTAGGATAAAGCGTCGAGGTATGCTGAAGCCTCCTCATCTGCTCACAGGTCTTTTCAGTGATCTCCTCGTCACAATGGCCCACGCTGATCGTGACGATCCCGCCAAAAAAATCGAGATACTCCTTCCCGTCGATGTCGTAAAGATACTTTCCCTTGCCTCGATCAAAAATAACCGGCTCCTGATAGTAATGGCTCACACAGGGAGCTAAATATTTTTTATGCTTCTCATAGATTTCGTTCTTATCCATTTAAAACTCCTTCTGTTGAGATATGGACGGTTGGAACTAAACAGGGGAAATTATACCCGATAACCGAAATTTATTTCCAATCTTTTCTCCTCTTTTTTTCAAGAAACTGTGCCAAAGTTCGCCGTTCGCCCTGAGGCTCTCGAAGGGTGAACGGACTTATGTCATAAACATTCGACAGGAGGCCGCAAGGGGAAGGGTGAATACATTTTTGAATAATTAAAGGCCGGCTAACTCCTCGTTGAGCAGATCCGAAATGAACATGTGACCGGGAGTGTGGGTGATGCAGAGATCGGGTTTGGCCTTCATCACAACCGCCTGCGGCGTGACCCCGCACGCCCAGAAGACCGGGATCTCATCCTTCTTTAGCGTCACCGGATCTCCGAAGTCAGGTTTTCTCAGATTTCTAATTCCAATCTTTGATGGATCGCCGATGTGGATGGGCGCCCCATGGACCGAGGCGTAACGGGAGGTGATCTGAACAGCCCGGCTCAATTTATCCGGAGGAATGGGTCTCATGGTTACCACCATTGGTCCAAGAAAAAGACCAGCGGGTTTGCAAGGGATGTTAGTGATGAACATCGGGACATTCTTATTCTCTTCGATATGCCGGACCGGAACCTTTGCACGGATCAATGCCTCTTCAAAGGAGAAACTGCATCCCAGAAGGAAGGTCACAAAATCAGGCTTCCAGATATTTTTGATCTCTTTGACAGTGGCTTCCAACTTGCCTTTCCGGTAGATATTGTAACAGGGGATATCCGTCCGGATATCGGCATCCCTGGATAAAAATTCTGTCCGACATTTCCCTGGCTCCAGGACCTCCAGCAAAGGGCAGGGTTTGGGATTCCTCTGACAGAAGAGGAGGAAGTCAAAAGCATATTTCTCCGGAAGGATGACGAGGTTAGCCTGGGCATACCCCATGGCCAGTCCCGCGGTGGGTTTGTCCCACTTTCCCTGTCGGATGAGGGTGCGGATTTCTTTGGGCAACAGTTGGTCGATATCATTCATACCGGGCATAATGTATCAGAAAAATAAGGCTCTTTCAATAGCTTATTCTATATGGTTATTCTATATGGTGCCAGGCAACGGTAATTAAGTAATGGCTACTGGAATGGTTTGGCATGAATATTCTTGAAACAAACGTAAAAAGTTATGATATTTAAAGGCATGGATGAAAATATCTCTGAATCCACCGCTGGGAGGGAAGGATGATGGAAAAGAAGATGAATCGAAGGGAGTTTTTGAAGGTATCAGCCGCCACAGGCGCTTTCCTGTCCATGGCCCCCAACATCTCTTTAGCGGAAGCCCAAAAACCTATTGAGCTTTTGAAGCCTCAAATGGGCAGTGGTAATCCCCTCATGCAGTTATTATGGAAAAGAATCTCTTCAAGGGAATTCAGTCCGGAACCGTTACCCGTAGAAGTCCTCTCTAACATGCTTTGGGCAACCTTTGGAATAAATCGCCCCGATGGAAAGCGAACCGCGCCTACGGCAAGGAATCGGCAGGAAATCGACATCTATGTGGCTACAGCTAAGGGTCTATACCTCTATGATGCCAAAACAAATCTATTGAATCCCATCCTGGCAGAAGACATTCGGGGGATGACGGGGCGTCAGCCCTTTGTGAAGGAGGCTGCTGTTAACCTCATCTATGTAGTAGATTATTCGAAGATGGGTACAACGACCAATGAGGAGAAGGATTTGTATTCGGCAGCCGCCACAGGGTTCATCAGTCAGAATGTCTATCTGTATTGCGCTTCCGAAGGATTAGCGACTGTGGTGCGTGCACTTATAGACAAGTCAGCTTTGGCGGGTGTAATGAAGCTGCGACCAGATCAGAAGATCATTCTGGCACAATCGGTGGGATATCCCAAAAAGACATCATAGGGAATGGAAACAAACAGGGTGGGGTTTTGACTCAACTCAGCCCACCCCTATCATAGGACTCCTTGCCATGAGTTTTCTTAAACTCGCTTTTCGCCAATAGGATCACGGCCATAAGGATAAGAGCGCCTCCAGTGATCCTCATCGGTCCGATCTCTTCCCCGAGAAAGAGAAAAGCAAGAATCACCGTTGTGACCGGTTCAAAGGTCGAGAGGACCGAAGCATTCGTGGGCCCCACTCGCTCAAGGCCTGCGAAAAAGGTGATGATAGCGATCACCGTGGATAAAAGGGCAATGCCCAATACTCCTCCCCAGCCGAGCCAGGTTTGGGGATGGTTGAGGCCCCTCACCGCGACTACCCCGCCAAATACCAGACTGGCGGATATCATCACCACGATGGATGAGGACAGAACTGGCACCTGTCTCAGGATTCTGCTCCCGACAAGGATGTAGGCGGCATAGATGAACGGCGCAATCATAGCCAACAGGATGCCGAGTAGCTGCCCACCGCCTGCAGGCCCGATGGTGAGGACTGTGCCGATTATTGCAAGGAGGAGGGCGAGGAGCTTGAACCCGGTCATTCGCTCTTTAAATAAAAGGACTGAAAGAATGGTTACCATTGCCGGATAAAGATAGAGCAGAATGGCCACCAAACCTGCCGATGCCATGGTCAGCGCCATGAAATAGCAGAACGAGATACTAACGTACCCGATCCCTCCCATCAATATCAGGCCGAGGAGAAACCGTCCCCGGGGGAATGGGATATTCCCAAAGATAACCCATGGAAGCATGACCAGGGAGGCAATTGAAAACCGGAAGAAGAGCACGCTAATCGGGTCTGACCCTGCGCTGTAAGCTGTCTTTGCAAAAATCGCAATGGCCCCGAAGGCGATTGCGGAAATGATAACAAAGAACATTCCCTTCAATTCAGGCTTCCTGTAGGACTTTGAGGGAGAGATCCTCGACGATGTCCTTGACCTTCCCCTTGTAGGCCAGCATATGAGGCGCAGTGAGATGATCGCGAAGCGCTTCCAGACTCTCCCACTTCTCGATGATCGTGACCATATTTTCGTCCAGAACCTGGGGTGGTAAGCCGGAATCAACATCGACCACCGGAAAATATTCGATACAACCCTTTTCTTCCCTGACCTTGGAGACATTGGCCTTAAAGATTTCGAGAAACTCTGATCGCTTGCCCGCCTTCACACGAATCGACGCAATGACATTAATCATCTTTATCCTCCCTTCATGCACAGAGATACCATTGACCTTCGAAGATGTGATCCAAAAATATTAAAGATCACGAAGGAGTCGCATCATGCCGGGTGAACCAATCTCCGCTTCGAAATAAGGATGTCTCTTTTCATCAATGACTTTGAATCCGTGTTTTTCGTAAGCTCTCCGGGCCGGGACATTGCCAATATACATGTTGATCTGGGCAAGACGGAATCCATGTTGTCTGCCTCTTTCGAGGATTTCCTCAAGCAATCTGCCCACAATCCCCTTTCTCCGGAACTCCGGAACAGTGGCGACACTATCAATGATCCAGGCTCCTTCAACCTCCTCCGGAATACAGCAGAGCACTCTCTCTGAGCGTTTCATTGCCCCTTCGCCTCGCCCTGAGAAACCCATCTTTTGAGAGACTTCAACAACGGCCTGCCTGAGTGCCGGATATCCTAAGACCTTCAGATCATATCCTCCGAGTCCAGCCACAGGATGACCATTCACTTCTGCAATTAGAAAACAGGAGTGGTGAAACAGATGAGGTGTTTTGCTTATGGTCAATTGCTGGAGGAAGGTCAGACACTCTTCTTCTGTTCCTCCGAGGATCACTTCCCATATCCCACGCTGAACATGCGCTCGCCCCGATATGAGCATAACCCAGGCAAGAATTGGAGCATCATCAGGTCTCGCCGGCCGAATTTGAATGTTCATTCTCTTCACTGTATCCTGCCCGTTTCTCTTTCAGCTCAGACAAAGATTTTTCGCACTGGGCCGCCTTAATTTTTAAGGCCTTATAAAGGTCGGGATCAAAAAAACAGTAGATCTTTTTGCGGTTGTTTTTATAGAAAATTTATAGCGTTAAACTATCATATCGTCAAGATGCCATAAGGCCTCACCCTTTTTATTTCTCACTGACGGAAGTGCTGTTGCAAGTTCCTTCCTGTGTTCTTGAGGTGTTGAATCCTGCCTTGCCATGCTACAGGAAACAGAAATCAGCCAAAGAGAAGAAATCCTTTAGGCGGAGGGGGGAGCAATCCGGGTTTTTTATAAAAAATGTGGAAGTGCATTAGGAAAAATAGGAAAATATTTTCCTTCTCATGAAGAGGCCTCAATGATTTTGGATAAATTCGAATTAAACTGAGTAAAATTGCATAAAAATTCATTTCTGGCACAAAACTTGTAGTCCCTCAATCTTATGAGGGGTTTTTTAGTTAATAAAAACCTTTGTTTTTATTACTGGCTCAAAAAAAGAATTGGAAAGGTATGGGCTTTTAGGGTGGCAAACAAGATTGAGAAGATTATCCTTGTCTGTGGAAGAGAAAAGATGGATAAGAGAGCATGGTAGCTTATGAATTTACCCCGTTAGAAATAACCCGCTGCGCCAGCGCTTGCCTGCCGCGACGGTGCGCGAGCACGGCGGGCGCGGCGAGTGCCCCACTCGGTTTCGAGTCCCGCTATAGCAGAGATTTTAATGGTGCATATGATTTTACATTTAAAGCCAAAAATTTCAAATACCGAGTAAGGGCATCAGGCAGATTCAAGGCAATGAATCGGCTTAGCCCCGGTTTAGTAAAATAAAATATGGC
>Ga0208244_101376_pt1 | contig 13486 bp, 11 predicted proteins | sample SubbioCR12Aug_5A_FD_184828 | JGI IMG/M metagenome (GOLD analysis project Ga0208244, IMG submission 184828) | Serpentinite rock and fluid subsurface biosphere microbial communities from McLaughlin Reserve, California, USA - CR12Aug_5A (SPAdes) | ecosystem: Environmental > Terrestrial > Deep... | reverse complement strand
CACCGATTAGCTACCAACATCCGCGCACCTTGACAACCGGTTATTGCTTCATTATACTATCGCTCAACACTGCAACAGGTGGGGGAATACTTTCGGCCCACCTGGGGGAATCAAGTGGCCCTCGACAGAAGTCTCTCCAGAATGAGATTCTGAATGCCATCGACAAACTGGCCATGTCGTATTGGTGCAGCAGCAGCCACGGTGCGTCCTGCCTTCACGAGCTTGGCCACTGCGCCGCCACAAGACATCTCGATATCGTCAGGGTGGGCTCCGCGAGGACGTCAGCGGTCATGTCGATACTCAAGTGTGGGAAGAATTGTGCGCTAATATATCGAAGTCTGGCCCGAAAGACAAGATTGCAGTTCACGGAGATGGGAATCCTTGTAGATTCCTGCGTCGTTTCAATTGATACGGTTGATGCGTTGTGAAGCTGGGGAGGCATCTGAGGTCTTTCGGGCTCACAGACTGCATTTCTTGTAACTGCATGAGAAGTTGAGTATTTTGACATTGTGGAAAGCAAGATGAATACTGTTTTGAAGATGTCCAATCTGTCCCTTCTCCGCGCCGATTTGCGTCTGCCGGTCGCGGTGATTGGGGCGATCATGATTCTATCCTCATTCACGTGGTCCCAGACGACAACCGGCACAATCACAGGAACTGTTACAGATCAGAAAGGATCGCCTCTTCCAGGAGCCAATGTCGTGATCGAAGAGACAACACTCGGGGCGGCTTCGGACATCACCGGTTCTCTTGTCATTCCTGGTGTTCCCCCGGGGACCTATCAGCTTATTGCGACGATGGTAGGATATGAACGAACAACCATAGTTGATATTCGGATCCGGGTAGGGGAGGAAACACGCTTCACCGCGTCGCTAAAAGAGAGTGTGATTCCTCTGGGAGTCGTCCAGGTGCTCGGCGATCCGTGGCGCCAGCCCCCTGCTGATGTGAGGACAAGTCTCCTGAATCTGGAGCCGAGATCGGCGAAGATACTTCCGGGGTTTGGTGAAGATGTTCTTCGGTCCCTGCAGGCGTTGCCGGGAGTCGTATCGCCCAGTGACTTCAGCGCGCAGCTTGTGATTCGCGGAAGCGGTCCGGATCAAAACCTTATCGTGATGGACGGCATTGAAGTATTCAACCCGTACCGTTTGTACGGTCTGATCAGCATGTTCAACCCCGAAACGGTATCCGATATCACGCTCCTCAGCGGTGGATTTCCGGCGCTTTGGGGCAAACGCACGAATGACTTTTCTCAGCTCGGTGAGGCATATCTTTGGTGAACTCAAGTGAACGAAAAAGATACCCCACGGCTGGTCGTTCACGAACGGTCGCAGTTGTGAAAGCGTGGAGCCACGCAGGTCTTCTGGCCGTACGCCAATGTCCTGCGGTGACCATCCGTAAGTAAGATCATCAAAAGTAAGATTGTCTTGAACAGGCCAACCAAGCTCCTCACGAAGGAAACGTACAAATGAGTTCTTATCGTGAACGGACTGGATGGCCGTAAGTTGGATAGGTCTCATCCGACCTCCATCCAGCACACAAAGGCGGCGTTCATCCATCTGATCTGTCCTGGGTGGTCGATGAGTGTCTGCATCATCGCTTCTTTCCCCTTTTCCGATGGGCGGAGTAAACGGTTTTCGGTTCTTCTACTTGGAAGCCGACCTGGCGTTTGGGCGGCTCGGGTGGGGCGATCAGCTTTCGGATCGCTTCAATGACGGCTTGGATCTCTTTGTCGTGCTTGTCCGATTTCATTTCGAGCAACTTCAGCTTCAAAGCAACTTCCTTGTGCGTTGCTGCAATTTCCCTGATGCGGACGAACGCCTTGATGATCACAATGCTCATCTGGACAGCTCGCGCGCTGTTGAGTACCGTGGCGAGCATAGCTACACCATGTTCTGTGAACGCGAGAGGCAGAACGGTGGAGTGTTTCAGCGAATCGAACCGGTGCCAATTTGTCACCAGTTCTTCCTTCTCTTGTTTACTCAGTGGAAACATGAATTCCTTCGGAAATCGTTCTCTGTTCCTCTTGACCTGTCGATTCAAGTATTTCGTTTCCACGCCGTAGAGGTCGGCAAGATCGCGGTCGATCATCACCTTCTGTCCTCTGATAATGAAGATCCGCTGTTCAATCGCGTCAGTAGAAATCAATTCCGAGCTCTTCATGAAATCTCCAACCAGCACACAAAGGCGGCGTTCTCCCATCTGATCTGTCCTGGGTGGTCGATGGGTGTCTATATCATATCTTCTTTCCCCTCTTCCGATGGGCTGAGTAAACGATTTTCGGTTCCTCCACTCCAAACCCCCGCCTGCAGAATTTGCCAACAGTAAGGCGGGCAGGCGATGCGTCGTCTCGGTGGAGGCTCGGGTTCCGGGGGAGGATCGATGATGTTCATGATGCGCTGCAGGACATCGACGATAGCCGACTCATGTACACCCAGTTGGTCTTTCAATTCTTTTTCCAGCTTTGCCAGCTTTCGTGCAAGATCACGCGTATCGCCCAGAGTTGTGCGCATCTTGATGAAAGCACGCACGACAAACACGCTCATCTGAACTGCACGCGAGCTATTCAGCACATTTGCCGCCATGATCGCACCATGCTCGGTGAATGCGTAGGGAGTATATCGAACATTGCGTTTTACTGCGGTCGCAAATTGCGACCGGATGGAACTAAGCTCTTCACGTGTTAACTGAAAGCAAAAGTCCTCCGGAAAACGAGCGCTATTACGCTTGACCTGCTCATTGAGTCTCTTGGTCGTGACACCATAGATTCCAGCAAGAGTTTCGTCGAGGATCACCTTCGTGCCTCGGCACGTAATAATGAGTCTTTCTATTGGCATCAATGCGCCGTCTACTTTCTTTGGCGGCGTACCTAACCTCGTGTTTGGTGAATTACACCCGCGTGGATTGCTGGGCATACCCTGCCAGGCTTCAAGGTCACAAATTGTGACCTTGAACGGCTCACCCGTTCAGCCTCGTCACCGGTGAGCTGGAACATGAAGTCCAGAGGAAATTTCGAGATGTTCCTTTTGACAGCCTGGTTCAGCACCTTCGTTTGAACACCGTAAATCCGGGAAAGGTCTGCAGCGAGAATTACCCGTTGACCACGAACTGAGACAATGAGTTTTTCGAGTGGAACAGGCGCTTCAGTTGGTTTCATACTTCATCCGATTTCCATCCAGCAAACGAGCGTGGCTTTCTCGCCAGCAAGTGCCTGCATATTGCGAAGGTCAATCTTGTATTTATAGGTTTATCCATCTGCACCGTTGCTCGTTTCGTTTTCATCGGCTGGAACTTACGCAAATTTTTTGCCGGGTTCGGCGCTTTCATCGGGAATCTTTTCCCGCAGCACATATAGGCAATCGCCTTGAAAGCTTCTTCTTCAGATATCTCATACAGTATCTTGCGGTTGAGGCGGCGGATCGGCCAACTGGCCGTGTCGTATTGATGCAGTAGCAGCCACGGTGCGTCCTGCCCTCACGAGCTTGGCCACTGTACCGCCACAGGAGAACTCGATATCGTCAGGGTGGGCTCCGCGAGGAGGTCAGCGGTCATGTCGATACTCAAGTGTGGGAAGAATTGTGCGCTAATATATCGAAGTCCCCTCTGAAAGACAAGATTGCGGTTCACGGAGATGGGAAACCTTGTAGAATACGACGTCGTTTCAATTGATACGGTTGATGCGTTGTGAAGCTGGGGAGGCCTCTGAGGTCTTTGGGGCTCACAAACTGCATTTCTTGTAACTGCATGAGAAGTTGAGTATTTTGACACCGTGGAGAGCAAGGTGAATACTGTTTTGAAGATGTTTAATCGGTCTTTTACCTGCGCCGAGTTGCGTCTGCCGGTCGCGGTGATTGGGGCGATCATGATTCTATCCTCGCTCACATGGTCCCAGACGACAACCGGCACGATCACAGGAAGGGTCACAGATCAGAAAGGATCGGCGCTTCCGGGAGTCAATGTCGTGATCGATGGAACGACATTGGGAGGCGCCTCAGACAAGAACGGATCTATTGTTATTGCCGGCGTTCCGCCGGGGATCTATCAGCTTGTTGCGACAATGGTCGGATATGAACGAAAAACCATTGATGATATTCGGGTCCGCGTGGGGGAGGAAACACGCTTTACTGCGGCACTGAAGGAGAGCGTGATTCCGCTTGGCGAAGTTCAAGTGATTGGGAACCAGTGGCGTCAGGCGCCAGGCGATATGCGGACGAGCTTGTTGAATCTCGAACCGAGATCCGCCAAAATTCTTCCAGGATTTGGCGAAGATGTACTCCGGTCATTGCAGGCATTGCCGGGAGTCGTATCGCCAAGTGACTTCAGCGCGCAGCTCGTCGTTCGCGGAAGCGGCCCCGATCAAAATCTCATCGTGATGGATGGAATTGAAGTATTCAACCCCTACCGGCTTTATGGACTGATCAGCATGTTCAATCCGGAGACGGTAGCCGATATCACGCTTCTCAGCGGTGGGTTCCCTGCCCGGTATGGCGATCGGCTCTCAGCAGTTCTTGATGTGACGAACAAAGATGGAGAGCGGAAACGCTCCCTTGCCGGAAGTTTCAATGCCAGTATATCAAACGCGAACATCGTGGCCGAAGGACGCGCTCCATTCGGGCTGAACGGCTCATACCTGCTCTCTGCGCGTCGGACATACTACGATCTGATCATTGGACCGTTTGCGAAAAGCGCGGGTCTGGTTGCCAACGACGTCGCCTTTCCTAATTTTTCGGATCTCCAGGCCAAGATCGTCGTGGGACCGATGGATGGACACCAGATTATCATCACCGGACTTAAGAGCCGTGACGGTGTGGACATCGTCTCGGGAGCAAACAGGCAGACTCCGGACAGCGTGGATGTCTTCAATGAAACCAACCACGAAGTGATTGGCACAGCGTGGCATTTCACTCCCACCTCTGATTTCTTCTCCCGACTCAGTCTCTCGTACTATCGCAATGACGGATATTCCGATTTCGGCGGATCATTCCTTGATCCGGTGCTTGATCGGGAACGATTTCAGGGGAGCGATGCCGATACCGCGGGAATTCGCCTCTTTACAATTTCAGCGCAGTCCCGGTACATCTTCAGAAAGTATGCGATCAGGGAAGAAGTAACGTTCAAACAGGGATCTCACACTTTTGAGGCGGGAATCGGCGCCGATTTCCTCAGAACGCTATTGGTCTGGGATCTGGAGCTTGATCCGACACTTCGCTCGATCATCGGAAGCCGGGGACGAACCGTTATCGATCAGCTTGAAGAAGATCGCGACTACTATCGGTTGAATTTCTATGTTCAGGATAGAATTCGTCTCTCATCCCGCCTCTACCTCCAGCCCGGCGTTAGACTGGATTACTACGACGTGCTGCAGAAGTGGACGATTGCTCCCCGCGTAAACCTCTCCTACGCAATGGACGACATTACGACACTCCGCGCGGCCTACGGGGAATTCTATCAATCCCCCGGTTATGAAAAGATCGTCGATCAACAGCGGAGTTCATTCCGGGAGCTCGACGAAAAATACTCCGTAAAGCTCGAGGCAGAACATTCCACTCATTATGTCTTAGGCATTGAGCGCTGGCTGTCGAGCAACGTCCAACTCAAGGTCGAGTCGTACTTCAAAAGTTTTCAAAACCTTATCATCCCCGAGGTTGTCAACGGTTCGCGATATGTTACCGCCTTGAAACCCGGAATGAATCCACATCAACGGGAGAGTTGGTCGTCCCCCGTCGTGGTACGAGAGGATTCGATCACGAGCATCCCTGTCAACGCCGCCTCCGGAAATGCCTACGGGATCGAATTGTTTCTCGAGAAGAGGAGGACGTCAACGAGCACGAAGCTTCACGGGTGGATCAGCTATGCTCTTGCCTGGACGAACAGGCTGGAATATGACCGCTGGTTTCCCTTCGATTACGACCAACGCCACACCGTAAACATCGTCGGCAACTGCAGCGTTTTGCCTTGGCTTGATCTCGGTTTTCACTGGCGATACGGAAGCAACTTCCCCTACACACCGGCGGTCGGTGTGAAGCCGCGGATTGTCCAGGTCGAACGGGATGGAAATCTGGAGCCCGTGATTCAAACTGACATTCTTGGAAATGTGATTTTCGACATAGATCGAGGAGGATTGGAGGATCGAAATGCCAGACGACGACCGGCATATCACCGTCTCGATCTCCGCGCGACAGCGCATGCGGAATTCTGGGGTCTCGACTGGTCCTTCTACCTTGATATCATCAACGTCTACAATCGTACGAATGTCCTCAGTTATCAGTACTTCATCAAAGATGATCTCACTCTTGGCGTTCGTACGACGTCAATGTTTCCCATTCTTCCAACAATAGGAGTGAGCTTCCGATTCTGACCAACTCGCAAAAACACATTTTCAGCGTCTCCGAATTCACGGTGATGCTGAAGAGATCACTGGAGACAAGCTACCCGAGCATTTGGCTTCAAGGCGAAGTCTCAAATCTCAAAAAGCACACGTCCGGGCACACGTACTTTACGTTGAAGGATGAAGATGCCCAGATTTCGTGCGTGTTTTGGCGGAGCAGAGCTTCGACCGTGAAATTCACACTCGAAGATGGCATGAAGATTCAGGCCCAGGGAGCAATTACCGTCTATCCCCCGAGAGGTAACTATCAGCTCGATGTTGTTAAAGTTGTTCCAGTAGGAATCGGTGAGTTGCAAGCAGCTTTTGAAAAACTGAAAATGAAGCTTTCAGCCGAGGGTCTATTCTCGGCAGAGCGCAAAAAGCCAGTTCCAGAGTTTCCTCAGCGCATCGGAATTGTCACGTCTGAGACTGGCGCTGCATTGCGTGACATCGTCAGTGTGATCTCACGCCGCTATCCTTCGGTGGATCTTCTGCTGATTCCTGTTCGTGTACAAGGATCCGGCGCCGCACAGGAAATCGCTTCTGCGATCCGGGATATGAATCAATTTGGAGAAGTCGATGTGATGATCGTTGGACGCGGCGGAGGATCGCTTGAAGACCTCTGGCCCTTCAATGAAGAGGTCGTTGCACGCGCCATCTTTGACTCGCGCATTCCAGTCGTGAGTGCGGTGGGACATGAAATCGACTTCAGCATTGCTGATTTCGTGGCTGATCTGCGGGCACCGACACCATCAGCAGCAGCGGAACTGGTTGTGCCGAACAGAATCGAGTTGCTTGAAACTCTTGTCAACATTTGCTATACTCTGAGTCAGAAATTGGGCGATCAGATTGTCTGGGGTCAAAACGCTGTCAAGGGAATTCTCGCGAGCTACTCCTTCAACCAACCCCGGCAGTTGGTCGCATTTCTTGCCCAAAGACTTGACGAACTTGAACGAAGTCTATCTGTCGAAGTCGAACACTCTCTCAAACTCACGCGAAGCAAATACCATTCTCTCCGCCAGCGACTTGAATCTGTTGGTCCCGGCAATATCCTTCGCCGTGGGTATGCGATTGTCCGGAAGGGTGAAGGGGTAGTAATGAGTTCTCAAGAACTCCAGCCGGGCGACAGAGCGGATATCCGATTTCACGACGGCGAAGTGCCAACACGAGTGGAACCAAAATGAGCGCAAAGAAGATTGAAAAGAGCTTTGAAGCGGCCGTGAAGCGTCTGGAGAATATTGTGGAATCGCTGGAGAGCGGATCGGTGCCGCTCGACCAGACGCTCGCGTTGTACGAGGAAGGGATAGAACTCGCCAAGTGGTGTGGAGAGAAGCTTCAATCGGCAGAAGTCAAGCTCAAGAAGCTCTCCAAATCGGTAGAAGGGAAGTTTGAAGTCACGGATTTTGAAGAATAAGTGGCCGTAATGAGCGATGTGCAATATCAAATACTGAACAACATCAATGACCCGTCAGATCTGCGGAAGCTGGAAACGAAGGAGCTTCGTAAGCTGTGTGCAGAAATACGGGAGTTTATTGTCGAAAACGTCTCGCTCACCGGAGGGCATCTGGGTGCCGGTCTCGGGACTGTCGACCTAGCTGTCGCACTCCACTACGTCTACAACACGCCGGAAGATAAGCTCGTCTGGGACACAGGTCATCAGGCGTACCCTCATAAGATACTGACAGGGCGCCGTGATCGGTTCCACACGCTGCGGCAACTAAACGGCATCAGCGGCTTCCTGAAGAGAACGGAAAGTATTTACGATACGTTTGGCGCTGGGCACGCAAACACCGCGATTTCGGCGGCCCTCGGCATCGCTACAGCACGGGATCTTGCAGGCCAGGATTACAAGGTTGTGGCGATCGTCGGCGACGGTTCCATGACCGGCGGGATGGCATATGAAGGGATGAACAACGCAGGACTTCTAAAAAAAGATATGTTGGTTGTCCTCAACGACAATCAAATGGTTTCCCTCTCAGCGATTCAGCCGAGGCTTTGGTCGTTTCACAATTACTTTGCGGAGGTTCTTACACATCCGACCTACAATAAATTCAAGGCGAATGTCTGGGATCTGACCGGCAAACTGGATTCCTTTGGTGATCGCCTGCGGATCGTTGCTCAACAAGTGGAAAAAGGTGTCAAGGCAATTGTGACGCCGGGAATGCTCTTCGAGGCTCTCGGATACAGGTATTTCGGCCCCATTAACGGTCACAATGTGACAAAACTTGTTGAAATTCTGAAACACATCAAGGATCTCAGAGGTCCAATGCTTCTCCACCTTATTACGGAAAAGGGGAAGGGGTATGCTCCGGCTGAACGCGAAGCAACGCGTCTTCATGGTGTGACGCCATTTGACAAAAGTACCGGCGTGGCTCACAAGACCGATGCGCCGTCGCCATATACGAAAGTGTTCGGACAGGCGCTGGTTGAAATCTGTGAGGACAATCCAAACGTCGTTGGCATCACCGCGGCAATGCCGGATGGGACAGGTCTGAACTACCTGCAGGAGGCAATGCCGGAAAAGTTCTTTGATGTAGGTATCGCGGAACAGCACGCGGTCACATTTGCGGCCGGGATGGCAACCGAGGGATACATTCCCGTGGTGGCCATCTATTCGACGTTCCTGCAGCGAGGATTCGACCAGGTTGTGCACGATGTGGGGATTCAACATCTCCATGTCGTGTTTGTGCTTGATCGAGGCGGTGTTGTTGGATCTGATGGATCGACGCATCATGGGGCACTCGATTTGTCCTATCTTCGCATCATTCAGGATATGGTTCTGATGGCGCCGCGCAATGAACAAGAATTGAGGGACATGCTCTACACGGCAATCGAGTACAAAAAAGGACCCATCGCGCTGCGCTTTCCGCGCGCGAATTCTCTTGGGATCCAACTTCGTCCGGGATTCCGGAAGATTGAAATCGGAAAAGGGGAAACCCTGCGGACTGGAAAAGATGTTGCCCTCATGGCGGTCGGCAACATGGCCGTTCATGCCGAACAGGCGGCGAATATTCTCGAACGAGAAGGTGTTTCTGCGGAAGTCGTGGACATGCGATTCATCAAACCACTGGATGAAGAGCTGCTCATTTCGATATCAGGGCGATTTGACGCGATCGTGACCATCGAGGAAAATGTCGTTGCTGGAGGCTTTGGATCCGCCGTTCTCGAAACTCTTGCGAAACTCGGCATTACTCATCTTTCCGTGTGCGTTCATGGATTGCCGAATAAGTTTGTCGACCACGGTACGCCGGAGGAACTGCACCATCTCCTCAAACTTGACCCGGTCGGCATAGCCGAAGTTACTCGCCACTTCCTCGAATCGAGAGAAGGAAAATCAGCCCACGAATATGCTGAAAGATAGCTGCTAGCCAAATGGAAAAAGCACGAGTCGGAGTTGTTGGATTAGGTTCAATCGCCCAAACCATACACCTTCCCATCCTGGCAAAACTCCCGGATGTTGAAATCGTCGCGATCTGCGATGTCGACAAGGCAAAAACGCAGTTCGTCGCCTCGAAGTTTGGGATCCGCCGCTTCTACACCGACTACGAAGAAATGCTGAAACAAGAAGAGGAGATCATCGGAGTCGATGTTTGCACTTCGACGAATGTTCATCGCGACATAGCGATTGCTGCCCTGGAATCGAAAAAAGATGTTCTGGTGGAAAAGCCCCTTGCCCGCACGCAAAAAGAAGCCCTTGATATCGTCAATGCGGCGAAGAAGGAACATCGGAAGCTGATGGTGGGGATGAACAACCGATTCCGTCCGGATGCGATGATCCTCAAGAGCTTTGTAGAGGCCAAGGAATTGGGGAAAATCTATTACGCGAAGGCAGGCTGGCTGAAGAAACTGAGCGTGACAAATCCGTGGCTCACGCGTAAAGAAAAATCGGGTGGCGGAGTGGTTCTGGACTTGGGCATCGTGATGTTCGATCTCGCATTCTGGATGATGGGATATCCGGAGGTGAAAGAAGTGGTGGCGGCCAATTATTCTCACAACACCAAAGGAGTGGAGGATTCCTCCATCGTATTCCTGCGGATGAAGGATTCCTCGACGCTCACTCTCGAGTCAAGCTGGTCGCTGGAATCGAACACCGACTTTTTCTACTGCGACTGCTTTGGAACAGAGGGAAGCGGCTCGCTCAATCCTTTCCGGATCTACAAGCGCATGCACGGAAATCTTGTAAACGTTGCCCCGATCCATAGCGAAACGCCCCAAACGCTCTACCGCAAGTCATACGAGAATGAACTCAAGCATTGGGCGGGAGCGCTCAGGGGATTGCACCCGGTCATTTCTACGGGCGAAGAAGCGATCCATCGGATGAAGATCGTCGATGCCATCTACAAATCCGCCAAATCGTCGCGCAGTATCAAGCTCCAGGGATAACGGGAGGTGAGAACTTCCCTCCGCACGGAATTCACTCCTTCCTTGAAGCAGGCATGACTATCAAGTCGAAAGCTCGCCGTCGGCCCGCAACATCAATCTCCAAGCGTCCAACGATTGCCCTTCTTACGGACTTCGGACTCACCGATCACTATGTTGGCGTAATGAAAGGAGTTTTAGCGTCGAAGAATCCGGATGTGCGTATCATCGATATCTCGCACGAAGTGCAACCCCACAGCGTTCACGAAGCGGGCTATTTGCTCTGGGCGTCATATCGGTATTTTCCGCAAGGAACAATCTTTGTCGTTGTTGTCGACCCAGGTGTGGGTTCGAACCGCAACATCTTGATTTTCAAGAGCGCGTCCTACGTTTTCCTTGCTCCTGATAATGGTGTGCTCAATTTTGTGGAGTTCGAGGAGAAGAACGTCCGCTGCTATGAACTCGGGATGGAAAAAGTGCGGTTGCTCTCGAAGAGTGGAGTGCTGTCAAAAAATATTTCCTCGACTTTTCAGGGAAGGGATGTCTTCGCACCTATTGCCGCGATTCTCTCCTTGGGGGAGAGGCCTGATCGTTTTGGAGAGTTGAAGGAGCGTCCATCGCTATCATCGCCTTTCTATGACGTCTCTGGCTCATCGAACATGGGGAGAGTGCTCCATGTCGATCGCTTTGGCAATATTGTAACGAACATACGAGGAGAAGAATCTGGGAGCGCTGGGCGAATTAAGGAGATTGTAATATCCGGGCGTAGGATCGACCGGTGGGTGAAATGTTACAGCGAAGCGCCGGAAGAGACTCCTGTCCTCATCTTGGGAAGCAATGGTCTGACAGAAATAAGTCTCAAAAATGCTCATGCAGGCCGCGTGTTGGACGCTCGGCCGGGCTTACCCGTCAGGGTGATCAAATGAAACGTGCCGTCGATGAAGAAATGATGAATCGGTGTTTGTCGCTTGCAGTACGGGGTCGTTTGTTCGTGGCGCCGAACCCAATGGTCGGATGTATTATTGTGAAGGATGGCAAAATCGTCGGTGAAGGATATCACAAGCGATTTGGGGGACATCATGCAGAAGTCTATGCATTGAAGCGGGCCGGTGCTGCGGCCAAAGGCGCGACGCTCTATGTCAACCTGGAACCTTGCGCCCATTTCGGAAAGACTCCTCCGTGTGTGAACGCGATTATCGCGGCTGGTATCAAGCGTGTTGTGGCTCCGACACGGGACCCGAACCGACTTGTCTCTGGGAGGGGATTCAAGACTCTGCGATCTGCCGGGATAGTGGTTGATGTGGGAACGATGAAGAAAGAGGCCGAGCTCCTGAATGAAAAATTCATCTCTCCAATGAAATCGGGGCGACCATATATCGCTCTCAAGATCGCCCAGACTCTGGATGGAAGAATCGTCGATGGAGCGGGTAAATCCAAATGGATCACAGGTGAGGATACGCGGCGCTACGTCCATCAGCTTCGGGCAGAACATCAAGCAGTCCTTGTGGGTGCAGGGACTATTCTGAAAGATGATCCGGAGCTGACGGTGCGATTGGTCCGCGGAAGAACGCCAACGCGAATTGTTGTCGATGGATCGCTCAGAATTCCGAGACAAGCGGCCGTGTTCAATACGAGTGTCGCTCCGACAGTGATGCTCACGCGTGCTTCCTCCATGAGGCGTAAAAGAACGCATGTTCTCCATCTCGAAAATATGGGAGTCCAGGTACTCGGTATTCGAGCCAGGGGTGAATTGGGAGCAGAAGTGATCTCGGACGTACTTGGATTGCTCGGAATTTCTTCCGTCCTGGTGGAGGGAGGAAGCAGGATGTTCTCTCGTTTTCTCGATGAAGGGCTTGCGGACAAGCTATACCTATTTATTGCCCCGAAGATGTTCGGCAAGGGACTGTCGGCTCTCGAGCTGAGGACGGGAAGAACGATCGAATCACCAATTCGTGTTCTTGATTTCTCTGTGAAGAGAATGAGTGATGACCTGTGTATCGAAGGGCGTATCGAAGAAACCAAATGAATGAATCCAGGATTGTCTATGTTTACAGGATTAGTTGAAGAAGCCGGTACAATCAAGGGGATGAAAGAGCGGCAGGGAAGCATTGTGTTCTCAGTCGGTGCCAGGAAAACCTCAAAAGGCCTTGGCAAGGACAATAGCATTGCCGTGAACGGAGTCTGTCTCACGGTTATTAAGCGGCGCGGGCAGATATTCGATGTGCAGGCCGTAGAAGAGACGCTGAGGAAGACTTCGCTTGGGTTTCTCAAGGTTGGAAGCAGGGTCAACCTGGAACGCCCTCTCCGCGCGTCGGACAGACTTGGGGGTCACTTTGTTCTTGGTCATGTCGACGGTACGGGCAAGGTCGTTGAGATAGAAGATCGAAAGAGCAGTTGGATGTTCTGGTTCGGCTATCCGAAGAAGTTCAGAAAATATCTCATACCGGTCGGTTCGATTGCCGTTGATGGAGTGAGTCTTACCATCGCTTCGTTGCGCGAAAGGGAATTTGGAGTCTCAATCATTCCCTACACCATGGACCATACGATTTTCGGTCAATACAAAATTGGAACGACAGTAAATCTCGAGTTTGACGTGTTGGCGAAATATTCGGAGAGTTTTCTCAAGGCATACAGGCAAGGGCATCTCTAAAAACTCAAGAAGTTTACCGAGCATGAAACATTTTATAGTTTTGTACGTCTAAAGCACAAACAAATAGAGGGAGAGCTATGAAGTACAAGACAAAACAGGCAAGAGGATTCTTC
>Ga0208244_101374_pt1 | contig 13501 bp, 17 predicted proteins | sample SubbioCR12Aug_5A_FD_184828 | JGI IMG/M metagenome (GOLD analysis project Ga0208244, IMG submission 184828) | Serpentinite rock and fluid subsurface biosphere microbial communities from McLaughlin Reserve, California, USA - CR12Aug_5A (SPAdes) | ecosystem: Environmental > Terrestrial > Deep... | reverse complement strand
TGCCGCTTTGCCATTGGCATTCAGACGCCATTCCTTGAAATCGGGATTGGGTGGGATGAAACTGACTGGCACATCCACAAGATCATTTGCATCCTTGGGAAGGGTGACGGTTTCCATCTGGCGCATGGGCATTTCGCTAAACCCAAGTAGTTCTGTGGCTTCGGCGCGACTATATCCTTCACGGATTGCTAGTGCCCATGCAATGGTTTTCTCCAAGCCTTGATATACACAAGCTGGCTGGATGATTTGGTAATTCTCGCTGATCATGGTCGGCGTGAAGGACCACTCCGACGAATCTGTTGGACAGCCAAACGAATCCACAGCTCCCGATGGGCTGGTCACAATGGTTTCCGTTGCCATCGGCTCCATCGTCTGTGTCGGGAAGGCGACTGCTTCCGGAGTGGCCTGTACACGGCTCATCAACAGATACCGATTCAATCCTGCCATCCCTCCAGCCATAAAAAGCAGGAGCAGGATCAGCCCGGTGACAACGGTGTAAATGCGGGGTTGCCGTTTCCCGGCAAGGTCTTTATAGGTCAATCCATCCAGGATTGTTTTCCAAAGGGATTTCATTCTTCTCCAAAAAAATTATTGATCTTCGCGGGTCACGCCATGCGCCAGATATCCAATGGCGCGCACGGTCACCCAGCGGGCGGGGAACAAGTACCCCGCCGATTGAACTTGCGCGGTTACATAACAGGCAGGGCGCCCTTGATGTCGTCCACAGGAGACCGAGGTAAGGTGCGCGGACCCCGGTCGCTGTGAATTGAAGTAAGTAGCGGCGATCCCGTTGCCAGCAGAGGTGGCGGTGATGGTTCCATCGGGCAAGACTGTGATCTCCTGTGCGCCGGCATGAGCGGCAAGGTCGGCGGCTGCCACGGCCTCCATCACGCGCGCGTTGGTCACCATGTAATCGAGGATGCCTAACAGAAAGAGTGACATGATGGGCATCAGGATGGCGAACAAGGCAACAGATTGTCCGCGCTCTTTGAGTTTGACCTTCATCGCCATTTTGCTTTCCATGTTTCCGACCGCGAGATGAACCACTCGCTGTTCCATCCGCTTTGACTCAACCCCAGCAGACCATCAAACAAAGTCGGTGCTTGAAACGAGACCAGACACTGACCTGGTTCTCCCGGTCCACTGGGTGGCGAGACCTGCACCCGATATTGCACGCCTGCGGTGGCGGACCAATCCGCATTCAGGGTTTGCCAGGCGACATTCACCGCATTATTTCGGGCGCGTGCCGGATCCGGCGATTGTGACAGGAACTGTGAACAGGCATACGCAGCGGCAGTCGCGGCAGTACGGGCGCGATGGGTCGGAATCCATGCCAACAAACCGAATGCCATAATGACTGCAAGCATTGCGAATAAGGCTGTCTCTGCCAGGGCCTGACCGCGTTCGCCTATTTGATGACGGGCTCTCATTCGAACCCTCCGGCAGGGGGTGGACCGGGATAGAACCGCCATAGACGAAAATTGGTTTCTGCACGTTGCGCTTCGATCAGGCGGATGCCAAAGATCCAATTGCGCGAGTCTTCCACGCTGATCAGCGAACGCACCTGACGCGGACCGGTCTGCCCGGCATGGATTCGGTCTGCAAGGTCAGGCCATAAAACATTGTCACGGGCGTGCTCGGTGGCGGGTGTGTTGTATGAGCCGGAAGCAACACCCGTGATGAACACGCCCCAGTCTGTGGCAGCGGATCGGAAGGCATAGAACGCGGCAAAGGTCATGCCGAACATAAGCAGAATCAGAATCGGCATGACCAGGGCGAACTCTGCCATCGTCTGCCCCTTTTCCTTCCAACGGAACATCTCTATCCGCCTCGCGCCATGCGCAGGGCTTCGATGCCGGCTTCGAAGGCGGCGATCAGTTCATTGCGATAGCGGGCGATCACGGCAATCGCGACCACGCCAATGGCGCCCAGGATCAGGGCGTATTCGGCAAAGTCCTGACCGTCGTCTTCGCGGATAAAACGTTTGAACAAAGTAAACATGGAATCTCCTTTTTGAAATGAAAATCGGCTGACAGTTGAACTGCCAGCCGACATCATATAGATTCAGATTATGGGGAGGTTGTTTCGTGTCGCTAGGAGAATCATTGGTTCTTAATGGCTCTGAAAATAAACCACTACCGGAGTAGCCATCTTGTCAGTGTGCATAATGGAGAAGACATGACGGCAATAAGAATCATTTAAAGGAATGGCACGGATTTTAAAACCAAGTAGAATCTGTAAATGGAAATTACAAAGTCGATTTTTTATTTTGTTCTTGCGGGTCTTTTTGAGATTGGAGGCGGGTATTTGATCTGGTTATGGATACGAGAGGGAAAAAGTATTTGGTATGCTGTATTGGGTGCGGTCATATTGGTGCTGTACGGAATTATTCCAACTTTACAACCTGCCAACTTTGGGCGGGTTTATGCGGCATATGGCGGCATTTTTATTGTGTTATCCATTCTGTGGGGCTGGGGGATCGATCATAAAGCTCCCGACAAACTGGACTTGCTCGGCGGCACTATTGCATTGATCGGCGTGTTGATCATCATGTACTGGCCGAGACACTGATCAGTAAATCTCAATCAAAAGTACGATACTTTTTCATAGCGGTTTACATTTCCAAAAACTGGGTCTTGACATTCCAGTTACTGGAAGGTGTAAAGTAGGAGCCATGACCATGTTCATTCACGAACTCGCACAAGCAAGCGGCGTATCCGCCAAGACCATCCGCTATTATGAATCCATCGGGTTGCTACCAGACCCACCAAGAGCGGAGAATAATTACCGTCAATATCCACCTGATACCGTTGAGCGTCTGCGGTTCATCGTCAGTGCTCGCAGTCTCGATTTCAGCCTCACAGATATTGCAGAGTTCCTTTCGGCGCGCGACGAAGGAACCCTGCCTTGCAAACGAGTGCTGGATTCCATTGACGGACGCATTGCCGAGCTTGACCGCCGCATCGCTGACCTGCTGGCTTTACGCGACAACCTCAGCCGTGTGCGTGCTGACGGGGAAGGTTTACCCCCTGATAAAAAGTGCGATGACGATTGCCTGTGCTATATCATTACCACCGATTTGCAAAGTGGGCAGGTCACCATTCAACGCGAGGAGAAAGCCTAATGACAGACCATTGTGGAAGTGTTACTGAAGATGGAACAGCCGTTTGCGTTCCAGGATCATGCAGTTGTTCCTCCGAGCCAAAGAGTAGTGAGCCAATTCTTATATCCGTACCACCCATAAACAAAAGCCAAAATCAGGAGATAAATATGTGGAAGAAAATTCGCAGTGCCGTAATGTTTGGCATTGCCTGTATTGCCAGTCCTTGTTGCACGCCGATCATCATACCGATTGCCATCGCTCTGTTGGCAGGGACACCTATCGCCGCCTGGCTGTCAGCCTATATTGGCTGGGTGTACGGTGGACTGACCCTGCTTTCCATAGTGAGTTTGGTTTTAGGCTTTCGTTGGCTGGGACAAAAGAACGAAACCAGACGCAAAACCAGCGTTCAATCAATGAACAAGATACGCGCTTCAGAGGAGATTTAGAAATGGTTACTGATTTGAATGAGAGACCACCTTTAGCCTGTGACCTGACAGCCATTCCCGCCGACGTGCGTGAAGAGCATGTCATCACCGCTCCGCAATTGTTCACGCTGGCGCAGGAAGTTCAGGAATTATCGAACGGCTTTGCCATCCGCTTTGTAAATGAACCGGGCAGGTTTATGGCGATTGCCAGATTCATCGAGAACGAACGGCTATGTTGTCCCTTCTTCAACTTTGGACTGGAAGTTGAACCGAACAGCGGACCGCTCTGGCTGCGGCTGACAGGCGGCGAGGGAGTCAAAGAGATTTTGCAAACAACGCTGTTCGAAAGTATCGAGGACAAAACCGCGCTCAAGCAGTTGATCCAAACGGGTGGAGATGCGCATCTGGATGAAGTGGTGTCTCAAACCCCGCTGCCATTATTGAGCGGCGTGCTTAAACGAACTTCGCCTGACCAGGCAGGGAACTGATGCTCGTATGCAAATCGATATTTACTATAGTTATGCCTGCCGAGAAAGTTATCTGGTCTATACCTGGCTGAATGCAGTGAAGAAAAATGGGCAACCTCTGGATATTACGTGGCGTCCTTTTGCGATTCAGATGGATGACCCGAATGAATATTGGAACCAACCGTGGTCTACAGCCAACTCAGAGTTGCGAGGCTTTATCGCTGCGGAAGCGGCTCGCCGGCAGGGTGCTGAGGCTTTCCTGCGTTTTCATGAGGCGCTCGAAGGCGCTGTGCATGAGCAGTTTCTAGAGTTGGGGGAAGAATCCACTCTAATTGCTGTAACTGAACAAGCGGGACTGGATATGGATCGTTTTCAAGCGGACTGGCATGACCCACAACTTGCACAAGCCGCAAAGCACAGTCACATGCAAGCTGTTGAACAATGGAAAGTTTTCGGTACACCAACGCTTGTTCTTGACAACAAGCACTCTATTCACCTTGAATTGAAAGAAAGTCCTGCAGAAGTGGATGCGCTTGAAACCTTTCAGGCGTTTGAAACCTTGGCATCACGATTGCCTTATAGTAGACAACTAAGGCTCACTGATTAGGTATTATAAAAATGACCCCGCGAATGCAGGGTCATTTTATAGGTTTTCTTCAGGACTTGTGTTTCAGTAGTCTCGCTGAATTTCCCATGATGCCGATATCGGGAAGCGACTGCGCAGCAGCGGCGAGGACAGGTGGTAGGAAGCCAAATGCGGCAAGAGTCAGCCCGATGATGTTATAGGCGGTCGTAAACAACAGGTTTGTTTTCACAACACGCATGGTCCGTTGGGCGATCTTCAAAACATCCGGAACCAAATTCCAATCTTCGCGCATGAGGGCGATGTGAGCCGCTTCGATGGCAACATCTGTGCCTGCCGCGCCCATTGCAATGCCAACATCCGCCTGAGCCAGCGCGGGCGCGTCGTTCACACCGTCGCCGACCATCACAACCACATGTCCCTTCGCCTGATATTCCTTCACAATGTCAATCTTGTTTTCGGGTAGTAGGTTGGCGCGGTAGGAAACGCCCAGTTTTTCCGCCAAGGCTGATGCAGTTCTTTCATTATCACCTGTAAGCAACTCGATATGACGAATGCCCAAGGAACGCACCTCTTTCAGCGCAGCGGGAACTTCTGAGCGCAGTGTGTCAGCGGCGGCGAACACGCCCACAAGTTCGTTATCCCTTTCCATGAAGAGAAGAGTTTTGCCCTGTGCTTCAAGTTCACTGGTAATGGTTAACGATTCTGCGGAAGGAATCAAGCGGCGATTACCCACAGCAACACGGCGCGAGTCAATCACTGCGCGCACACCATGCCCAGGTACGGATTCGAAATTCTGCGGTTCCACCAAAGCGATATTTTCGTTGCGGGCAAGGGTACGCACGGCTTCCGCTAATGGGTGTTCAGAATAGCGTTCAACAGATGCGGCAAGCGATAAGATTTCAGTTCGAGAAAGTCCATTCAATGGAACAACATCTGTTACCTGCGGCTGACCTAGAGTGAGTGTGCCTGTTTTATCCACTAGCAATACATCGGCACGTGCGAGCAATTCAAGATATTTTCCGCCTTTGATGAGCAATCCGCGTTTTGCACTTGCACCGACCGAGGCAAGCATGGCAACGGGTGTTGCCAGGGCAAAAGAACACGAACAGGCAACTAATAAAACAGCAGCTGTCGATAAGGGATTGCGGGTGAAAATAAATGTCAACATGGCAATAACCGCGACCACTGGCAGATACCAGGCGCTGAATTTATCAGCGAGTCGCTGCACATCGGCGCGATGCGCTTCCGCTTCCTCCACCATTTTGACCACACGCCCGAAGGTTGTATCCGATCCAATTCGTTCGGCGCGGATACGCAGACTACCCAATTTGGCGATGGTCGCGGCATAGACGTGCGTTCCATTTGCAGCTTCGATGGGCATGGACTCGCCTGTGATTGCAGATTGATCTATGGTTGCCTGTCCGCTGATCACTTCACCATCCACAGCGATCTTTTCACCAGGACGCACGATAATGGTCTCACCAACTTTTACTTCGCTGACAGGGATTTCTGCTTCTTTAGCATCGCGTTCCACGCGGGCAGTTTGTGGGGTGAGTGCAGTCAATTCCTTGACTGCGCGTCGGGCGCTTTCAGTGGTGAAGTTCTCTACATAATCGCCGATACGCATGAAAACCACAACCAATGCCGCCGTGACCCATTGACCCACAACCAGTGCGGCAATGACACCTAGGGTCATCAAGGTGTGGGAGATAATCTGGCGTTTGAGCGTGGCGCGGATGACATTCATGAAGACGGGATAGCCGCCTGCAATCACCAGTACCAGACCAAACAGGAAGGGGACGCGTTCATTCAGGAAGTCGAACAATCCGAGGACTTCACCAAAGATGACCACGCTGAGAATAATGGCGAACACGCTAACGAGCATGACGGTCAGTTTTCGGTTGAAATCGCCCATTGAAACGGGATCAGCTTTCGGGGCGTCTGAAGCGGGCACGTTATATCCTGCACCCTGAACAGCGGAGCGGATCATGGGGATATCCACTTGGGCAGGATCGAGTTTCACCACTGCCTTTTCCGTTCCGAGGAAGACATTCACGGATTGCACGCCAGGCAGTTTTTCGATGGCATGTTGGACGTGCTGGGTGCATTCGGCGCAGTCCATGCCTGAGATGGGGATTTCGAGAGTTTGTGTGTTAGCCATTTTTAGAAACCTTTATGTTGTAACGTGTGCATTCATAGACACCGCGCGCGACATCGGCGAGCAGCGACTCGGCAAGCGCAATTAGTTCTCCTACTCGGTCATCGCTCAAGTGGTAGGTGACATATCGTCCCTGCTGTTCAGCCGCTACTAATCCACAATCACGCAAACAACCTAGGTGATTTGAAACATTAGGCTGAGAGAGACTGGTAGCCTCGACGATTTCGCTTACGGTTAACGGTCCATTACGCAACGCATCCAGGATTCCCAAGCGCGAGGGGTCGGCAAAACCGCGAAACAGTTTGGCTTGCAGGTCAATGCTGGAGGTGGTGGAAGTGATTAGCATATTTCCTCATATCATCGTATCAGTATGTAATGATATTTTACTCAATCAAGATGAATTGTCAAGGCATATATCAGACTTTTACTTTTTCTACACAACTTCTATATATCTGGTGGGTATCCTGTGTATAACTTCACAAATAGGAGATGGCTCATGAAAGTTATAAAGATCATTCTCGGACTGGTAGCAGCGGGCGTATTGCTGGTGGGCGGATTTGTGGCTGGGACAGTCATCACACAGACCCGAACTACCAATATCCCCGTTCAACAATTTGCCCAACCCACTGTGGTTCCTCAACAGCAATTTCAGCCGACGGTAGCTCCATTGCAGATACAGAAAACGCTCATTCCGCAAACAACGCCACTTTCCATTCCACCGCAGGGACAGTGGGGACGAGGTGGATGGATGACACTTGCACCTGATGCAAGTGCAGGTGTGGGTCCTCAAGGAGAATGGGAACACGGCTGGATGATGCAACCCAATTACGTGCCTCAGGGTCAACAAGGCTGGAACGGAATGCACAACGGCATGATGAATGGCTATGGAATGCCTGGTGGAATGATGCGAGACTGGCAGAATGATCCTAATTGGAGTGTCACACCGATTACGCCCAATAACAGTTTGCCAACTTATCCTACTCCGACCTCATCTGTTTCATTCAATAATGATGTTCAGCCGATCTTTGCTGCGCGTTGTGTTGCTTGTCATGGCGGGACAAACGGTTTATTCCTCGATACCTATGAGAACGTTCTGAAAGGCGGCGTCAACGGCGCAGTTATTATTCCTTCCGATGTAGATAACAGCCGCCTTGCTTACTACGTGTACAGCGGTTACATGCCTTTCCGGAGCTCCCCGCTTACTTCAATAGAAATCCAAACCATTCTGGATTGGATTGCCTTGGGCGCTCCAAATAACTAACTGCTCAAATTAAGGAGATGATAAAATGAAAAACATTGCACTCTGGATCGTAATTGGCGCAATCGCCCTCTTCGTTCTTGGACTGTTCGGCGGCATGTTCCTGCCTTTCGGAGGAAACAACTTCGCCTTTGGGTATGGTTGTGCCAATGGCTATGGAAATATGATGGGCGGTTATCGTGGCATGCCAATGATGGGTGGCTGGGGCATGATGCCCTTCGGATTCGTCGGGATGCTGTTCATGTGGCTCATTCCGTTGGGCGTTCTCGCTCTCATCATCGGCGGCATTTTCTGGATCGTTCGCACTATGACGCAACGACAGGCATGATCTTCCCAGTCAGGCGCGATTAACAGGAGATCGATCTTGGCAGACAAAATCTTAGTTGTAGAGGATGAAGCGCATATCACGCGCACCCTGCGTCTGTATCTCGAACAGGCTGGCTACCAGGTCATCATCATCGCTGATGGCGCTCTGGCAATGCCTGCCTTTCGGCATGAAAAGCCTGATCTTGTTATTCTTGACTTACATTTACCGCACCTGGATGGCTGGGAGATTTGCCGGCAGATCCGCCGCGAAGGGGATACGCCCATCATCATGCTCACCGCCCGCAGTGAAGAGAGCGACAAATTGATCGGTTTGGAACTTGGCGCAGATGACTATGTCACCAAGCCGTTCAGCCCGCGCGAGGTGACAGCGCGTGTGCGTGTGGTGCTACGTCGAAGTCATGGACAGGTACAGCCGCCTCCCATTCTACGTGCTGATACGCTTCTTCTGGATCTCGAAGCGCATACTGCAACTCAAGCCGATCAACTTCTTGAACTGACTCCCACTGAGTTCGACATCCTCACTGCACTCATGCACCATCCAGGTCAGGCATTCACAAGACTACAACTTGTGGAAGTCGCGCAGGGTGGAGCCTATGAAGGTTATGAGCGGGTGATCGATCAACACATCAAAAATCTGCGCGCCAAACTGGGCGATGACGCTCGCGCGCCGCGCTTCATCGAAACCGTCTTCGGTGTGGGATATCGTTTCTCTGCGGAGTTCCGACATGATTCGTAGCCTGTGGCTTAAGTTAATGGGCGCTTTTCTGGTGATCGTATTGATCGGCGGTGGCATTGATACCTACCTGGTCAGCCGTTCAACCAGAACTCAATTCAGCCAGTACATTGATCAAAATGGAAAGGTGTTCGCGCAACAACTTGCACCAACTCTTGCCCAGTATTACAGCCGGCAGGGAAACTGGCAGGGTGTGGAAAGTCTGCTCAATAACCCCTGGGGTGGTTCCATGATGGGCGATGGCATGGGGATGATGGATAATGGAAACTGGGGCATGTGGCAGGATGAAGATAGCATGGGCATGGGCAACGCTTCCAACCTCTGGAGCATGATGGGAATACGCCTCCTGCTTGCCGATGCACAGGGGATGATCATTGCTGATAATACCGCGCAGGATGTAGGGAAAACCGTCGCTTCAACTGACCTTGCAGTTGGTGTACCGATCCTGGTTGGGAATCAGCAGGTGGGGACACTCCTGCCATTAAATGCGGGATCGAATATGCCTGGCGCGGCGGGAGATTTTGTCTCGTCGGTTAATCATTCCACCTGGTTGGCCGGAGGCATAGCTGCTATTGTAGCTTTGTTACTCGGCTCAATCTTATTCTTTCAAATTGTTTCCCCTATTCAGAAGTTGACCACCGCTGCTCAAAAAATCGCCTCTGGAGACTTGAAACAACGCATCACCACTCAATCACAAGATGAGATCGGAACACTGGCAACTACATTCAACCAGATGGCAGACTCGCTTGCAAAACACGAAGAATTGCGCCGAAACATGATCGCGGATGTTGCCCATGAATTGCGAACTCCGCTTACCGTCATTCAAGGCAATCTCGAAGCCATGCTGGATGGCGTCCTGCCAACCAGTCCGCAGGAAATTGCTACCATTCGTGATGAAGCCGCATTGTTGACACGTCTCGTCGCAGACTTGCGCTTGCTCTCGTTGGCTGAGTCGGGTCAATTGAAACTGGAACGAGTCAGGACGAATATTGCAGAACTGACCACTCATGCAGTTGAACCGTTCCACCTACAAGCGCAATCCAGCCAAGTGGAATTGAAACTCGAGCTTGCTTCCAATCTTCCCCAGGTTGAGGTGGATACTGATCGGATAACACAAGTCATACGGAATCTGTTGAGTAATGCCCTACGTCACACTCCCGAAGGTGGGCAGGTAACAATAAGTTGCGAGAGAGACACACCCCATCAAGTGGTTATCACAGTATCTGATACAGGTGAGGGGATTTCACCTGCCGATCTGCCTTTTGTGTTCGACCGCTTCTATCGCGCCGATAAATCTCGTTCTCGTATCAGCGGCGGTTCGGGAATTGGGCTGACCATCGTCAAGCAATTGGTGGAAGCGCATGGTGGAACAGTGTGGGTGGAAAATCAGCCGCCTCGGGGGACAACATTTGGATTTACATTGCCATCTTGACGAGTTTGCGATAGTAGGTATATAATCTCAAATAGTTGAGCAACCATTCAACTATTTGAGATACCTATGACGCCCCTATTGAAAATCTTCCTCCCCATTTACTTCCTCTTGTTCTTCGGACTCGCCATGTTCTGGCGCTCTTACATTGCCTGGAAGCGAACAGGCATCAACCCTTATAAACTGGGAAATGACGATACGGTTCATGACTTTGTCGGCAAACTATTTCGTCTGACCCTGATTGTCACCGCTTTGATCGTGTTTGTGTTTTCCTTCCTTGAAGGCTTTTATCACTGGCTGTCTCCCATCACATGGATGAATTCCTCCATGCTGATAATTATCGGGATCGTATTGCTTGTGCTGGCTTTGATCTGGGTGTTGGTTGCCCAACTCCAAATGGGCGACTCGTGGCGCATCGGCATCGATGAGAAAAGCGAATCCACCCTCGTCCAACACGGTTTGTTTGGTGTCTCACGCAATCCCATCTTCCTGGGCATGATGGTCATGTTGGTTGGACTGTTGTTGATCCTGCCCACCGCCGCCACCCTGACCGTTACCGCGCTTGGTTTCGTCCTGATCCATGTGCAGGTGCGGCTGGAAGAGAATTTCCTCGTAGAGAAATACGGCGAGGACTATCGCAAATACCAAACGAGCGTGCGCCGCTGGATCTAATGATGGCAAAAGATAAGGTCACCCCCGCAGTCGCCTCTGATCTCGCCAACCTGTTCGATGCATTGAGCGACACGACACGCATTCTCATCATTAGCGCTTTGCTTGATGGGGAGGTTGGTGTCGGTGACCTGGTGGCGCGTTTGGGGTTGACCAAGTCTGCCGTCTCACACCAGTTGCGCGGACTGCGCGACAAGCGTCTCATCCGCACCCGTAAACAGGGGCGTAACGTCTTTGTTTGCCTCGATGATGATCATGTGATTGAACTATTCAAACGTGGACTCGACCACGTCCTGCATGGTTAATATGAAGAACACTGTTCAACGGGCTTTTCTAACACTCCTGCTCCTCCTGATCCTGATCGGGATGGCAGGGCATTGGGTGAACACAGCAAATATCACGGCTCACGCTTCCAGTGAGTCTGTCTGTGTCATTCATGCAGGGATCCTCATGCCAGAACAACCCAAACCCTCACAAAACAAACCCAATGTTTCCCTTCTGCCGACGCCAGATCAGACGATCCCCTGGTGCTTGCGCGAAAATATTTCCCACCCGCCTACAATGTAGTTTCGACCTTTCTGTCCGTTGCCCCGCTTGTTCATGGCGAGGGCTATTAACCATTCCCCGTACCTGATATTTGATAAGGACCTGTCTCATGGAAAAAACAATTGAATTGGAAATACCCCTGCTTTTGCCTGATGTGAAGGATGAGCAGGACGAATGCCTCAATCGCCTCGAAGCCTCATTCCAGAATCAAAAAGGGATTCTGCGCGCCCACCTCGAACGGGAAAAATCCCCCGTTGACCTGTGTCTGCATTACGATCCCAATTTGTTAACTCTCTCTGATGTTAAACGCCTCGCCGAACGCGCGGGCGCGCAGATCATCAACCGCTTTCATCATGAATCAGTTCCCATCGAAGGCATGGACTGTTCCGATTGCGCGAGGGTCATAGAACATAGTCTCGGGCGGATGGATGGCGTGCTATCCGTCAACGTCAACTATCCCGCTGAAAAAATGTGGGTGGAATTTGATAATCAAAAAGTCAACCTCGCCTCGATTGAAAAACGTGTCCGCTCGCTTGGTTATGAAATTCCAGTTGAAGGGTTGCAGAGTTGGTACAAAGAAAATCGTGAAATCGTCTTTAGTCTGATCGCGGGTTTGCTTGTGTTGATCGGCTGGCTGGGTCAAACCTTTTTGGGTTTGCCTGTGATCGTAGCGACCATGCTCTACATCACCGCATACATTTTTGGCGGTTGGGATATTTCACAACACGCCTGGCACGCGATTAAAGAGAAGCACTTCGATACTGACCTGCTGATGGTTATGGCGGCGCTTGGCGCAGCATTCCTCGGCGAGTTTGCCGAAGGCGCATTGTTGCTGTTCCTCTTTAGTCTCGGTCATGCCCTCGAAGAACGCGCCCTCGACCGCGCCCGCGCGGCAGTCCGCGCACTGGCAGACCTTGCGCCAAAAGTTGCTCTCGTCCGCCGCGATGGGAAAGAGCAGGAACTGCCCGTTGAATCTTTGCAACTCGATGACCTTGTCATTGTCCGTCCTGGCGTGCGCATCCCTGTGGACGGCGTCATATCAAATGGAAACTCTGGCGTAGATCAGGCATCCGTCACAGGTGAATCCATGCCCGTTGATAAAGCGCCTGGCGATCAGGTCTTTGCCAGCACGGTCAATGGCGAAGGCGCGCTCGAAGTAAAAGTTACCCGCCTTGCCAAAGACTCCACGCTCTCGCGCGTGATGAAAATGGTTGAAGAGGCGCAGGCGCAGAAATCGCCCACGCAACAAACGGTTGAAAAATTCGAGCGCATCTTTGTCCCCGCCGTGTTGATTGTCACTGGGTTGATCATCATCCTGCCGCCTCTGTTTGGTTTTCCATTCCGCGAATCTTTTCTGCGCGCAATGACTCTGCTTGTCGCCGCATCGCCTTGCGCCCTCGCGCTTGGCACGCCTGCTTCCATTCTTGCGGGCGTCGCTCAAGCTGCGCGTAATGGCGTCTTGGTAAAAGGCGGCATGCATCTCGAAAATCTCGGTCGCCTCAAAGCCATTGCATTCGATAAAACTGGCACGGTCACACACGGTAAACCTGAGGTAACTGACATCGTGGCGTTTCAAGATTCGGGTAAGAAAGAAGCGGATGTTTTGTCCATCGCGGCAGGAGCGGAATCACGATCCGCACATCCGCTTGCCCAGGCAGTTGCGCGCGCCGCTCAGACTAAGGGTGTGCCTGTTTCCGTTATGGACGAAGTCGAGTCGCTGACGGGACGCGGCTTGCGCGCCGTTACGAATGGCACGACGATTTGGGTTGGCAATCAAAAGTTGATGGACGAAGCGGGCGT
>Ga0208244_101373_pt1 | contig 13506 bp, 5 predicted proteins | sample SubbioCR12Aug_5A_FD_184828 | JGI IMG/M metagenome (GOLD analysis project Ga0208244, IMG submission 184828) | Serpentinite rock and fluid subsurface biosphere microbial communities from McLaughlin Reserve, California, USA - CR12Aug_5A (SPAdes) | ecosystem: Environmental > Terrestrial > Deep... | reverse complement strand
GGTGGAAGTTGGTACTGAAGACCAGGGCTTCCATCTCCCACGAAGCTTTCTCTGTGCGCCTCGCCAAATTCGCCGTCCAAATGCTCCCAAAAGGATTCGACGTCCCCTCGATCATCAACCCCCCAGACAGGACGTGATCCGCAAGCAATTCGTACGCGGGTTTAAATTCGCTTTCCTGATACTGCCGCAAGACATTGAACGCGCGGATCAAACGCACACGTTCACCTGACTGCAATGGCAGGTTGAATCCCCCCAACCGGAAGAAAGTCTTTTCATCTGCAAAAGGCAGCGCGGCTTCCACGCGCTCTTTTTCTATCTCCACGCCGAGGACTCTCAAATTGGGGTTCACACGGCGAAACCGTTCCGCGCTTTCGAGCGTGGTGCGCGGATCGAAGCCGTAGCCGAGGTCCACGAACAGGGAATCAGAGAACAAGCCGTCGGTCCGTGTGAGAAGCGAAGGTTCGTAAAGCAGGACAAAGGCATCCGCGCGCCGCAGGCGGTTGTCGGCGGTCTTCCCGCGCGTCGGCTGTCCCTGCGGTTTTTTGCCGGGAAGTTTCATCAGCGCGATTATATAATACCCACGGTCACAAATTGAATGGCGTGAAAATAAAAAGGGCGACCTGTCACAGTCGCCCTTGTGTATCATGCTGGGATATCCGCGCTATTCGCTGGATTCGGCATCCGGCAATTGGGTTTCTTCTTCCGCGGCGTCGACGCGGTTCCCCCCTTCGCTGAACCTGCCATGGATAAAGCCCGTCCCGGCGGGGATGAGCTTGCCGATGATCACGTTCTCCTTCAACCCGAAGAGCGGGTCGGTGGTGGAACCGATCGCCGCGCTCGCCAACACCTTGATGGTGTGCTGGAACGAGGACGCCGAGAGGAACGAATCCGTGCTGAGCGACGCTTTGGTAACGCCAAGCAACACTTCACTGAATCGCGCCGGTTGCCTGCCTTCCGCGATCAACTGTTCGTTGATCTTGCGAATTTCAAGGCGATCGACAACATCGCCGGGCAGGTATTTGGTATCGCCAGGGCGGGTGACCTGCACCTTGCTCAACATCTTGCGGATGATGACCTCGAAATGCTTGTCGTGGATGTTCTGACCCTGCGAGCGATACACCTTCTGCACCTCGGTCATCAAATACATCTGACAGGCGTCGCGTCCCTGAATCTTGAGGATACGATGCGGGTTGAGCGAGCCTTCGGTCAGGGGTTGTCCAGCCTCGATGCGAGAACCGCTTTTGACAAGCAGGCGGGCGGTGTTCGGAATTTCTTCGACCACTTCCTCGCGCTGTTCATACGAAACGATGATCTTGCGTTCCTTCTTTTCGACCGCCACGCGCCCGGCATGCTGGGCGACAATGGTGGCTTTCTCCTTGGTGGCAAGGATGTCGCCTGCCTGCACCTCGGACTCATCCTTCGCGACGAATTTCCAATCGTCGGGGATGGCATATTCATCGTGGATCATCTCGGCATGTTCGATGCGGATTTCGCGCATATCCGGGTATTTTTCCGATGCCTGGATGTGAATCATGCCTCCAATCTCAGCCACAACTGCCTCACCCTTCGGCATTTTCCTTGCTTCGAAGATTTCCTCCACGCGCGGGAGACCGGTGGTGATATCCGCCCCGCCCGAAGACGCCACACCGCCCGTATGGAAGGTGCGAAGCGTCAACTGCGTGCCGGGCTCGCCGATGGACTGGGCGGCAACAATGCCAACCGCGGAACCGAGTTCCACCATTTCACCGCGTCCGAGGTCGATGCCGTAGCATTTGGCACAGATGCCATGGTTCAGTTCACAGGTCATCGGCGAACGGAACTTCACCTCAGTGACGCCCGCACTGGCAATGCGGCGCGCGAGTTCGTGGGTGATTACATCGTTGCGCTCAGCCAGCACCTCGCCCGTCTTCGGATCAAGGATACGGTCTGCGGCAAGGCGGCTGTACATGCGGCTCGCCATGGACTGACCGGCGACATCGTCCGCCTTGCGAATCCAAATGCCGTCGTGCGTGTCGCAGTCATGCTCGTTGATGATGATATCCTGGGCGATGTCCACGAGGCGGCGGGTCAGGTAACCGGCATCCGCAGTGCGGAGCGCCGTATCCGCCAGACCCTTGCGCGCGCCGTGCGTGGAAATGAAGTATTCCTGCGCGGTCAGACCGTCGCGGAAGTTGGAACGGATCGGCATGGGGATGATGCGCCCGGAGGGGTCCGCCATCAAGCCGCGCATCCCTGCCAGTTGGGAGATGGTCGAGAAACCGCCTTTGGTCGCGCCGGAGGTGGCCATGGTGGACAGGTTGCCATCCGGGTCCATGTGCTTCTTGACGGCATCACCGACCAGGTCGGTGGTCTCCTGCCAGATCTGGATCTCACGCTCGTTCTTTTCCTGCTCGGTGAGCAGACCGCGACGGAAGTCGCGCTGGACGAGTTCAACGCGTTTCAAGGCATCCTCAATAATGGTTTTGCGCTCCGGCGGAATGGTGATGTCCGCCACAGCCAGCGTGGTGCCGGACTTCATGGCGTATTCAAAACCGATGGTCTTGATATAGTCCGCTACCGCGGTGGTGACCTCCTGACCGCACAGTTCGTAGACTTCGGCGACCAAATCCTTTACGCCGCCTTTATCCAGTTTCTTGTTGACGAATTGCACCTGTTCCGGCAGGACGCGGTTGAAGATAACCCGACCCACGGTGGTATCAATGATACGGGTCTCGGGTTCGGACAGGCGCGCGCCGTTCTCGTCATACCAGGTGGTCACAAGCAATTTGATTTCGGTGTGCACATCCACCTGGTCGAGCGCGTAGGCGTGTTCGACTTCGTCCATGTCGGCGAAGGCGCGTCCATCGCCGCGATGGGCGGCTTTCTGCGGCATGGTCAGGTAGTACACTCCCAACACCATGTCCTTGCCGGGGGAAATGATCGGTTCGCCGTCCGCAGGCTTGAGCAGGTTCTTCGAGGCGAGCATCAACTGACGCGCCTCCTGGACCGCCTTGAGCGACAGCGGCACATGCACCGCCATCTGGTCACCGTCGAAGTCCGCGTTGAAGGCGGTGGTGACGAGCGGATGGAGTTGAATGGCGGAGCCTTCGATCAGGATCGGCTCGAACGCCTGGATGCCGAGACGGTGCAGGGTGGGCGCGCGGTTCAACAGCACGGGGCGGTCGCCAATGACGGCTTCGAGCGCTTCCCATACTTCGGGACGGTTGCGTTCGATCAGGCGGCGGGCGCCCTTCACGTTGGCGGCGTACCCGTTCTGCACCAGTTTGGCGATCACGAACGGACGATACAGTTCGAGCGCCATGCTCTTGGGCAGACCGCACTGATTCAATTTCAACTGCGGACCAACCACGATCACAGAACGACCGGAGTAGTCCACGCGCTTACCGAGCAGGTTGCGGCGGAAGCGACCTTTTTTGCCTTTGAGCATGTCGCTCAGGGATTTGAGTTCGCGGCGTCCGCGGCGGGAGAGCGCCTTGCCGCGCTGGGAATTGTCGATCAGACTGTCCACGGCTTCCTGCAACATGCGCTTTTCATTGCGGATGATGACATCCGGCGCGCCAAGCTCAAGCAGGCGCTTGAGACGGTTATTGCGGTTGATCACGCGGCGGTACAGATCGTTCAAATCGGAGGTGGCGAACCGTCCGCCGTCCAACTGCACCATCGGGCGCAGGTCGGGAGGGATGACGGGGAGCACGGTCAGGATCATCCATGCCGGGCTGTTGCCGGAGCGGCGGAAAGCTTCCACAACCTTGAGGCGGGTGGTGGCTTTCTTGCGTTTCTGCTTGCTCTTTGTGGTGCGAACTTCGTGCCACAGTTCTTCGGAGAGTTTGTCGAGGTCGAGACGTTCGAGAATGTCATAGAAGGCTTCGGCGCCCATATCGGCGCGGAAGACCTGACCCCAACGTTGTTTCAATTCACGATAGCGGATTTCGCTGATGAAGGTGAAGGGACGCAGTTCCAGAAGTTCATCGCGCAGGCGTGACGAATTGTTGGAAGAAACGGAGGTCTGCGATTCAAGTTCATTTCGCAGGGTTTCCATTTCCTGGTCTGCCTGGGCTTTGACGGCAGCGGCTTCGGTTTTTAATTGTTCGATCTCCGCCTGACGCTTGTCCTTCAACTCATTTTCCAGCACTTCCAGTTTTTTCTGGACGTTCTTTTGAATGAGTGTGATGTGTTTGCTGGCAACCTTGTCGCCAGCGTCGATGATCTTTTCGCCGGTCTGCTCGAAGACAACGGCTTTCTTGGCAGGCTCGCCCATCTGGTCCTGAAGTTGTTTCTCCCACTTCTGACCTTCCTTGATGATGGGGTCAAGCTGTTCAGCAATGCCTTCGTCATAGCCTTGCTCAAGCAAGGCTTGCTTTTGTTTTAATTCACCGATCCTTGCATCGCGTTTGGTCTTGATCTCGGCAATGCGGGCATTGATATCCGCCGCCTGTTCGCGCTCGGAGACAGTGATCTCATCTTCGAGGCGCTGGAGCGCCTTCTTGCGGGCTTCCTCATCCACGTAGGTGACAATGTACTGGGCGAAGTAGAGCACGCGGTCGAGGTTGCGGCGGGAAATATCCAGCAGCATGCCCATCTGGGAGGGGATGCGGCGGGTGTACCAGATATGGGCGACGGGAGAGGCGAGGGCGATGTGCCCCATGCGCTCGCGGCGCACGGCGGAACGGGTCACTTCCACGCCGCATTTTTCACAAACGATGCCTTTGTAGCGGGGGTTCTTGTATTTTCCGCAATAGCACTGCCAGTCGCGGGTGGGTCCGAAAATCGCTTCACAGAACAACCCGTCTTTTTCCGGGCGCAGGCGGCGATAGTTGATGGTTTCGGGTTTTAATACCTCGCCATACGACCACGACAGGATCGTTTGCGGCGAAGCAAGGCTGATACGGAGTGCGGTTAGTCCCTTAGTTTCCACTGGGTCCTCTCCTAAAAAGATAAAGAATTTGCGTCTCGAGCGTCCCCTGAGTAGCGTGTAGTCGCCTTATATCAGAGACAAACAAAGGCAAGCGCTTTGAGACTATTTCTCAAGCGCTTGCTGGTTTTTTCGCTCGTTTTTACATCCAACGGTATGATTATACGGACTCAACGGGTTTGAGTCAAGTGCGATTTTTTAAAAATCGCGCCCGCCGCCCGGTCCCCTTCCACGAGGCGGTTTTCACGTATAATCCAGCCGAAAGCATCCTGCATCCCAACCCCGAAAGAGGCGTTTCATCCATGACCCATCCCCCCGTTTGCGATTACGAAGGCTCCGATTACCAGCAATCCTTTTGGGAGCAGGGCGGGCGCGAGTACGAAGACCGATCCGAAGCCATCGCCTTGAAGCGGCTGCTCCCCAAAAGCGGACGTCTCATGCTCGAACTTGGCGCAGGCGCGGGACGCAATACACCCCGTTACGCAGGCTTCGACCGCATCGTCCTGCTGGATTATTCGACCACGCAACTTGCGCAGGCACAGCAACGGCTGGGGAACACCGACAAATACATCTACGTCGCGGCGGATGTGTACCGCCTCCCCTTTCGGGACGGTTTGTTTGATTCTGCCACGATGATCCGGGTCCTGCACCACATGGCGGACGCCCCCCGTGCGCTGGGTCAGATCAGGCAGGCGTTAAAGTCCGGAGGCGTCTTTATCCTCGAATTTGCCAACAAGTTGAATCTCAAAGCCATCCTGCGCTACTGGCTGGGCAAACAAACATGGAGTCCTTTTGCCCTGGACCCGGTCGAATTCGTGGAATTGAATTTCGATTTCCATCCGAAAGCCATCCGCAACTGGCTGAATGACCTCGGTTTTTCCATCGAACGAACGCTGACGGTATCCCATTTCCGCCTGGGAGTGTTGAAGCGCATCGTTCCCGCGAAATTCCTTGCCGCGCTGGACGGGCTCTTCCAGCCGACCGGCGCGCTCTGGCAATTTACCCCCAGTGTGTTCGTCCGTGCGAAGGCAAGCGGCGATTCGCCCGCCAGCGAAATTCCATCAAATGTGCTAAGCTTGTTCAAATGCCCGGAATGCGGGGGGTGCGGCCTGCTGGAAAATAACGACCACCTGGCATGTCCGTCCTGCAATGCCCGCTGGGCTATCCTCGATGGGATCTATGATTTTCGCAACCCAATGAAATAATCTGTCAGGTCGGGAGATGTACGATGACAACACCACAAAAAAACCTGCCAAAAGTCCCGCCTTTTGTGGAACGAAAGACAAAGCCCAAAAAACAAAACGGGTTGGATACGCGCGGAATGCTCAGCCTGGCAACCATGCTGGTCAGCCTCGCCGCGTTGACCGTCTCCATGCTGGGCGCGGGCAGGTTGATCCTGGATATATTCAATGAAGGACTCGCCAACAACCTGGATGGCATCTTCGTAAAACTCCTGGCGCTCAGCCTGACTTTTCTATTCGGCTGGGCTACCGGATTGGCGAGCATACGCGGTTTCGGGAACCTGGTTTATTCCTACGTCATCAATATCTACGCCTGGGCATGCCTGATTGCCGTCAGCGTCCTGTATATCAAGGTCATCCAGAAACTCTTCATGCAGGAGTATGAAGCCATCAAGTTTTGGGCGTATCTCATCCTCCTGCTCGGCGGTTTGATGGTCCTGTTCTTCCTGCACCTGCTGGTGGAAGATCATGACCTGCGCCCGTTTGCCATCCCCCTGCTCATCATCAGCGTGGTGCAGTTATTCATGATCGTCGTCCGCTATGTGTTTACGAACGATGCGGAGGGATTGAGAATCTTTGCCGATTTCGGCATCTTCTTTACCATGGTTACGCTCGCAACGCTGATGCTCCTGCACATCGGCATTTTTTCGCCATTGCGCGAACAGATCAACGGGTTGTTCATGAATAATAACAATGGGGATCACAACGAAGAATAGCCCCCGCAATACCCGCACGTTCCGCTAGTTCTTTACCAGCGGTAATCGGATGAAGAAGGCGCTGCCGGGGAAGGTCTCTTCGTCCCGTTTTTCGCTTTCCACCCAGATGCTTCCCTTCAACGCCTTGACGATGCCCGCCGCGATCGCCAATCCCAGCCCGGCGCCGCCGCCCTTGTAGTTCGTGCGGCTGGAGGAGTGTAATTCCACCTGTCCCAGTTGGTATAACTTCTCGAAGATGATCTTGTGGTGTTCGGGGTCGACGCCAATGCCGGTATCCTGAACGATGACCTCCGCCATCCTGCCCAGACGTTCATCCTCCACCACCCGCGCAGAAACCGTGACCGAGCCGCCATCAGGGGTGAATTTGATCGCGTTGACAATCACATGGTCGAGCGCCTTTTTGAGCAGATCGGGGTCCGCCAGAAGCGGGGGAACATCCCGGATGGCTTCATCCAGCCTAAGGGTCAGGTTGCGATCCGCGATGGCATCCACATAATCCTTGTGAATGAGGCGCAGAATCAATCCCAGACTGACCGGCTCCACATGCGGTGTGATGACCTGATTTTCGAGCCGCGCCACATCCAACATGCTGTTCACGATCTGATGCAAACGGTTCGTGCCCTGCAAAACGCCGTCCACTGCCTGCGAGAGCGCGGGGTTGTTCTCGATGGCTGGGTCCGCCCGCAGCATCCCCAGATACCCCTTGATGACCGTGAGCGGGGTGCGAAGTTCGTGCGCCGCAACCTGAATGAATGCCGACTTGTTCTTGTCGTGCTTGGCGAGCGTCTTGTAGGCGTTGTTCAACTCCTCCACACGCTGGGCGACCATGCGTTCCATCATCTGGTTCATGCTGGTGACTTCGTTGTACAGACGGGCATTCTCCAGCGCGACGATCGCCTGCATCGCAAAGGTGGTCGCCAACAGCGCGTCATCCTCATCGAACGACTGCGATGCGCGGCTCAACGCCAGCAAACCGATGACATTATCCTTCGAATACAACGGTACTGCCAGCCACGAGCGGTCGCGCGGAAACCAGTCGGGCTGAGACCAATCCCCTGCCTTCTCCACGCTTTCGATCAGCAAGGTCTCGCCTTTGCGCGCAACGGTTTTGTAAAAATCAACGCCGCGTACCTTCAAGCGGAATGTTTGCAGGTCTGCGCCCGGCGGCATTCCAAAATGCGCACGGATGGTCGGCGCGCCGTTCACATCCTCCATAAAGAGCACACCGCGTTCGTACGGAAGCACCTGGCGCAATTGTTCGAGGATCTGATCGGGCAGGTTCTCGATGGAAACCAGCGACGACAACTGGCGGGACGAACGAGCCAGCGCCTCGGCTCCGCGACGCCGTTCCTGTTCCGCCTCGAACAACTTTGCGTTTTGCGCCGCGGCTTTTTCCGCCGTCTGCCGCGCGCGCTCCAGTTCCACCGCGCGTTCGCGCGCCTCGGTTAGCAGGCGTTCCACTTCCCGTTGTGCCTGCTCCCTTTGCTGGGCAAGCATGGTGCGCAACAAGGCGCTGGAAAGCAAATTCTTCAAGCGGACGTACACATCCCAGTCGCGCGGACCCATCTCCACCCACATGAATCCGAAGCGGTTGCTCGCCAGCGACAGCGGCATCACCAGCGCATTGTAGCGGCGATCCTCCGGGGTCTTTCCCCGCGGAATCAATCGCCCCGTGGCGAGTGCGGGTTTTTCGCGCGGAATCTGGAATTTCTTTTCATCGTATTGAAGCAGGAGGCGGTAACTTTCCGGCGGCGGCGAGGAGACCGATCCCGGAGCGCTGACATCGCTGTAGAACATCACATACCAGCGATCCAGCCCCAGGACGGGGAAGTGCTTCGATATCGCGTCGCCGATCTCATCGAACGTCATGGCGGGCGCCATCGAAAAACTAAAATTGCTCAGCGCCTCCTCCTGCTGTTCGAATTGCAGCCTGCGGTATGCCTGCGCGCGCTGGGAAAGTTCGCCGATCAACATGCGCGCCTGCTGGAAGAGATTCTCCGCCCACAGCATGGCGGTGTTGCTGTTGATGCCGCCGAGCGCATACTTTCGGAAGGTGGAGATCACATTCTGCCAGGTGTGGAAGTCGTACCCATTGCGCTGCAACACTTCCACTATCGCTTGTGTCATTTTTAGGAACGATTCACTCTTCCCGCCCTCGCGCAAACTTGCCAGGAACACATCCCATGCGCGCCCAAACACGTCGGTATATTGAACCTTCGCAGGATCGTCCTCAGAAATGCCCGCCGCCCCAAACAACGCGCGGATCGCCGAGTCGCGTTTGTTCTCCAGCCTGCCGGTCTGCGCCACCTCTCTCGGCAGCACCACCGCGCGCTGTACGCTCTCCGGCAGACAGCCGCAGGACCAGCGTACGACCAGTTGCGAAGGCAGGATGACATCCTGCGGCGTCCCGCCATCCATCTTTTCCAGAAGGGATGCAAACATCCGCCTGCCGATCTCATAAAAGGGCTGATGCACCGTCGTCAACGGAACCCCCATGGACTGCGACTCGCTGACATCATCGAACCCGGTGATCGCAATGCTCTCCGGCACGTTGATGCCGCGTTGCTGCAACGCCTCCAACACGCCGAACGCCATGCGGTCATTCGATGCGGCAATTGCCTGCGCGCGGATTCCACGCTCATCGAACAGCGTGCGGACGGCGGCGCGTCCGCTTTCGGGGGTGTAATCTCCCTCAATCACCAGGCTTTTTTCGAAACGGATGTCGTGCGCCTTCAACTCATCCTGATAGGCTTTGAAACGCGCATCCGCCTCCACCTGCCCGGCAGGTCCGCGCACGAAGGCGATGCGTTTGAATCCATGCGCCTCGATCAAATGACGGATGACGGAACGCATCCCGCCTTCATTATCCACCATGAACGACGTCATATCCTGCACAGGGATGGCAAATGAAACCATCGGGGCAGGCTGGAACCGGCGGCAAAACCGTCCAACTTCCTCCAGCGAAACGCCATGAGCGAGATCGGCAGAGAGAATGATCCCATCGAAATGACCGGGCTTGATCAGGTCATACAGTCCATACGAATCCCCGCCATCCGCCGAAGGAATCGCAACAGGTTTGCCCCCCGAAAAATAAACAAGATTGATGTCGTGCTTCTCCGCCGCATCCAGCACACCCGCCATAAACTCCGCGCCCCAGGCGCGGGTCAATTGTGCGCCGAGCACGGCGACGGTTCTTCGCTCGCGGGTGGTCCGTTTCGATGTCATCATCCTGGATGCCGAAATTATACGGCAGGAACTCCAGGTGGAAAATTGCAGTTTTGTATGTCCGCCCGCTATCGGATTTGGATTTGATATGTGGCAGGGATGCGGGTGAAACGCGTTGTCCCTGTGATCACCAGGTACGCCCTTTCCCCGGCCTTCAACGAAATGGGGATCTCCGCCATTTGGTTATCATCGAGCGGGATCATCGTCACGCTGGCATCGCCCGTCAGGATGAGCGCCAGACCGAACGTCTGCGGAAGAACGTTCCGGACGCGCGCGAATCCCTCCGCAGCCCATCCGCCGTCATCCGCCTCGAAATCGGACCAATAAGCTGCCGCATCCACCCGGACATCATCCACCAAAAAGCCCTCCCCATGCACCGCCGCATCCGTGACATACTCGAAGCGGATGAATATTTTTTTGCCCGCATATTCCGAAAGGTCGATCTTCTCTTCGATCCAGCCGTTCGACGCGCCGGTGTATCCCCAGCCATACGAATTCCCGCTGGGATTCGTCCCCGTGCCGGAAGGCGTCAGGAGAATATCCCATACATCGCCGTCCTCGGAAACTTCGAGATATAGATAATCCCAGTCTGTTTCGATGTCGTACCAGGCACGGAAGGAGAATTCGATCGGCGCGCTCACATCCGTAAAATCGAACTCGCGCGTCAGCGTCATATTCGATTCGTCGCCCTTGTTCGACCAAAAGGCGAAATCCCCGGAATACGGATCGGCGGGCAGGAGTTTGGTCGCAGTGGAGCCGTCGAATGTAATCGTGTAATCGCCCCGGCATTCGATGGAAATATAATGCACGCCATACTGTTTCACCGAACGCGAAGCCGGGGATTGCGGACATCGGTACACGGTTTCCGTCGGCGAGGCTGTGGGCGCGCCGGGAAAATTGGTATAGAAAAAACGCCCGTCGCCAACAGACGCATCCATCAGGAGATTGGTCGCCGCCCAATCCATGAAGAATGAATCCGCCGTAATGCGCTGACCGTTAAGCGGGTCGGTTGTGCCGAGTTCGTCCAGCACCAGGTCCACGCTCTCCAGCCCGTTGGCAGGATGCCGCACCAGCGCCTGCGTCGCCGTCTCCCCAAAGCGGTCGAGGAAATAGGTCATAAACAGGAATGCCGCACCGTAATGCGGTCCGCTATTCTCCGGGTTCCAGTCGTTCAATTGGGTATCCGTGTTTCCAATGTAACGATATTCAAACCCGCTGCCATAACCGTTTATGAAGGCCGCCAGTTCCGATGCGCCTTCGTTCAGCCAGGTGGTTTCGTTGGCATCCAGGTTTTGATGGATCATGTGCTGGAACTCGTGCGCCAGAACGCTGGCGGTCAGCGGGTTATCCAACGTGATGAGATCCGCGTTGAACAGGAACATCTCATGCCCGTTGGAATATGGCTTGATCAGCGGGTGGACCGCATCCGACGAAGAGTAATACCCCAGGACCGAAAGCCCCAGCCCGCGCGCGTAGAGGATATAGATGCGCTCATCCCCGTCGATGCCGGGCGATGCTTCACTGCCGAAGAATTCGCGGGTGGTGGGGTAGATCTTGTATTCGAACTCGTCCACCAGCGCCTGCATAGCCCTTTCATTTACGCTTACCCCATTCTGCACCCAAAAGTACACGCTCGGGGTGGTGTACCGCAGGGTGGCTTGGATCTGGTTGTTTTCGTTGGTATCGAGGTTATGCACCCAAAAGTTCTTCGTCTCGCCCACTGCGCGCGGCGCGGCAGATTCCGTCATGACCCTGGGGATGCTACATAAACTTTTCAGGCGGCACGCCAGTTCCCAGGGATCACTGATCGGTATCCCTGTATTTTGCAATATCTCCAGCGTATCGGCGGGAACGGGTTCCAAATCCACCGGCAGGGGGGCAGGCTGCGTTTCCACTTGCGGGGTTGTCGGCACGGATGGAAAAAAAGGCGCTTCTGTGATCTCTGAAGTAGTCGGCACGAGCAGGAAATAGGCATAACCAGCCATCCCGGCAACCAACACACAAAGACAACACAGCAACGCCGCTATTCCGATGATGAGCACGGTTGTATTAGATCGATTTGCTTTCATGCATTCCTCGAAGTAAATATATCGGCAGATTACGGAAACGTAGTAACGACTTTAGTCGTTCAGTCAAACAAGCGACTGAAGTCGCCACTACGAAACCCTTTCGTGAAGTACTGAGTATCGTCCGATAGTACCCCGCTTATTTAAAAATCAAGTGAGGAGCATTTTTTTACCACACCCACTTCGGATTAAAACCGTTGACGCCCAAATCCCGGACTTCGCCCGTTTCGAAGTCCATCACCCGCACATTCGAAACGGATGGGAACACGCTGAGATCGTACAGGTCGTACAACAAATATCTCCCATCGGGCGACCAATTCAAACTGCCGTGCAAGGTGTCGGGATCGTTCGTGATCATGCGGGCATCGCCACCGTCGGCGCGCATGAGCCAGATTTGGTCTCCGCGCGGCACGGCAAGGTCGCGCCGCACCACTGCGATCCATTCGCCATCCGGAGACCACGCGGCAAGCAGGTTTTCCATGCCTTCCTCCGGGGTCACACTCGTCAACCGCCCGGAGGCAAGGTCGTACAGGAACAACTGCGTCAGGAACTGACCGTGCCGGATGACCACATCGCGGAGCAGGATGCGTTTTCCGTCCGGCGACCACAACGCCGCCGCGCCCAAAATGTTTGGGATCACGCGCGTCTCGCCGTTTTGCAGGTGATACAAACGGATGCCTTCGGGCGTGGCATAACTCAACCATTCGCCGTCCGGCGACCAGCGCGGATTTCCGCCTGGCAGTTGCGCTTCCTGAAAAACCGGCTGGTCTTCGCCCGTCCCCAAATCGATCCACCACAGGGCGGGGAGTCCGCCCGGGTTGCCGACCAGATTCAAACGTTCATAGATGAGGCGGGTTCCGTTCGGCGACCAGACCAGCCCCGAGCAGATCGCATCGCGGCAGTCCGAAATCACGTATTGTTCCATCGTCGCAAGGTCGATCAGCCAGATCTCGTTCTCGCGTTCCTCGGTCAGGATGACGTACGCGGCCGCATCCCGCCCGGGCACGACGGCATACTCCACCACGCCCTGCGCGAGCGGGCGGGATGTGTCGCGGGAATAATCGGTGACAAACAGATGTTTGACCCGCTTCTCGTCCTCGGAAAGATACAAAACCCGCGCCTCGTCAACGGACTTCAAAACTGGCGCAACAACCCCGGCATGACCCTGCGCTCGAACGACCGCGCCCCACGTCAACCCAAAACCAAGCAGCAGCACGATCACCGCGCTGACGACCGGCAAAGCAGGCGCGAGGCGGTCCAGAAAACCGATGCGGTCGAAGATTCGGCGGCTGTTCACCATGAGCAAGCCGATGATGATGAGAATGACCGCCAGACCGAAGCTGAAG
>Ga0208244_101372_pt1 | contig 13509 bp, 11 predicted proteins | sample SubbioCR12Aug_5A_FD_184828 | JGI IMG/M metagenome (GOLD analysis project Ga0208244, IMG submission 184828) | Serpentinite rock and fluid subsurface biosphere microbial communities from McLaughlin Reserve, California, USA - CR12Aug_5A (SPAdes) | ecosystem: Environmental > Terrestrial > Deep... | reverse complement strand
GCACGCCGCAAACGGCGATGCCACGAGCAGGGCCGTGAGGGTGATAGATAAGGGGTTTCTCATGGATATCGTCCGGCGGCGATCCAGTGTTCGGCGGCGGGGAAGCGGGCAGGCCCATCTCATGGTCGTTTTCTCCACGGTTACGGTGCTGCGGGCGGATGGTGCGCGGCGCTGGCGTCGGCTCTGCTGCCGAAAAGGGTGAGCCCGCGGATCTCGCCGCGGAACTGGCGGTCGAGGCCCGCGCCGCGCAGGGTGGCGTTGAAGTTGCCGACGGCGAGCGGGCCGATGTCCGCGCCGACCGGGCCTGCGGCGTGGCTCGTGACACGGTCGGGCGCGAGCGGCGCGGCGGGGTCGGGCGCGTCGAGCGGTGCGGAGAAAGACCAGCGCACGTTGTCGCGCTCGGATGTGCCGTCGTAGGAGACCGCGAAGCGGGTCCACTTGCCGGGCACGAGCCGGCCGGACGAGCTGTCGTTGGAGATGCCGTCGGGCCATTGGTTGACGGCGAGGCGCAGCCGTCCGTCCGCGTGGCAGACGAGGTCGATGCCGTCGCGGTTATGGTTGAGGCAGAAGAGGATGCGGTTGCCGCCCTGACCGACGGCGAGGTTTGCGGGCTTGAGCCAGCCGGTCAGCGTGAACGCGCGCAGGCCGCGAAGCCGCTCGACGGCATCGGTCTCGGCCCAGCCCCACGGGGCGTCGGCGCTGAACAGGAATCCGCCCGCGTCGCTGTGTTTGGCGCTGCCGCTGAGTTTGAGCGTGTGCGTCTCGCTGTCGGGCACGCCGAGGCGCAGGATCGCTTGCGCCGGGTCGTGATCCACCGCGATCTCGCGGACGGACGAGGCGCTGCCGCCGTGCGCGTCCGTGACGGTGAGCGTGACGGCGTAAAGGCCAGGCAGTTTAAACCGGCGGGAGGGGGCGGGCTCTTCGCTGACCGTGCCGTCGCCGAAATCCCAGCGGGTTTTGAGTCCGGCGGGCGCGGCGAAGCGGACGTCGAGCGGCGCGCGGCCCGCGTCAGGGGTGGCGGTGAACGTGGCGTCCGGGCGCAAGGGCTCTCCTGCCGCGTACGGCGTGAAGCGGTAGGCGGCACCCGCGCGGGGCGGGGTGAAGGGCGCGTCGCCGGGTGCCCGCGTGCCGAGCGGCGTGACGGTCATGGCCCACGGGTCGATCAGGTCAACCTTGTAGGGTCGGTCGCCCGCGAGGTTGAGCGGCTGCGGACGGTCGTCGGAGGCGAGGAGCAGGTAGTAGGCGCCGGGCTTGGCGAGGAGGTAACGGCCTTTGGCGTCGCCCAGCGGCTGCAGCTCGTGGAACGGAGGCGCGCCCGCCATGAGGTCCTTGAGCCACTGGATGCGGGCGGGGCTGCCGCCGTGGAGCGTGCCGCCCTTCGACCACCAGAGGATGTCTTCCGGGTGCTTGTAGGTCTCGCCGTGGCCGACATAGCAGCCGGAGAGCGTGCCCAGCCAGAAACAGTCAGACATTTGACGGGCGGTCAGGTTGCCCCAGCCCTGCGGCACGTCGCCCTCGTAGCGGCACTCGTCGTAGATGACCGGCTTGTTGAAGTGCTGCCGGAACTCGACGCCGCGATGCAACTGGGAACTCTGGATGCTGGCGTGGGTGACCCACGGACGCGTGTAGTCGTAGAAGCCGCGGCAGTTGTGGATCGAGCGCAGGCGCTGGTGGGGATCTTCGCGCTGGAGGATCTGGAAGAAACGGTCCCAGTCCGCCATGGCCTTGTTGCCGCGGTGGCCTTTCATCGCGCCGAGTGCCATGAGGTCGTACTCGTTGGCGAGCGACCACCAGACGTTGCGGAAGGCGGAGAGGCGCGCGATGCAATAGCGCAGGTAACGGTCATCCTGTTCCTTCGTCATCTCGGAGAAGCCCCAGCGGTCGTAGGGGTGCCACAGGATGAGGTCAGCCTCGATGCCGAGCCGCTGGAGGTCGAGGATGCGCTGCTCGAAGTGCCGCCAGAAGGCCGGGTCGGGGCGCTCGAAGTCAAAGCCCTTGCCGTCGGCGCGTTTCACGAAAGCAAAATTCGGCGGCTCGTTCTGGTTGTAGGTGTACGCTTTCGGGAAGACACAGAACCGGATCTTGTTGAAGGGCGAGGCGGCGAGGGTTTTGAGCGTCTGCGCCTGAAGGGCTTCCGTCTGGTGCGTCCAGACATAGCAGGTGGTGCCGAACTGATGGTAGGGCGTGCCGTCGGCGTAGCGCAGGTAAAAGGTGTCGAAGACCTCGACCGGGCCGCGGTTGCCGCCGGTCGGCGCGCCTGCCGTGAACGCGCCGCGCTTGCCGTCGAGTTCTGGACGGTTGCTGCGGGTGACGTAGCGCCACTCGCCTTCCGTCGGGGGCGAGAAACGCAGCCGGTAGGTCGTGCCGCCGTCCCAGAAGCCGGGCACGTCGAGCGAACGCCCGCCCTGCGTGAAGGTGGCGGAAACGGTCACCTCCGTGTAAGGCGCGTCCTCTGCCGGGCCTTGCAGCTCGGTCTCCCACACGCCCCAGCGCTCTGCGGCGGCAGCGGCCGTGGCGGACAAGATCAAGGCCGTGGCGCTGGCGGCGACGGCAATCCGTTGTTGTGTCAGGCTCATCGCGAAGTTCCCCCTCGGTTTATTTGCGCTTCCACACGTTTTCGGAAGGATAACAGGTTTGTGCCGGGATGTTCTGCTTGATTTCAGGCGAATATTCCCCGTATCCTAAGGACATGCTGACGTTTGACCATACGAGACCGGATTTTCTGCCGTACGGGTTGCGCTGCGACCTGTGGCAGGCGGTGCTGATGAAGCGCCCCGACCGGCACAACGAGATCGAGGTGAACTACCTCGAAGAGGGCTCGCTGACCTATCTGCTGGCTGGCCGCAAGGTGACGGTCCGCGCCGAGCGGTTCTCCCTCTTCTGGGCCGCGATCCCGCACCAGATCATCGGGTTCGAGGGGGATCAGCCGTATACTGTGGTGACGATCCCGCTGGCGTGGTTTCTGGGGCTGAAGCTGCCCGAACGGCTGTTACGCCCGCTGCTGCACGGCGGTTGCGTCTGCGAGCCGGAGGCGGGGCGGTCGGAATCCGACCGGCTGCTGTTCGGGACGTGGCTGGAGGATTTCAGGAGCGACCGCCCCGAGCGCAAGCGCGTGGCGCTCTACGAGATCGAGGCGCGGCTGCTGCGCCTGGCGCTGGCGTTGCCGGAGGACGCCGGATGCGGCGCGAGGCCGAAGGCGGCGCGGCAGGCGGTGGTCGGCGAGGGCGGGCTGAGCAAGGTGGAGCGGATGGCGGCGTTCATCGCGCAACACTACGTGGAGCCGCTGACGGTCGGGCGCATCAGCGCCTCGGCGGGGCTGCATCCCAACTACGCGATGAACCTCTTTCAGGCCTCGTTCGGCACGACGCTTCTGGCCTACCTGACCGAGCTGCGCGTCTCCAACGCCCAGCGCCTGCTCGTGACCACAGGCGACACGGTGACGCAGGTGGCGATGGCCTCGGGATTCAACTCCATCAGCCGCTTCAACGCGGCGTTCAGGGAAATCTGCGGGATGTCCCCGCGCGACTACCGCAAGACATTCCGCCAGTCGCGTGGCTAGCGGCGGGGTGCTTACGGCAGTAGATGAGGGGCGTGCCTTCCTGAATCAGACGGATATGAACCGTGGCTCCAAGCATGCGAATCTCAGAACTGCTTTGTTAGGATGAGTTGCCCGGCCTTGTAATATTTCGTACAAAGCGGAAATATCGCATTGACTAATTCAATCCATTACTTTAACTTGTGAATTGAGATTTCGGCCATGCTAGGAGGATTTAATGAGAACGAGTCGTGCTGATGGTTTGGAGACCAGAAGAAAACTACTTGATGCCGCCGGATTGCTCTTTGCTGAGAGAGGCTACCACGATACAAAGACTGGCGATATCTGTAGTGCGGCCCAAGCCAATATCGCTGCCGTACACTACCATTTCCGGAGCAAGGAGGACATTTATGTGGCAGCCTGGCGGCATGAGTTCGAGCGGAGCATTTCCGTCTATCCGCCGGATGGAGGGGTGTCTGCGGACGCATCGGCGAAAGATCGTCTACGAGGACACATTCAAGCATTGGTGAGGCGGTTTATCGACCCCGCTAGTCGCGACTTGGATATCGTTCATCGGGAGATGTCCAATCCGACTGGCTTGCTCGCGGAAGTCATGCATCGTTCCATCGAGCCGCTGCGAGAAATGCATCTCCGAATCATCCGGGAACTGCTCGGCCCGGATACAACCGATCAAGACGTTCACCTGTGTGAAATGAGTATCCATGCGCAATGTGTGGTGTCTCTTATGCATGAACGTCAGCGGCGGCTTGCCCCGCAGGATGCGCGGCATCCGCACTCTCCTTTTCAGCGTGTTGATGAGTCCACCCTGACGGAACACATATTCCGATTCAGTCTTGCCGGTTTGCAAGCGGTGAGAAAGGCAGCCGGTCGGGTCCGTAGCAACACGAAAGACAGGCGTAAGGGGGGCAGGCCGTAATGAAAGACCATGGAATGAAGATTGCTGACGGTTTCTTGCGGACGTGTTTTGCAGCACTATCTTATATGTTACTTGGCGGGTGCATGACAGTTGGTCCGGATTACACGCAACCTGTCGTGAGCACGCCGGAAAACTGGAGCAGGACTGACGATGTGGTTAAGAATGGTTCGTTGGATCCTGTTGCCCTTGGTCAATGGTGGCAAATTTTCTGCGATCCTGTGTTGAACGACCTCATGTGTCAAGCGCAGCAGAGTAATCTTGATCTCAAACAGGCGGATGCACGCCTGCGTCAGGCTCGCGCCCAACGCCGTTTGACTGGCGCGGATCAGTCGCCAAAGGTGTCCATAGGCGCAACGGCGGGACGATCACGGAGCAGCGAGAAGACGGGAGCCGGTTCCAGCGTGACCACAACGACCTATGGCAACAGTTTTGACGCAAGTTGGGAAATCGACCTTTTCGGAGGGAAACGACGCGCGACTGAATCGGCAGAGGCTTCGCTGCAAGTATCGCGAGAGGCGTTGCGTGACGTTATGGTCTCGCTTCTTGCTGAGGTGGGGTTGAATTATGTGGAATACCGTTCCGCCCAAGTACGTTTAGCCGTGGTGGAAAGCAATCTGATTGCCCAGACAGAAACGTACAATCTTGCGGTCTGGCGGCAACAGGCGAGGTTGGTTTCGCAGTTGGATGTAGATCAGGCTCGGGTGGTTCTGGAACAGACGCGTGCCGAGGTTCCGTCGCTCCGGACGGGTATTCATCAGTCGGAGCATCAGCTTGCTTTCCTGCTCGGCGTTGCGCCAGGAAGCCTGACGGAACGACTCAACACTGGCGCGGGGATACCCGCGCCGTTCCAGCAGCTTGCCATAGGTGTCCCCGCTGATGTGTTGCGCCAACGTCCCGATGTTCGGGAAGCCGAACGCAAACTGGCCGCGCAGACGGCGCAGATCGGCGTGGCAACAGCGTCACGCTATCCTGACTTGACCCTGAGCGGCTCCATCGGTCTCGATGCGCTTGCCTTTGGGGATTTGTACACGGCGGGGGCTAGAACCGCCCAAGGTTTTCTGAATGCGGGACTTGTCCTTTTCGACGGCGGGAAGATTCGCCAGGAGATCGCCATCCAGACTGCCCTACAGGAAGAGGCTTTCGCCGCCTATGAGTCGGCCGTACTTCAGGCGTTGAAAGACGTAGAGGACGCCCTTATCGCCTGCACCGACGAGCGCGCACGACGGGGCGCATTGCAGGATGCCGTGACGGCTGGTGAACGAGCATTCAAGCTTGCAAGGGATAAATACGCCGCCGGACTTGTCGATTACCAGACTGTGCTTAGTGCGCAGCAGTCCTTGTTAAGTGCGCAAAGCGCACTGGTGTCAAGCCATGCGGAGGTCACATCCAACACGATCCGACTCTACAAATCGCTGGGAGGCGGATGGACCCCTTCCCTTGGCAACGAAGTCCAAACAAAGCATCAGGAAACACAGGAGCAGTAGAATGAACGCCAACGTCACGCTTCAAAACAAAGATGTCGAGGATACGCTGGGCTTACACGAAAATGTCGGCCATCGGCGCGTTCGCCGACCTGTTTTCATCCTCATCGTGTTTACGGTTGTATGTGCGTTGGTGTTTGTCGTGAGAAATCGTGTGGGCGCTACGGATGGCATCCGTTACGAAACGGAGCCTGTGATGCGTGGAGAGTTGGTGGAAACCGTCACCGCGACAGGAACCTTGGTTCCCGTAAACGAGGTTGAGATCGGGTCAGAAATATCAGGAACCATTCGATCCGTCGAGGTCGACTTTAATGACCGGGTAACAAACGGGCAGGTGCTGGCTCGTATCGACACCTCCAAACTGCTCGCGCAAGTGCAGCAGTCCGAGTCAGCACTGGAGGCTGCACGGGCAAAAGTCCTAGAGGCAGAGGCGACGGCGAAGGAGGCTGAGTCCCAGTTAACTCGGTTGCGCCATGTGCACGAGATCAGCGGCGGCCTGGTGCCGTCTCAGAATGAACTCGACACGCAGGATGCGGCTATGGCTCGGGCGCATGCCAGCGTCGCCAGCGCGAAAGCCGACGTGTCCAATGCACAAGCGGCATTGGATGTCAATCGCTCGGACATGGAGAAAGCTGTCATCGTCTCCCCTATCAATGGTGTTGTGCTGGACCGCAAGATCGAACCCGGACAAACCGTGGCAGCCTCTTTCGAGTCCCCCGTGCTCTTTACACTGGCGGAGGACCTTACGAAGCTTGAACTACAGGTGGATGTCGATGAAGCCGACGTTGGACGGGTCTGTAACGGGCAGGATGCGGTATTTACGGTGGATGCCTATCCAGACACGCATTTCCCCGCCACGATTACGCAGGTGAGGTATGGGTCGAAAACGACTGAGGGAGTGGTCACCTATACGACAGTGATCAAAGTGGGTAACGACGATTTGTTACTTCGACCGGGAATGACGGCGACGGCGGTCGTTACAACGCGGAAAACGGAAAACGCCCTGCTTGTATCGAACGCGGTGCTGCGTTTTGCTCCGCCTCAAAAATCCGCAGGTGTGGCTGAAGAAGGTAATGGCGTCAAGCGCAGTCTGGTCCGCTCGATCTTGCCTAGCCCCCCAAACCGGGATACGAAGACAAAAGCATCTCGGTCTTCTGGACCGCCTACCGTGTATGTGATTGAAGGGAAACAACTGCGTCCCGTGCAGGTGACAACAGGGTTATCCGATGGAGTTCAGACTGAAATCACCGGTGGCGCGATTGAACAAGGAATGACTCTCGTAACGGCTATAATTTCAGGACAAAAATGAACGCTGCACCTTTATCCCTTCTACCTCACGAACATGTTCTAATCGAATTAAAGGGCGTGACAAAAGTCTATGGGGCCGGAGATGCCGCCGTGTCGGCTTTGCAAGGGATAGACCTTTCCATTAATCAGGGGGAATTTGTCGCTGTCATGGGCCCTAGCGGATCGGGTAAAAGCACCGCCATGAACATTCTGGGATGTCTGGATACGCCGACCGGAGGCACATATCGGTTCATGGGGGTCGATGTCGGGATGCTGACTCACAATCAACGCGCATTGCTGCGGCGTAACTATCTGGGGTTTGTCTTTCAGGGTTTCAATCTGCTGAACCGCACCTCCGCTCTGGAAAACGTTGAACTTCCGTTGGTTTACCGGGGCGATCCGATGGGCATCCGGCGTACTCAGGCACGGCAGTCTCTGGCGGCTGTAGGGCTGGTTAGTCGGGAGCACCACACGCCGGGTGAGCTCTCCGGGGGACAGCAACAGCGCGTGGCCATCGCCCGCGCAATGGTCACGAATCCCCTGATACTACTCGCCGACGAGCCCACTGGAAATCTCGATTCCGCACGAAGCGAAGAAATTATGAATTTGCTGGCTGAAATCAACAGCCAGAAGGGGGTCACGATCATCATGGTAACCCATGAGCCGGATATGGCTGCATACGCGAGTCGGACTATCCATTTCAGGGATGGATTGATTGATGATGACCGTCCTATCCATGGAGGTGCATAATGCTATGGGACGCATTTCTCCTCGCATTGCGGGAGCTGCGACGCAACAAAATGCGATCGTTCCTTACGATGTTGGGCATCATCATCGGTGTGGGGGCTGTCATAACGTTGGTGACGCTAGGTGACGGAGCCACAAAGCAGGTCACGGACCAGATTGCTTCCTTGGGTAGTAACCTGCTGATGATCCGTCCCGGTAAACAAATGGGACCGGGACAGTCTTCAGGCGCGAGGCCGTTCAAACTGCAAGACGCTGAAGCCCTCGTACGTGATATCCCCTCTTTAGCTGCGGTGGCCCCGACGGCCAGCAGTGCGGCGACGGCCATCTACGCCAATGAGAACTGGAACACGACCATCACAGGCAGTTCTGATCAATACTTCACGGTCAATAACCGGCGGATCAAGACGGGAAGGGCGTTCACGTCCGGTGAGGCGCGATCCGGATCGGCAGTGTGTGTCATAGGGGAAACCGTAAGAAACAAGCTGTTCGGTTCACGCGATCCTGTTGGAAGTCGGATCCGCCTAAACAAGCTGTCGTGCGAGGTGATCGGTTTGCTGGAACCAAAAGGACAGTCTTCGATGGGAACGGATCAGGATGACGTTGTCGTAATTCCCCTGCGCACCTTTCAGCGTCGCGTGGCGGGGAATACCGATGTGAACATGATTCAGGTGTCGGTGCGGGATGGCGTGGCAACTGAAGAGGCGGAGAGCGATATCACGCGTGTTCTAAGGGCTCGAAGGCATTTGTCCGCGAACCAAGAGGATGATTTTGACGTCATGGACATGAAGGAGATTGCCTCCATGCTTTCGGGTACGACCCGGGTACTGACTGGCCTCCTCGGGGCGGTGGCTGCCGTGAGCCTGTTGGTCGGCGGAATCGGTATCATGAATATTATGCTGGTGTCTGTCACAGAACGGACGCGGGAGATCGGCACGCGTTTGGCTATCGGAGCGTTGGAGTGGGAAGTGCTCCTCCAATTCTTGGTTGAAGCGGTGGTTCTGTCGTCCTGCGGCGGTTTGGTTGGCATTATGCTTGCTTTGGTTGCGACGCTGATACTTGCGGATCTGCTGGCCGTCCCTTTTGTCATTAACGCCTCCATCATTTTGATTGCCTTCCTTTTTTCGGCGGCAGTGGGTGTTGTCTTCGGCTATTTCCCCGCGCGAAAGGCAGCGCGGTTGGATCCCATTGAAGCACTACGCCATGAATAACCGGGCAAGAAAACGACTGGATGAGCCACAATCTGGATTCATATTCATGTCACACGCGGTTAGCGGCGGTCATGGAAGGACTTGCAACGCATCGACGGGACTGAACACGCTGGCGGAGCTGGTCTGTGTGCGTGTCCCGTTCGCGCACACGCACTTGCCGTGCGCCCGTGCGCCCGTTCAACTTGTCCTTGATGAGTCAGCCGGTGGTAGATGAGGTGGGCTTGGCCGCTGTCGTCGTTGAGGGTGTAGGCGGTGAAGGTTTTGCCGTCGGGAACGGTCAGCGTGACGGGGGCGAACGTGCCGGTGACCGCGTCCTCACGTTTCATGGGCGGGGGGGGGCGCTGAGGGACGGGCTTCTGTTACGCGAGCCAGACGGTGTGCAGCGTGTCGCAAGCCGTGTCAAGTGTCGTTGGTCCGGCTGTAGGCGGCGGGGGTCAGGCCGTAGTGGCGCTTGAAGAGCCGGTGGAAGTGGCTGAGACTGTCAAAACCGAGTTCCGCCGCGACGGCCGCGACTTTTGCGTCGGGCTGTTTGAGCAACCGTACCGCCTGCCGCAGACGCAGGCGGTTGATGAAGTCCGTGGGGGTCTCGCCGTAATAGCGCTGGAAGCTCTTGCAAAGGTGGCTCGGGTGGCAGGGGCAGGCGGCGTGGAGGCGGCGGGGCGCGTGCTTGAGCGAGTCCCAGCGTTCGGCCTCCTCGCGGAGCTTGTCGAGCCACGGCGGCGGCAGGGGCTTGGCGCGTTCCGCAGCGGCGTCGGTCGGCAGGAGGTGTGCGGCGAAGAGCCGCGCGGCGAGGATGCGAGCCATGAGGGTGCTGTTCTCCGGCGAGACCGCCTGCTCGTTGCTGACCTTCTCCATCTCCAGCATCAGGTCGCGGGTCTCGTCCGGCGGCAGGTGGAGGCAGGGCGCCTCGGGGGCGGTGTTGAAACGGTGCAGGATCGCGGGCGTGCAAAGGTAAGACATGAGGTCGCGGACGACCGACGAGGCGAGCACGAGGCTGGCGAAGACGGCGCGCTCGGAGTTGACGGGCAGCAGGCGGTGCAGGTCATAGGGGCGCACGAAGACGAGCGAGCCGGGCGGCAGGATGTGGTGGCTGCCGTTGATCTCATGGAGAAGGTGGCCCTTGGCCAGCAGCAGCACCTCGGTGAACTCGTGGACGTGGAAGGTCTGGATCTCCTCGGCTTCCAGCAGGAAGCCGAGTTTCTGGAGGTGCGGGAAGCTGTTCATGGCGTAGACCTCGCCGTCCTGGAGGAGGTAGAGGAAGACCGCCGTGCGCGTCTCGTTCAGGAAGCGTTCCTGCTGGAGCGTGAACTTCCGGGCTGACGCCGTTTCTTTCATGAGGCAAATATAGGGCATGTTTCGGGAAAAGCAAGCGCAATCACTTTTGCTGGCATCGGGGACGCCGCAGGGCTATGATTCCGAGCGTATCGTGTTTTGGGCTCGTCAATTCTGGAAGGAGCGAGGTTATGGCTGATTTCGAGGTGCTGAAGGTGGCGATGAAGGGCGGCAAGGTCGCGGACGTCCGCAGGCTGGTGGAGGAGCATCTGGCCGGGGGCGTGGCGGCGCAGGATATTCTGAACAGCGGCCTGCTTGAGGCGATGGGCGAGGTGGGGCAGCGCTTCAAGCGCAACGAGGTGTTCGTGCCGGAGGTGCTGGTGGCGGCGCGCGCGATGAAGGCGGGCACGGAGCTGCTCAAGCCGCACCTGATTCAGGCGGGCGTGCAGGCGGTGGCGACGGCGGTGATGGGGACGGTCAAAGGCGACCTGCATGACATCGGCAAGAACCTCGTGATCATGATGCTGGAAGGCGCGGGCTTCGCGGTGGTCGATGCGGGCGTGGACGTGGCGCCGGAAAAATTCGTGGCGCTGGCCAAGGAGCACAACGCCAAGGTGGTCGGGCTTTCGGCGCTGCTGACGACGACCATGCCGAGCATGAAGAGCGCGGTCGAGGCGATCCGCGCGGCGGGGCTGCCGTCCAAGGTCATGATCGGCGGCGCACCGGTGACGCAGGCATATTGCGACGCGATCGGCGCGGACGGCTACTCGCCCGACGCGGCGTCGGCCGCTGAACTCGCGAAGCGGCTGATCGCCTGAGGCACGCCATGACGGGCAAAGAGATTCTTCTCGCGGCGTTGCAGAACCGGCTGACGGAGCGTCCGGCGTGGGTGCCGTTCGTCGGCGTCCACGGCGGGCGGCTGATCGGGGTGAAGGCGTCGGAATACCTGCGTTCTGCCGACCTGATCGTGCAGGGGCTGACGGAGGCGGTGCGGCGTTACCGCCCGGACGGCATCCCGATGCTTTTCGATCTGCAGCTTGAGGCCGAGGCGATGGGGTGCGAGCTGGTCTGGGCCGACGAGACGCCGCCTTCGGTGAAGAGCCATCCGCTGGAGGGCGGCGGGTCGCTGTCCGCGCTGCCGCCGTTCGAGACGGGGGCCGGGCGGCTGCCGCTCGCCTTCGAGGTGACGCGGCGGATGAAGGCGGAGGTCGGCGCGGAGGTCGGCCTCTACGGGCTGGTCTGCGGGCCGTTCACGCTGGCGATGCACCTGATGGGCAACGACCTCTTCATGCAGATGTACGACCACCCGGACTACGTGAAGGCGGTGGTGGGATACTCCGCCTCCATCGGCCAGAAGGTGGCGCAGGCGTATATCGAGGCGGGGGCGGATGTGGTCGCGGTGGTCGATCCGATGACGAGCCAGATCTCGCCGGAGCACTTCACGGATTTTGTCGCGCCGTACGTGAACCAGATTTTCGACAGCGTGCGCGAGCGGGGCTGTCTCTCGTCGCTGTTCGTGTGCGGCGACGCCTCGCGCAACCTCGCGGAGATGTCGAAGACCACGTGCGACAACCTTTCGATCGACGAGAACATCCCGTTGGGGCTGCTGCGCGACCATTCGCGCACCACAGGCAAGAGTTTCGGCGGCAACCTCAAGCTGGCGTCGGTGCTGCTGTTCGGGGACGCGGACGACGCGCGGCTCGACGCGATCCGCTGCATCGACGTGGCCGGCGGCGCGGGGTTCATCCTCGCGCCGGGGTGCGACCTGCCCTACGCGGTGCCGCCCGAGAATCTTGAGGCGGTAGCCGAGATGGCGCACGACGGCTACCGGCGCGAGATCTGCAAGCGCACGATCATCGCCAAGGATCTCCAGTCCGCGTCGTGTGACCTGCCGGCAGACTACGCCGCGCTGCCGCACGTCGTGATCGATGTGGTGACGCTCGATTCCGCGTCGTGTGCGCCGTGCCAGTACATGATGGAGGCGGTGCAGCACGCGGTCGCCGCGCTGGGGCGTCCGGTGGTCGTGAAGGAGCACCGCATCTCGGCGCGCGAGGGCATCGCCGCCATGCAGAAGCTGGGCGTCCGGAACATCCCGACCATCTGCATCGACGGCGAGATCGCCTTCGTCTCGATCATCCCGGACCAGCGGACGCTGGCGGCGCGGATCGACGTCGCGGCCACCGCCAAGGCGAAGGCGTGAGCGCATGGCCGTGACGTGTCCCATCTGGCTGGTGGTCGGCTTCCTCGGTGCGGGAAAAACCACGCTCCTGCGGCGGCTGGTCCGCTCGCCCGAAGGGAGCGGCCTCGCCTACGTGATCAATGAATTCTCCGCAGTGGATGTGGATGCCGCGCTGGTCGAGCGCGAAGGCGGGCTCGCGTTGGCGGTCGCGGGCGGCAGCATCTTCTGCCGGTGTCTGGTGAGCGCCTTCGTGGACGTGCTGCGGCGGGTGTCGGAGGGCGTCCCGGCGCGTGACGGCACGTTGGTGCGGCCCGAGGGCGTGGTGGTCGAGGCGAGCGGGATGGCCGATCCGCGCTCGATGCGGCGGCTGCTGGCGGAGAGCGGGCTGGACGCGCGTTTCCATGTGGCAGGCGTCACGGCGGTGGTCGATCCCGGAACGCTGATGAAACTCCTGCTGGTGTTGCCCAACATCCGGGGCCAGATCGAATCGGCAGACCTTATCCTGCTCAACAAGACCGACCTCCACGCGCCCGAGACCGTCGCGGCGGTGCGCACTAAACTGGCGTCGATCAATCCCCATGCCGCAGTGATCCGCTGCACGCACGGCGCGGTCGAGCCGTCGGTCGTTCTCGCGGACGGCACGTCGGCGCGGACGGCGCACGTGGACGCGGCGTTCGGGCTCTGCCGCGACCCGCACTACGAGCGCGAGACCCTGCTGTTCAGCCGCCCCGTGCCGCTGGAGGCGCTGCGCAGTACCTTCGACGGCGCGGGCGAGGGATTCTACCGCGCCAAGGGGCAGGTGCTGTCCGATGCGGGATGGGTGTATGTGGATTGGAGCGGCGGGCGGCTGTCGTTCGAGCCGT
>Ga0208244_101371_pt1 | contig 13515 bp, 11 predicted proteins | sample SubbioCR12Aug_5A_FD_184828 | JGI IMG/M metagenome (GOLD analysis project Ga0208244, IMG submission 184828) | Serpentinite rock and fluid subsurface biosphere microbial communities from McLaughlin Reserve, California, USA - CR12Aug_5A (SPAdes) | ecosystem: Environmental > Terrestrial > Deep... | reverse complement strand
TTTAGAACCGGAAAGTGGAGCCGAGATGTCTCGACTCCACTTTATCGTTTGCGTTTGGCTTTCAGCAGACTTTGGCTTGCCTACCGACCCAGTTCTCTCCCTTTATTAGATTCGGGATGAGTCATGTCTACGGGCATGGTCATTTATTTCGACTTATTACTGATTATTTTTCAGGCGTGCCAGATTCAATCCACTGCCTGATGAATTTTAATTCTTCGGCGGTGAAGTTGGCGAAATGCTGCCTGAGTTGCGCCTGAACCAACCGGCTGTTTTCAGGGTCGCCCGCCAGGATAACCGGGCCGTTGTCCCCGCCCTGCATCAGGCTTGCATAAGTTGTCACATTCAAGCCTGCGGATGCAACCCGTCCGTGACACGCCGCGCATTTGGTCTCGAAGAGTGCTTTGATATTGGCGTCGTAGGTCGGCGCTCCCGCTATCAGGTTCAGCGGTTCGGGGGTCGGCTGAATTTTTAATTGTTCGCGCAAGATTTCGCGCAGCGTTGGGGCGTCGAACCCGGCATAAGTGAAGACGCTGCCGTGACAGGCGCTGTTCGAGCAGAAAGAGATATTGCTGGTGCCGCCCGCATCTTCTGTGGTGTGACAATTGGTGCAGGTATCATTCATGGCCTGGTTGTGCAGGCTAATCCAGTTGGCATTGCGGTGAGATTCCGGTTCAGGCCCGCGGCTGATTTCAATCAGGGCGACGAAATCCTGCTGGCTGACCACCGTCGGAATCGAGTGGCAAAGGTTGCATTCCAGCCGGACAGCCTGCTGTTCGGGGTTAAGATGTCTGCCGCCGTGACAGCGAAAACAGCCGGGGCTGTTCATGTGCCCGAGATTGTTCGGATGCGTTTCCCAGTTGATTTTCTGCTCAATGAAGACCGTTTCCCGGTAAATTTGCTGAATCTGGGCGATGGCGCTGTGGACAAGTTCGGTGTTGTCGCTGTAAAACTCGGCATGGTAGGCCTTGTAGTAATTTTCCAACCCCGCAATGGCGGCCAGTCCCAACTCCTGGGTTTCGTACGAATTGCTCAGCATTTCCACACCCTTGATGTGGATTTCAGGAATGGACGGGTCAATCATATTGCGCGCCATATAGTCATCCATCGAATCTGCCGGGAATTGAAAGTTATGCGAGACACGGTTATGGCAGGTGACACAGTCCATCGTCAGCAACTGGCTGTCGTCTATCGAGCCTGGGTCGAACCCGGATTCGACATCGATATATTCCGTGATTGTGCCATCGTCATTGTGGACGCGCACATAAGGAATGTCTTGTTCGAGGCGGTCGGTTGGATAGTATTCAACCTGGTTGGCAATATGCCAGTGAATGCCTTCTCCCAGGTTTTCGTTTTTGGTGCCGCCTCGGGTTTTCAATATCAGGTAGGTGATGTAGGCGGTGTTGTCAAAATCGGAGTGAAAGCGGGTGATGGTTCTGAGCGTATCCCCGGCAAAGGCCTCCGGCTTATGGCATCTTTCGCAGGTATCCTGCACCGGCTGCAAGGCCGAGGCGTGAATGGGGTACTCATACAGGTTGAAAGCCATCATGTAGAGTTCTTTGGTTCCCTCCCTGGTTTTGCGAACAAACTGATCGGCCAACGAAACCCGGCCAATGTGGCATTCTTCGCATGTAACGTTGGAATGAGGTGATTTCAGATAAGTGACGTTTTGGGGTGGCATGGTATGGCAGGCCGTGCCGCAGAACTCGGGAGAATTCGAATATTCCCAGGCGTGAACACTTCCCCCCAGCAGCCCCAGACCGAGTAGCCCGACGACGAGAATGGAGGGTATCCACATCCAGCGCGGTGAGCCGGCGGACGGGATGAAGAAATTCCTCATACGTTCCTTGAACGACATGACAACCTCCCGGTGCGAATCTACATCAATTTGTCTGTGCTCAAGTTCAACAGAGCGCTCAATTTTGAAAAATAACCGAGCGGGGCTGCTGCAAGGCAGCCCCGCCGGTTTGTCTTGCTTGTTTTGTCAGTCTTTATTCACCCAACCCCGCAAGCGAGGCGGCGATGAGGGCCTTGAAGTAGGACGGGTTGTGAAGACCGTGGCTGCCGTCTTCGTGAACCAGGTTGTAGTTCCACAGGGCAAAAGCGACTGCTTCATCGTAGGAACCGGGCACCGTGGTGCCGTCCTCGTTGACGACGCCCCGCGCTTTCAGGGCGGCTTCGAGGGCCAGGTACTGTTCGTCGAAGGCGGTTACGTAGCCGTTGACGTTGAAGTCGGTGGCATCGGCATGGCAGGCTACGCAGGTCGACATCTGCGGCTCAAAGGTGTGAACCTGGTTGTCGCCCATGTGGCAGCCCACGCAGGTGTTTTGCACCATGTTGTAGTGCGCGCCGGGTTTGCCTTCCACGCCAGCACCGCCGAGACCCATCAGGGTATCAGCCTGCACGCTGTAGTGGGTGTTGAAACGAATGGTAGCGGCATACTTGGTGGCGTCATTCTTGTCAACGAAACTGGCCAGGTAACGGCGAGCCTGGTGGCAGTTGGCGCACAGGTTGCCAGAGCCGCCATCGAAGGTTACGCCGCTGGTGACCATCGCCACCGGAGCGTCGGTTTCAAGCGCCCAGTCCTCGCCGGTGTAAGTGACGTGAATCTGGTGGCAGGTGCGGCAATCCTGGTGGGTCGGGGAGGCGTTGTCCGATTCAACCTGTGTAAAGTTTAAACCAGCGGCAATCATTTCACTGAAAGCCGCGCCGTCGTGACAACCCGCGCAGGCAGCGCGTTCACCGGCATAGGCCAGGCCTTCACCGGAGCCGTGCACCGATGTTTGCCAGTTGGATTTATGGCGGGTGATGATGGCGGTATCGTTGTGGCATTCGGTACAGGTCAGGTCGGCGGTCGAGACATTTTGACCATCCGCGCCGGCAGGACCTGTAGGACCAGCAGGACCGGCAGGGCCAGCCGGGCCAGCAGGGCCAGGTTCGCCTGCGCAGGCGGTCATCAGAACCGCAGTCAAGATGAGCGTGCCGAGTAGTACTAGTATTTTTTTTGTAGACATTAGCATTCTCCTTATGCTGTGAGGTGATTTGAAAATGGGAAAATGTTCCGCTTATCGATAGGCGCCTCCTTATTCGGATAAATTAGTCATAATTAGCCACATTAATAATGATAACCTTAAATTGAGATTAAGTATCCTACCAATTTTCATAAAAAACCAGGACAAATGTAATGGGATAGCCTGTCTCTAGATTACACTTGCCAAGTTTTGCTAATCCAAAACCATTAGTGGCGCTTATAAAGACAAACACCCCTGTTTCAGAATACCGAAACAGGGGTGTAGCAAGACAAAAGCGCTTTAAAAACGCAATAACGCTTCCACGATCCGCTCTGCCGCGCGGCCATCGCCATACGGGTTGGCGGCGTGCGCCATTTTTTCATGCTCGGCGGGGTTATCCAGAAGCAAACGCGCTTCAGATACAATCTTTGCCTCGTCGGTGCCAACCAGTCGCACTGTCCCGGCGACCACGCCCTCGGGGCGCTCGGTCGTTTCGCGCAGCACCAGCACCGGTACGCCCAGCCCCGGCGCTTCCTCCTGCAAGCCGCCCGAATCGGTCAGCACCAGCGCGGCGTGCTTCATTAAATGCACCATCGGCAGGTAATCGAGCGGGGGCAACAGGCGTACGTTCGGTAAATCGCCCAGCATCGGGTAGGCCACATCCTGCACATTCGGATTGAGATGCACCGGATAAACAAAGCGAATCGCATCCCCATAATTTTCAGACAGGCTGCGGATGGCCCGGCAAATCGCCTCGAGCGGCGCCCCGAAATTTTCCCGCCTGTGGGCAGTGACCAGCACCAGGCGGGGAGCGGGTTCACCCGTCAGCCCGAGTTCCGTTAAAAGGGCCTGGCTCTCGCTATCATGCCCCATCGCGCTGACGGCTTGAAGCGCGTCGATGACCGGGTTGCCCGTGACGACGATTTTCTCCGCTGGCACATTTTCCTTGAGCAAATTCTGTTTCGACCACTCGGTCGGGGCAAAATGCAAATCGGCGACGACCCCGGCCACCATGCGGTTGATCTCCTCCGGAAAGGGCTGGAACTTATCCCCCGTGCGCAACCCGGCCTCTACATGCCCGAAGCGGATGCGGTGATAGTAACTGAGCAGCGCCGTCGCCATGACGGTGGTGGTATCACCCTGGGCCAGCACCCAATCGGGTTTAACGGAAGCCAGCACCGGGTCGAGGTGTTCGAAAATCGCGGCGGTAATCCCGGCCAGGGACTGGTTGGGCTTCATCAGGTCCAGGTCGATGTCTGGGGTAATGTCGAATAAATCCAGCACCTGGTCGAGCATTTGGCGGTGCTGGGCCGTCGCGCAGACGACCGATTCAATCCCCGGCGTCTCGCGCAGTTTGCGCACAACGGGGGCCATTTTCACGGCCTCAGGCCGCGTGCCGATGACGGAGAGAATTTTCATGGGGTATCCTGTTGGGTAAGTAGGGGCGACCCGTTGTGCGTGAGAAATTACATCTTCTGGCCGAGGTTTCGTGCAAAAATTACCCAAGGCTAGCTCGAAAGGGTCGCCCCTACGATTAGATAAACTTCAACCGAAAGGCCGCAAACGCCACCATGCGGATCAGTAACATGCCGTGCCGCCAGCGGTCGATGTTGGTGGCGCCATATGTCCGCTCCTGGTAGCGGATGGGCAGATCGACGATTTTCAGGTTTTGCTTGGCTGCACCAAAAATCAGGTCATAATCGCCAAACGGGTCGAACTCGCCGAAGTAGCTACGGTTGGCGGCGATGCGCTCGTAATCTTTGCGGTAAAGCACTTTTGTGCCGCAAAGGGTATCCTTGAGCGGCTGGCCGAGCAGCCACGAGAAGGCAATGCTGAAAAATTTGTTGCCGAGCAGGTTGAGGAAGCGCATGGCCTGTTCCTGCATTGGGTAGACCAGGCGCACGCCGTTGATGAACTCGCCCTTGCCACCGACCAGGGCCTCGTAAAAGCGCGGCAGGTCTTCGGGGCGCACGGTCAGGTCGGCGTCGAGAATCATCAGCACCTCGCCTTTTGCATGGGCATACCCGACCCGCACGGCGTCGGCCTTGCCTTTGCCGGGCTGTTTGTGCAGTTGGCACTTCCATTCGGGGTGGGCAACGATGGCTTTTTGGATGGTTTCGTAAGTGTCATCCTTTGAGTGGCCTTCGACGAAGACGATTTCGGTTTCGCGCCCCATGCGCGGCAGGCGGCTGAAAACGGCCTCGATGTTCCCGGCTTCGTTGCGGGCCGGGATGACCACCGAGACAACCGGGGCCTGTTTGGCGGGCTGCGCCTGCGGACGGGCAACCAGCAGGTTGGTCCAGGTCAGGCTGTCGAAAAACGGCAACTTTGCCAGGAACTTGTTGAAAAATCCGCCCACCAGTGGCAGGGGCAGCAGGATTTCCTTTTGGTGTTTGATGACCTCGAACCCTGCCAGATAGAGCAGGTTTTCCAGGTCTTCGGGGGTCAGCCAGTTTTGCGGCAGGGTGCGGTTGGCCTGGCCCAGCGCAGATGCCAGCCCCAGGGCCGGTTGGTGCAGGCGGCTGTGCAGGTTGATGACGATTCGGGTGGAAGGGGTGCAGAGCGGGCGCAGTTTTTCGAGCGCGGTCTGCACGTCCCACAGGTCGTTGACCAGGTCGGAGAGGAGGATGGCGTCGAAGGTTTCGTCCAGTTCGAGCGTGTGGGCTTCTGCTTCGCGAAAATCCAGGTCCGGGTGGCGTTGGCGCGCTTGTCGAATCATTTCAGGTGAGAAGTCGATTCCCATCCCGAAGGCCGGGCGGGTGGCGGCCAGCAGGTTGCCCAATCCGCAGCCGATTTCGAGTACGCGCTGACCGGGCGAGATGAGCAGGCTGTAGACTTCGGCCAATCGCCTCCGGTAGGCGCGGCTGAAGATGGATTGTGAAAGTTGCCCGGCGGCGGCTTTGTCCCAATGGGCGCGGCGCTGGGTGGTGTAATCTTGCAGGGTGCTGATGGGGAGATTGGTTTGGCTTGGCATGTGTCTTCCGCTTAATTGTGATAGTGTATTATAAACGGCCTTTCTTTAATCTGGAAACGGGTACAATAAGAATATTCAAACAGGAAAAAGGTGAACGATGGAAGAACGTTTGCAAAAAATTATGTCGCACGCCGGGATTGGCTCGCGCCGCGCCTGCGAGGAGCTTATTCTCGGTGGGCGTGTGACGGTTAACGGGCAAATAGCCCAAATCGGGCAAAAGGCTGACCCGGCGGTGGACCGCATTGTGGTCGACGGACGCGTTATTTCAGGGGCCGAAGCGCCGATTTATATCGCCCTGTACAAGCCGCGCAACGTCCTTTCGGCGGTCGAGGCCGAGGCGCACGATTCCCGCAAGACGGTGCGTGACCTGGTGCCGGTCGAAGGCCATATCTACCCGGTGGGGCGGCTGGACTTCGACAGCGAGGGCCTGGTGCTGATGACCAACGACGGCGACCTGACCAACAAACTGACCCACCCGAAATTCGGCCACCTGAAAATTTATCGCGTGCTGGTGGCGCGCCGCCCCGACGACGAGCAGTTATCCACCTGGCGACGCGGTGTGGTGATGGAGGACGGCTACAAAACCGCCCCGGCGGATGTCACCCGGGAGGGAACTTCGGGCAAGGGGGCCTGGCTGCGGATTGTGATGGGCGAAGGACGCAAGCGCCAGATTCGTGAGATTGGTTCCCTGCTCGGCCTGCCTGTGGTGCGGATATTGCGGATAGCTATTGGTTCGCTGCGGCTCGGCACGCTCAAACCCGGCGATTGGCGTCACTTGAGCGAGCAAGAAGTCGCCGAATTGAAGGAGGGCGATGCGCCAAAACGCCCATCCAACCCGCGCGGGAGCCGCACCCAAAGGCCGCCAACCTTCAATCGCGGCGCAAAACCCGAATCCAGGGGGGAGCGTACGCCCAGGCGCCCGTCGAGTGGCAATGCCCCCGGACGTAAACCATCGGCGCCGAGGCCGTCCGGTGGAAGCGCGCCAGACCGTAAACCTTACGCGCCGAGGCCGTCTGGTGGAAATGCACCAGATCGCAAACCCTCCACGCCGAGGCTGTCCGGTGGAAACGCGCCAGACCGCAAACCATATGCGCCAAGGCCGTCGAGTGGAAACGCGCCAGACCGCAAACCATCCGGGCCAAGGCCGTCGGGTGGAAATTCTTCGACAGGCAAAACTTATAGCCGCAAGCCTGGCCCTGGCGGCAAATCCAGCGGACGCAGGCCCGGCGGCCCGAAAGGCCCGTGGAGGAAATAATCATGGAACTTTTCGAGGCGATTTTTTCCCGCCAGTCCATTGGGGAGGTGCGCCGCGACCCTGTGCCGCGCAAAGTGGTCGAAAAGTTGTTGGCGGCGGCGGCGCAAGCCCCCAACCATTACAAGGTGTTCCCGTGGCGGTTTATCGTCATCAGCGGCACGGCGCGGGAGGAATTGGGCGAGGTGATGGCGCAGTCTTTTGTGGCGCAATTCCCGTCTGTGCCGCCCGATGCGCTCGATAAAGAACGCGCCAAGGCCCTGCGCGCCCCGCTAATTATCGCGGTCGGGGTCGACAAACCGTCCCTGCCGAAGGTGTCGGAAGTGGAAAATATTGCCGCAGTCGCCGCGGCTTGCCAGAACCTGCTGTTGGCCGCCACTGCCCTGGGGCTGGGCGCAAAATGGCGCACCGGCGCGGCGGCGCTTGACCCGCTCGTCAAGCAATGGCTGGGATTGGAAGCCGACCAGCACCTGCTGGGCATGATTTACATTGGCTATCCCGCTTTCGAGCCGCAGCCCGCCAACCGGCCCGGCTTTGAAGATCATACCACCTGGAAGTCATGACAAAGAACTTGTACAAAAGGGACGCGCTCGTTTTTGGCGCGTCTTTTTGTATTAATTCCGTCAGGCCGGGATAAATAGCCTTATCTGACCTTTGTGCTTTTTTTCGCGCAACACCTGCCCTGCCGTCTTGCACCGGCGTGCTCGCGGCACGAACGGTGGTGGGCGGCGCCAGGCAACCGCAAAGACCGCAAAGTTATTGTTTTTCTTTGCGCACTTTGCGGTTGTGCGTGAGAATTCTTATAAAGAAACCAGGCTAAAAAACCTTACCCTGGCCTCAAATTTAATAGGCTATTTGACATTCAGTGGGCTGCCCTGCTCAAATCTCCCTCTTTTGACGCGCCAAAAATGTTACATTCGTCACTCTTACAATTCGGACTTTTCTTGTAAGATATCTTTGTTATGCACGAACTCGCGATTACAGAATCGATTCTCGAAATTGCCCTGCGCCACGCCGACGCCCAAAATGCCAAGCGGATTACGGATTTATACATTGTCATGGGACAGTGGTCGAGCGTGGTGGACGATTCGGTCCAATTCTACTGGGACACCATCAGCGATGGGACGATTGCCAAAGGTGCCACCCTGCACTTCGAGCGCGTCCCGACCGAGTTGGCTTGTCTCGACTGCGGCAAGACCTACCAGCCCGACTCGCGCGACCTGCTCTGCCCGGACTGTCACAGCGCGCGCCTGAAAGTGCTCAAAGGCGAAGAGTTTCGGCTGGATTCGATTGAGATTGAGACGTGAGTCAGTATTCAGTGAACAGTATCCAGTAACCAGCGCCCAGTTTACCAACTTACCAACCACGAGCAAACCTATGTCTCAGACCATCCCCGTCATCGAAAAAATTCTATCTGCCAACGACCGTTTGGCAGATGAGAATCGCGCCCGCATTGAAGCCGCCGGGATTTTTGCCATCAACATCATGGCTTCTCCCGGCGCTGGCAAGACTTCGCTCATCGAGCAGACCGTGCGCGCGCTCAGCCCGAGGTACCGCATCGGCATGGTCAACGGCGATATCGCCACCAGCCTGGATGCCGACCGCGCTGCCGCTGCCGGGGCGGTTGCCGTGCAAATCAACACTGGCGGTAACTGCCACCTCGACGCCGTTCAGATCCAATCGGCCCTCGACCAACTCGACCTGGAAAGCCTCGACCTGCTGATAGTTGAAAACATCGGCAACCTGATTTGCCCGGCGGAGTTTCGCCTGGGAACCCACAAAAACGTCATCGTGGCTTCCATCCCCGAAGGCGACGACAAACCCCACAAATACCCGTCCATGTACCGCGGGGCCGACGTGCTGGTGCTCAACAAAATTGACCTGCTACCCTACGTCCCCTTCCGCATGGAATTTTTCAGCCAGGGCGTGGCTGCCCTCAACCCCGGCGTCACCCAATTCAACCTGTCCTGCACCACCGGCGAAGGGCTGGAGGCGTGGCTGGGGTGGATTGAGGGGCGGGTTAGCTCCGCCGGGGATTGACCCCCCCCCGGCTATTCCTGCGAAGCTGCCTGCGAAATGCTGTGCAAAGGCGACTTTCCCATTAACCATTAACCATTAACTATTTTCTATTCTGCATTCTCCATTCAAAATTCTGCATTCCACATGAACGCCCTCTCCATCCACGTCACCGGTATCGTACAGGGAGTCGGATTCCGACCCTTTGTCTACAATCTTGCCACCGGCTTGGGCCTGACCGGCTGGGTGCGCAACACCTCCGCCGGGGTGGATATTGAACTGGAGGGCGAAGCCCCCGCGCTGGAGAAATTTGTCCAGCACCTGCGCGCCGATGCCCCGCCACTCGCCCATCTCGACGAGGTGGATGTCACCTCCCACGCGCCGAGCGGCTACCAGAGTTTTGAAATCGAACATTCCGAGTCTCTCCCTGACGCCTTCCAGCCCATCTCGCCCGATGTAAGCATCTGCCCGGACTGCCTGCGCGAACTCTTCGACCCGCCCGACCGCCGCCACCGCTATCCCTTTATCAACTGCACCAACTGCGGCCCGCGCTTCACCATCATTAAAGATATTCCTTATGACCGGCCCAAGACCACCATGTCCGTTTTCCCCATGTGCGATGACTGCCAGGCCGAATACAACGACCCTGCCAATCGCCGTTTCCACGCCCAGCCGGTTGCCTGTCCCGAATGCGGACCGCGCGTCTGGCTGGAGATGACTCCCGACGAAGCCTCGGCAAAATCTAACATCGGACGCTACACCCTCGGTGATGAATCCATTCGGATGGCCCAACGCCTGTTGCGCGAGGGCAAAATTCTGGCTGTCAAAGGGTTGGGCGGTTTTCATCTGGCCTGCGACGCCCTCAACCCCGAAGCCGTTTCCGAACTACGCGAACGCAAACTGCGCGTCGATAAACCCTTTGCGCTGATGATGCCCAACCTGACGATGGTCGAGCAGCACTGCTACGTCAGCCCCGACGAGCGTGCCCTGCTCGAATCTGGCGCGCGGCCTATCGTCCTGCTGCGCCGCCGTTCCGAATCGGCCATTGCCTCGCAGGTCGCGCCGGGCCAGCAGTACCTCGGCGTCATGCTGCCTTACACCCCCCTGCACTACCTGCTTTTTGGCGACAGCCCAAACCCTCGCCCGCTGGTGATGACCAGTGGCAACCTGGCCGAAGAACCCATTTGCACCGACAACGTCGAAGCCCGCGAGCGGCTCTCCGGCCTGGCCGAAGCCTTCCTGATGCACGATCGCGATATTCACATCCGCACTGACGACTCGGTCATGCGCGTCCTGCCCGACCTGGGCGACTATCCCCTGCGCCGTTCGCGCGGTTACGCCCCCTTCCCCGTGCGCCTGCCCTGGCAGGCTGCGCCCATCCTGGCCGCGGGCGCGCACCTGAAAAACACCTTCTGCCTGACCAACGGCAGTTACGCCTTCCTCAGCCACCACATCGGCGACCTGGAAAACTACGAGACATTGCAATCCTTCGAGCAGGGCATCGACCATTTCGAGAAACTTTTCCGCGTCAAACCCGAAGCCCTTGCCTGCGACCTGCATCCCGATTACCTGGCCACCCGCTATGCACAGGAACGCGCCGAACGCGAGAACTTGCCGCTCATCACCGTCCAGCATCACCACGCCCACATTGCCGCCCTCATGGCCGAACACGGGCTGGATGGCTCCGAACCGGTTATCGGTGTGGCCTTTGACGGAACCGGCTACGGCGACGACGGCAAAATATGGGGCGGAGAATTCCTGCTGGCAGATTACGCCGGTTACAGGCGTATGGCCCACCTGGGCTATTTCCCGCTCCCGGGCGGGGACGCGGCTACCCGCCGCCCGTCTCGCACAGCCCTGGGCCTGCTCCACGCCCTCGGCCTGGACTGGGACGACGCCCTGCCCACCCACGAAGACCTGTGCTACGAAGACCGCACCGCCATCCGCATCCAACTGGAGCGCAAACTCAACAGCCCGCTCACTTCGAGCGTTGGCCGTTTGTTCGACGCCGCCGCGGCCCTGGCCGGTGTCCGCCAGCAGGCTAACTACGAGGCCCAGGCCGCCATCGAGTTTGAATCGTTGGCTGACCCCGATGAAACTGGTCTTTACCCCTTCGACTTTGCTCAGGGCAGGCCCTTTGAATTTGCCACCGGGCAGATAAACGCTTCCCCGGCCATCCAGGCCCTCATAGCGGACGTGCTGGCGGGTCAACCCATCCCCCGCATTTCAGCGCGATTCCACAACGGGTTGGCGCACCTGGTTCGGGATGTTTGCGCCAGCATCGGGGTAGAAACGAGCGCCTCCCGCGTCGCTCTGAGCGGCGGAGTCTGGCAAAACGTCACCCTGTTGTTGAAAACCATCCCGCTTTTGCAGCGCGAAGGTTTCCAGGTCTACATCCACCACAAAGCCCCGGCCAACGACGGCGGTTTGGCGTTGGGCCAGGTGGCGATTGCGCACCACCGCCTTTAGGCGATTTTGCCGGATAAAAGCCGCCTGAAGGCGGCAGTACGCAAAAAGGAAAAAACCATGTGTCTTGGCATCCCTGCAAAAATTGTAGAAGTATATGAGAAAGACGGCCTGCAAATGGCAAAGGTCGATTTTGGCGCCGGAACGCTGCGCGAAGCCTGCCTGGCCTATGTGCCAGAAGCCCAGGTGGATGAGTACGTCATCATCCATGTTGGTTTCGCCATCAGCGTTTTGAGCGAGGAGGAAGCCCAGGAAACGCTGGCCCTGCTGCGCGAGTTGGGTAGTATCGAGGAAGAGTTGGGCGATGAAATACCTGACTGAATACCGTGACGCCGAACTGGTGGCGGGAGTCATGCGCGAGATTCAGCGCGTAACCACCCGCCCGTGGACGCTGATGGAAATCTGTGGCGGGCAGACGCATTCGATTGTGCGTTACGGCCTCGACCAACTGCTGCCGCCCGAAATCGAACTGGTGCACGGCCCCGGCTGCCCGGTCTGCGTGACGCCGCTCGAACAAATTGACCGCGCCCTGGCGATTGCCGCCAGCCCGGAGGTGATTTTCACTTCCTACGGTGATATGCTGCGCGTGCCCGGTTCGGCCCGCGATCTGTTTTCTGTCCGTGCTTCGGGCGGTGATGTGCGCGTAGTCTACTCACCGCTGGATGCGCTCAAACTGGCCCAGGCCAACCCTGAAAAACAGGTTGTCTTTTTTGCCATCGGCTTCGAGACTACCGCGCCGGCCAACGTCATGGCTGTCATGCAGGCCAAAAACCTGGGGTTGAAAAATTTCAGCGTGCTGGTTTCGCATGTACGTGTGCCCCCCGCCATGCGCGCCATTTTAGGGTCCCCGTCCAACCGTGTACAGGGATTTTTGCTGGCCGGTCATGTTTGTGCAGTCATGGGCTACCACGAATACCCGCCCCTGCTCGAAGCCTACCGCGTGCCAATGACCATCACCGGCTTTGAGCCGCTCGACCTTTCGCAGGGCATTCTCGAAACCGTGCGCATGTTGGAAGCCGGAAAAGTGGAAATCAATAACGCCTACGCCCGCGCAGTTACCTTTGAGGGCAACCAGCCCGCCCAGAAGATGATTAACCAGGTCTTCATGGAATGCGACCGCGCCTGGCGCGGAATCGGCGTTATCCCCATGTCGGGCTGGCAACTGCGCCCCGAATTTGACGACTTCAACGCCGAAAAGCGCTTCGATGTCGGTGAAATCCTGACCCAGGAATCGCCGTTGTGCATCGCCGGGCAAATCATGCAGGGACTCAAAAAACCGCACGATTGTACGGCTTTTGGGGCGCAATGCACGCCCGAAAAGCCCCTCGGCGCGACGATGGTCTCGTCCGAAGGGGCCTGCGCGGCGTATTATAAATATGGACGTTAACTGTAGGGGCGCAGCATTGCTGCGCCCCTAAGCAAGGATGGTTGAATGGACGAAATTGACATCACTGGCGCGGTTTGCCCTGTTCCATTGTCTCATGGCGAACAAATCGTCCTGGGGCATGGTTCGGGCGGCAGGATGGCGCATGACCTGATAAGCAAGGTCTTCCTGCCCGCTTTCGACAACCCGGCCCTGGCCGCCGGGGATGACGGGGCGGTGCTCGACCTGCCAGCCGGGCGGACGGTCATCAGCGTCGATTCGCATGTCGTTTTTCCGCTTTTCTTTGCGGGTGGGGATATTGGCCGCCTGGCTGTCTGCGGCACCGTCAACGATGTGGCTGTCATGGGCGCGACTCCGCTTTACCTGACGGTGGGATTCATCCTCGAGGAAGGCCTGCCGCTCGACAAGCTGCGGC
>Ga0208244_101370_pt1 | contig 13515 bp, 11 predicted proteins | sample SubbioCR12Aug_5A_FD_184828 | JGI IMG/M metagenome (GOLD analysis project Ga0208244, IMG submission 184828) | Serpentinite rock and fluid subsurface biosphere microbial communities from McLaughlin Reserve, California, USA - CR12Aug_5A (SPAdes) | ecosystem: Environmental > Terrestrial > Deep... | reverse complement strand
GTCCGCGCCGCCGCCCGGCCTGACGCTCCTGCCCCTGCGCGTGACGGACGGCGTTCTCCGCCTCGGCGACGGCGGCTGGTACTGCATGTGCTGGTCCGAGCCGCCCTGCGCCTGGCCGGACTACGGGATGGTCGCCGATCCGGTGGGCGCGGCGTTGCACGGCTGGAATGAGGCCGCGCCCCTGCTGGACAAATGGGATGCGTGGGATCTCTACTGGGAACAGTTCCCGCGCATTGAATGCACGGTCACGCAGACAGTCGCCAGTGCGGTCTACCCGTTCCTCTACGGGAAGGTCGTGTTCTCTTTCCGCCCGTGCGATACCGGCCCGTCCGGCATCTGCGGCGCGGAACACGCCGCAGACCACGAGCCGCGCTATCTGGAGGTGACGGGGTGCGGCGGGACAGGGGGCGTCTGCACGGGTGACCCGCTCCAGCTCGCCGGTTTCGACCACTCCCTCGTCAACACGCGCAACCTCTTCCATCCGGACGAGCCGCAGGGCGACAAGCTCTATCAGCATTGCGTCGGGCTCGTGTGGGATGGGCAGGCCTTCGACCTCTCCTCACTCTGCGAGAGTGGCGAATATGACATACGCGACCATGTGGTGTGGGAGGTCAACGGGATTCATCATGAGTTGCCTCTGATGGATCTGGGGCCCGAGCCCGCCGACCTTGAGCCGTCGGTGTTCAGGGTCCGGCTGCTTGAAAAGAACGCCCCGGGTGTCGTGTGGGACAGGCTCATCCTCGTGGTCAGCAGCCGCAGGGCGAAAAGTTCGTTCGATGCCTGGCACGCGCGGTTCTCGGTTGAGACCAATTGGCTGGAGGAGCTTCCTGCGGCGTACGGCGCGTTGGCCGAGCCGACCACCAACTGGCTGGGAGTTGTCAGCCGGGATCCGGAACCTAGCGCGACGAATTTGTGGGAGGGGGTCGGCTCGTTAGACACCAGCAAATACTATCACCACACATCCGTATGGGAGATGCGGTCGCAGCCCACCGCCAACTGGCACGGGCATCAGGCGTGCTATGACGAGGCGGGCGTGTTTGTCGAGGAGGGTATCTGTGCAGGCAGCGCGGATTTTGGACATTGGAAGAATGTTTTTCGGAACAAAATGGACATGTGGAACCCTTCCCGTCCCGTACATCTCATTGAAGATGTGGATCCGTTTATCCGTGCTCTTCAACTGGAAGGAAACCCCTGTAAGAAAGTATGGAAAGGGCTCCAGACAGACCACCCGGCGATTTATCAAGGGGACTACCTTGGCAAGTATTTTGAGTGCCGTCCGGCGAAGCCAAACGGCAGGGCGCTTTTAGAACCGAACACAACGCCATGAGTGCGTGAGAGGAGTCTAACATGAAAAGGATGATAGCCATTATTGCTTGTTTGCTGGTTTTTGTGTGTGCTCGGACACAGGGCACCGAACTAACGTTCCAATGGCACGGCCAGACGATGGGAGTGGATTTCGAGGACACCAATCTTACGGTCAGTGCAAAAAGTGCAATAAAGGACGATATCGCCTACGCTTTGTCGCTCATTGCATCCTCAAATGTTACGTTTTCTTTATTAACCCCCGATAGCTCGTATTATGGCGAGTATAAGGGATTCGTAAATTTTGGGGCTGATACCCGAATCAACTATTCCGAGGGGGTACTTTGCTATTACAAAGAGATTGATGGGAATATCCGGTGGCAAATTGGATCTCAAGTTTCTTCAAATTATCTTGCCGCGATTACGTTGACCAATCAATATGCCTCGGCTGTCTCCGTTTTATCAAATTATCTCCACCAGTTTACGGCGGGAATCGACATATCGGGGATGACCCTTTCCGAGAAGAAAGCTCTTCTGTGGAACCCGCCTCTTTTACGATTGTTGGAGGAAACCTCTGGAGACGAATTTGAGGAATTGGTAGGCGGTGCTGTTCCTGCTGTCCCTGCGCCACCCGGTGCTTGTCCCTTTCCCTCGATTCTCGCTTTCAAGGCTGAAACCGATTTGCCAGCAGAATGGGAGCCCCCCTTGTTCTGTTGTAACATCAAAGTTTGGAGGGGTGCAAGTGGAGGCGGCACGTTTTTGTTTTGCTATGTGAATGGCACATGGCGTTATTCGCCTGCCGGGCCATAAGCGAAGATTTGAGTAGCCGGAGAAGGAGTGGAAACTCGTGTCGAGCGACGATAATGTGGCGCGTGAGGCAAACGTGATCGTGATCAGCGAGGGCGCAGGGCTTGACAGTCCGCCGCTTTACCGCTGAGGGCGGGCGGGGCCGGTCAGTCTTCTTTGCGCACGTCCACGCGGGTGGCGCCGCCGCGCCGCACGTAAGGCGGGGGGCTCACCACGGCCTTGCCGTCGTCCGGCGGCGGGGTGCGGGTGGAGGCACCGCCGAAGAACGGGAAGCCCGCGAAGGGGCCGGGCCGGGCCGCGCCTTCCTCCATCAGCACCATGCGGTATTCGCGTTCGGCGGACTGGTAGATGTAGTAGGCGATCAGCAGGCGGATCAGCATGAACCCTTGCGCGTTCCGCGTGAAGAGGGAGTAGAGCACGGAGACGCCCATGAGGATGGCGACGAAACGGCCGATGCGCGAGGCGATCCATGTGGCGCGGACGCGCGTCATGAAGAACTGCTGGAGAAACGCGCGCAGGATGCGTCCGCCGTCCATGGGGAAGGCGGGCAGCAGGTTGAAGGTGAAGAGCAGCAGGTTGAGCCAGCCGATCTGGTAGTAGACGAACGCGCCGAGGGTGCCTCTCAGGCCGGGGAGGAAGTGGGGTACGAGCAGTCCCGCCGCCGCGAGGACGAAGCTGACCGCCGGGCCGGCGGCGGCCATCAGGAACTCCTGCCACGCCTTGCGCGGGATGGAGAGCAGTGAGGCGCACCCGCCCATCATCATGAGCGTGATGTCGCGCACGCGGCAGCCGAAGGCCATGGCCACGAGGCTGTGGCCCAGCTCGTGCAGGGTGATGGAGACCAGAAGCGCGAGGCCCGCCGCGATTCCGTAGAGGGGGCTCCCGTAGTTGGTGACGAGGAGGAACATCAGGATGATCAGCGAGAAGTCGAGCTTGATCGGGATGCCGAAAAGGGTGCAGAGCTGGTAGGAGGATTTGAGCATGGGGGGCTTGTCCGGGATTAGAGGGTTGTGACCAGCAGGCTGCTGGCCGTTTCGGGGGTGAGGGTGTAGCGGCCCGCGTCGGCGGGGATGAGGGCGCTCGCGCCTGCGGCGAGGACGGCGCGGGCACCGTTGGCGGTGACGGTCGCGCGGCCTTCGGCCACGAACAGCGCGTGGAAGGTGGTGCCGTCCAGCGCGACGGTCTCGGGCGCGGCGGCGTCGAGTCGGCGCATGGTGAAGAAGGGGCAGGAGACGAGGGCGGTCCAGCGGTTGGCGGGGCCGGGCGGGGGCTGCGGGGCGGGCGTGACCATCTGCGGGGCGGGGAGCGACCAGTCGATGGTCTTGAAGCTCTCTTCGATGTGGAGGGGGCGGGGCTTGCCGTCCGCACCGGTGCGGTTCCAGTCGAAGAGGCGGTAGGTGGTGTTGGAGTTCTGCTGCACCTCGTAGATGAGGCAGCCCGCGCCGATGGCGTGGACGAGCCCGCCGGGGATGAAGAGCGCCTGCCCGGGGCGGACGTCGAGGCGGGTCAGTTGGTCGGCGGCGGTGCCCCCGGCGAGGGCGGCGCGGAGCGAGGCGGGGGTGGCAGCGGGTGTGAGGCCGGCGTAGAGGCTGGCGCCGGGGACGCAGCCGAGCACGACCCACATCTCGGTCTTGGGCTCGCCTCCGGTGGCGGCGGCGTTGGCGTTGTTGGGGTGGACCTGCACGCTGAGGCGGTCGCGCGCGTCGATGAGCTTGAAGAGCAGGGGGAAGCGGGTGGGGTCGGGGGCCTTGGTGCCGAGCAGGGCGGGGCCGAAGGCGGCGGTGAGGTCGGCAAGGCTGCTTCCGGCGAAGGAGCCGGAGTCGACGAGGCTCTCGCCGTCGGGGTGGGCGGAGATTTCCCAGGACTCGGCGCAGACCGGCGGGGTGCCGGTGCGGGCGTAGTCCGACGCGATGCGGGTGCCGCCCCAGATGTAGTCCTTGTAGACTGGGGTGAAGAGCAGCGGCGTCTGGATGGCTTTCATGAGGGGGGCAGTTTATCACCCTGTGTACGGATTGCAAACACCGGAAAAGTGCCCCTGTGAAATATGTGGACATTTCATTTTCAGGGGGGTTGACTTCTGCAGGAAGAAGGGAGTATATTTACAACAGATTTTTTAGCGAGGTGTGTTATGGCGAAGTCCGATGCTTTTGTTGAGACATCCAAATCGAGGTTCGAGGTTGCTGATGCCAGCGAGGTGAGCTTGGGCGTTGGCGGCACGTTTCGGGCTGAGCAGATCGGCACGTTGGGTGTTGATTCCGGCGGCTCCAATTAATATGTGATGTGAGCCTTTTATCGGGCGGTTGTAGCGGTTGTGTCATGTCGGATCGCCCTTTAGTATTCGATCTCGCCGGTGTGCGTCTCGTTTTTCCGTCGTTGTCTCCCCGTGATTTCCACGTCTCGTTCTCGATGTTCATTGCGCAGGACGGGTGTGCCGGGGAGACGTGTGAGATCGATCTTGTCGGGCCTTCTGACGAGCTTTGCGCCATGCGGGTCAAGGGCGCGTGGCATTTTTCGCAGAGCGAGGCCGGCGTCTGTCTGATGGGGGCGAACCCCGCGGGCGAGGTCATGTGGCGGATGACGGGCGCGGCACCGTTCGGGCGCGTGCGGTTCGAGTGGCACCCCACGGCGTTCGAGGCGATGTACCGGAACGAGACCCACGGGATGTTCGGGATCGTCGCGATCGTGGCGCTGGTGCTGAGGCTGCTGCCGGTCGGGGGGCTGGTGCTGCACGGCTCGGCGCAGGTGGTGGACGGGCAGGGGATCATCTGCACGGGGCCGTCGGGGCGGGGCAAGAGCACGATCTCGCGGCTTTTCGACGGGTGCGGCGTGCCGGTCTTGACCGATGAACGGCTGGTGGTGCGCCCCGTGGCACGGGCGGACGGCGCGGGGTGGGAGGGGTTCCGCGTGTACGGGACGCCGTGGCCGAGTTCGGGGGACTTCGTGATGAACGCCTCCGCGCCGCTGAAGAAGATCTACTTCATCGAACACGGGCCGGAGCAGGAGATCGTGCCGCTGGCCACGCGCGAGGCGGTGTTGCGGTTGCTCGACGTGGCGATGGTGCCGTGGCTCGACACGGCGTTTTTCGATCCGCTGATCCGGACGCTGGAGGAGGTCATCCGCACGGTGCCCCACGCGGTGCTGCGCTTCCGGCCTGACGCGTCGGTGGTCGATGCGGTGCGGCGCGATCTCGCCGCTTTTTGATGGAAGCAACGTCACCAAGAAGATATACTGACTCCCTTCATTTTCTGGAGAAAACGGAGGAGAAGCATGAATACGAAACTGGCCGAAGGCGTTTTCTGGGTGGGGTATGTCGATTGGGCGGTGCGCGACTTCCACGGGTACACGACGAACCGGGGTTCGACGTACAACGCTTATCTCGTCAAGGGCGAGAAGACCGCGCTGGTCGACACGGTCAAGGCACCCTACGTGGCGGCGTTCCTTGAGGCGGTCGCGGCGCACACGGCGCTGGAGGCGGTGGACTACATCGTCTGCAACCACGCGGAGCCGGACCACGCGGGCGGGCTGCCCGCCGTGCTCAAGGCCTGCCCGAACGCGGTGGTGGTCTGCAACGCCAAGTGTCAGGACGCGCTGGCGCACCATTTCGACGTGAGCGGCTGGCGTTTCCAGATCGTCAAGGACACGGAGACTTTCGCGCTCGGCGGCGGCAAGACCTTGCAGTTCTTCGACACGCCGATGGTACACTGGCCGGAGTCGATGGCGACGTATCTGACGGAGGACGCGATCCTCTTCTCGATGGACGCCTTCGGGCAGCACTACGCCTCGGGGTTCCGGTTCGACGACGAGTCGGACATGTGCGAGGTGATGCAGGAGGCCAAGACCTACTACGCCAACATCGTGCTGCCGTTCGGGCGGCCTGTCGCGGCGACGCTGGCGCGTCTGGGCGGGCTCAAGCTCTCGATCGTCGCGCCGAGCCACGGGGTGATCTGGCGCTCGCACTTCGCGAAGATCGTCGAGGCGTATCAGGCGTGGATGGTCAGCAAACCCGCGAAGAAGGTGGTCATCGTGTTCAGCAGCATGTGGAACAGCACGCGGCTGATGGCGGAGACGGTGGCGGCAGGCGCGGAGGAGTCTGCGGTCGAGGTCAAGCTGATCGACGCGGCGGCGACGTCTGACACCACCATCGTGACGGAGGTGATGGACTGCGCGGCGTTCGCCGCGGGATCGCCGACGCTGAACATGAGCATCCTGCCGCGCATGGCGGCGACGCTCACCTACCTGCGCGGGCTCAAGCCGCTGGGCAAGCACTGCTTCGCCTTCGGCTCCTACGGGTGGGCCTCGAAGGGGTGCGAGGAGGTCGCGCAGTACCTGCAGGCCATGCAGATGACGCCGGTCTGCGAGCCGGTCGCGTGCCGCTTCGTGCCGGACGCGGCCACGCTTGAGAAATGCCGCGCCGCGGGCCGCCTGCTGGCGGAGGTGGCGCTCAAGGCCTGAGGAGGTTCCCGATGCGCCTGACGAGTTGCCTGAGGCGTTTCCGGGGGGCGCTGCTGCTGGTGTCTGCCGCCGTGTGGGGCGCGTCCGCGCAGTCGCCGTTCGGGCTCAGCGTGGACGTCGCGGAGGTGTCCGGGGCGCATGCCGACGTGCGGGTCGCGCTCACGGTGCCGCCGAAACACCTGATTTACGCCGACACGTTCAAGGTAACGGACGGCAGCGGCGCGGCGCTTCAGGCGGTGCGTCTGCCCGAGGCCGAGCGCAAGACCGATCCGGCGGATCCCGCGCGGCAGGTCGAGGTCTACGCGCACGCCTTCGAGTCGGTCTGGCGGCTCGCGCCGCTGGCGGCAGGCGCGGCGGTCACGGTGGCGTATCAGGGGTGCGACGACGCGGTGTGTTTCATGCCCGAGGAGCACCTTTTCCGTTTCGACGTGTCTTCCGGTCGGCTCGTGGCGGCAGAAGAGGCCGGAGACGTGCCGGCGGTGGCGGCGGACGGCTCGTGGGCGCAGGGGCTGACGGCGGTGACGGGCGGCGGCTACATGGGCGTCGAGGCGTTTCTGGCGTTCCTCGATCAGGCCGAGGGCAAGTCGCAGGCGTCGGGCCGTCAGGGGCTGGCCGGTTTTCTGGGCGATCCGGTGGCGTTCTTCCACGCGCACGGGCTGCTGCTGACCCTCGTGCTCGTGCTGGTGGGCGGGGTACTGCTCAACCTCACGCCGTGCGTGCTGCCGATGATGCCGATCAACCTCGCGATCATCGGCGCGGGCGCGGGGACGCGCGGGCGGGGCTTCGGGCTGGGCGCGGCTTACGGCGCGGGGATCGTGCTGGTGTACGGCGGGCTCGGCTGGGCGATCCTGCGCAGCGGGCTTTTCTTCGGGGCGTTGCAGTCCTCGCCGTGGTTCAGCCTGACGGTCGGCGTGGTCTTCGCGGCGCTGGCGCTGGCGCTGTTCGACGTGTTTATGATCGACCTCACGCGCTTCGCCTCGGCCAAGGGCGGCACGCGGCAGGGGGCGGCGGCGGCGTTCTCGGCGGGGGCGCTCTCCGCGCTGCTGGCGGGCGCGTGCGTCGCGCCGGTGGTGCTCGCGGTGCTGCTGCTGGCGGGGGCGCTCTACGCGGGCGGCGCGTCAGGCGCGCAGTTCCTGCCGTTCGTGCTGGGTCTGGGGATGGCGCTGCCGTGGCCTTTCGCGGGCGCGGGGCTCTCGGTGCTGCCGCATCCGGGGCGGTGGATGGTGCGGGTCAAGCAGGTCTTCGGCGTGCTGCTGGTGTTGCTGGCGGCGTATTACTTCTATCTGGCGGCGGCGGGATTCATGCCCGGTGCGCGGCTGGCGCACGGCGATTCGGTTGTGGCAGGCGACCGCGCGGCGTGGGCGGCGAAGGTGGCGCAGGCGCGGCGCGAAGGCAAGCCGCTGTTCGTGGACTTCTGGGCCACGTGGTGCAAGAATTGCGCGGTGATGGAGCGGACGACCTTCGCGGACGAGCGCGTGAAGGCCCGGCTGGCGGGTTATGTGGTCGTGAAAGTCCAGGCGGAGAAGCCCGGCGCGAGCCCGGCCAAAGAGATGCTGGAGGCGTTCGGCATCAGGGGGCTGCCCGGGTTCGTCGTCCTCAAGTAGGGGGCGAGGGGGGGTGGGGGCAGTGAGCAATGAGCGATGAGTGATGAAATGCCTGGGGTGGATTCGGGACTTCTGGGTTCTTGGACTTTTTGGTCAAAATCCGGGGCTTGCTGTTGTTTTTTCGAGAGGGCGGCGGCAGGCAAGAACGGAGGCGGAGGACGAGGAGTCCGGCGCTGTAATGTGCGAAGACGGTGCCTCGGGGAGGCGCTGGAACGGAACCTGAACAGTACGCGCAACGCATCAAGAGTCACAGATGCCTCTTCGAGAAGCGACAATGCCGTTCCGGGCCTACTGCCCCCGCTTCTTTCCAAGGAGGCCCTGCTTTTTCGGTTCCTCTTCCACTTTGCCGTAATAAGGAATCTCGTGGCCGACCACCGCAGCCAGCTTCTTGCGCACGACGGCTTCGGCGTCTCTCGCAACTTTTTCGAGTGCCATGTCCTCGAGAGCTTCTTCCCGCTCCTTCTGGGCTGAAACACGGGACCCGCGGGTCAGCAGAACGCGCGGCCCTTTGATCGCGCGCTTCGCCTCCTCCTTCTCCTTGGCCAGCGCGCGCTCCTCCTTGATCCTCGCCTCCGCAAGCAGCTTGGTGGCCTCCTCGCGGCTGATGACGGTGTTCAACACCTTGAACGTGCGCGCCTTAATGCGGGACGACGGAAAGGGCTCGCTGCGCGACAGGTTCCATTCGGATTTCGCGGCGGCGACCACCTTCATGAAGGCTTTGGCCTCCTCGCCCAGCTCGGCCTGAATCTTCCTGCTTTCCGCTTCTGTGCAGATCTGGAAGTTCGCGTTGCCGCACAAATCGCTTACCCGCACCACGCTGTAAAACTCGGCAAAAAGCTGGTCTGCCGTTCCCAAAAGCATAAACGCCGCTGTGGCGCAGATGGTTGACAGCCGCATGATCGATCCCCCTTTCAAACCGTGATTTTGTCTTGGATAACGGAGGGGGCACCCGAATATTGCTCACTTACCGTACACATTCGCCCCTCCGTGTGGTTCTCCGAGTGGGCGAACCCGCCTCCGTCCGTCCGGTTTCCCTTTCCCGTCCGATGATCATGTCGAGGTTGTAAAACGACATGTCATAGGTTTTGCCGTCGGCGGCAGTCTGTAAGCATTTCTTACACACTGAGCCATCTTTCAATTCGCCGGCTAAAAAAATGTTTTTGATGTGCATCGTCACATTCGGGCGTGAGGTGCCGTATAGTTCCGACAACTGTTGCTGGGTCAACCAGACGGTTTCATCCTCAAGGCGGACGCTGACCTGGCGACTTTGTCGTCCGTTTCGTAGATGATGATCTGCGGCGGCTTATGGTCGGTTTCGTTCGTCATTGACTGTTCTCCAAAATCACCGTTCAGCAGGCGCAATCAAATCGGGAAAGAACGATTTTGCGTTTGCCTATAGTGCTGTGGTTTCTGTGCGAGTTGTTTAAGCAACCATTCTAGCTGCGTACGCGAATTGGCGATTACCGCTCTATAGGATAGGAACCGAGTGTTCCTGCTTGTATATTCGTGTTGCAACTTCGGGTCAACCTCACCGCCGATAACAAGAATCTCAAATGTAATTCCGAGCCTACCCGTAAGCGTGTCGGCGTATTTGATGGCTTGGCTTTCGGCATCACGTCCTACTGGAATTGAGGGACGTTTAAACTCCACTAATATGTGACGGTTCTCGACATTCGCCGCCAACAGAAGATCCGGTCGGTTTTCGGCATCAGAGCCAGCGTATGCATTATTAGTATAGTCTTCTATGATGGACTGAAGTTGGCGGTTGCTGGCCATCAGGCTGTATTGATTTCCGAAAACCCACAAGCTATGCTGCAACGCTTGATGCATTTGCTTTTCGCTTGTGTTTTGGCCACTTGCCAATTTATCCAGATTATCAAGAAACACGGTTCTCCGATTCGCTTGTTGGGCAATAAAGGCTAGATCTGTTAGGCCAAAATTGTCAAGGGCCTGCGCGAAATGAAAAACATCAACCTTCTCGGCATCCTCAATCTCTCGACAGACCCTCCAATACTCGTCCATTTCAAGAGCATCAAGCACCAAGTTCACCAAGACTGTGATTCGTTCTTCCTTCTCCCCTTCCTGATAGCTACGAGAAATCAATCGTTCAAGGCGTTCCTCAACGATGTTCCGACGAAAATCCGGCACGCTTTCAAGCCGTCGTTTCATCAGTTGTGTCCAACGTCCCTTGGCAAGGTTCACTTCTTGGGTGTGAATTTCATACAGGCTAGTCTTAACGTCCCGTTGAATTTCATCGGTAAGGAATGCAAAACCTTTATCGCTCTCGATGACATCGCTTCCTGCTGCGGTAAGTTCAATTGCGTCAGGCTCCATACGCACTTCACCAACCACACGATTACGCAAACGGTCGGAAAGCAACTCGTCGTTCTCCAATCCCCAATGATGAGGCTTGCCAACCGTTTTGTCGCCGACTCTCAGTATCAGCCCTGCTTTTCGGCCTGAAATGGGCTTTTCACTAATTGTATAGACGGCACTCACTTTCTTTCCGTTCGGCAGCATGTACTCTTTCGCAATAGTCGTACCCTGAATGTCATGACGATACACACGGTCATTATTGACGAATATTTCGAAGTCGGTCTGTCGTCCGTAATCATCAGCCAGGATCTCTTTCAGTTTGTCAGCTTTAGGGAAGTTCAGATTCGGATTCAGGTTGCTGAGAGTAATTGTTGTGCCATGTTTACTGGGGTCGCATGGCACACTTTCGATTGGAAGCGGGACATCTTCGATGTCTTTCGCAGTGCCCATTAGAAGGTGTTTTTGAATTAACAAGCGAGTTTGCGACCCGCACGCATATGTATCTACCTGCATTTGTTCAGCTAGAATCAAGCCCGAAAATTTGCCAATTCCTCGCCTACCCTTGACTGTGCGCTGAAGATTGGGTGTCTTTTCACCCTTTCTGCTGAAGCGTGGGTTGGCAATATTGAGATACTCTTGTCGCAACTCCTGTTCCTTCATGCCACTTCCGTCATCAGCGATAATGATGGGTTCCTCAGTGAGAATGCCTGGCAAAGTAATTCTCACAACATGGGCCTCAGCGTCCCAAGCGTTATCCACTAGTTCGCGTAATGCTCGCTCGCTTGAAGAATAGCTTTCTCCAAGGATCGAAGCGATTCTGGAATCAACGGTAAAATTAGCCGTGTTTTTCATTCTCTGCCTTCTGCGACGCGGAGATTGACAAGTCGCCTAGGGTGTTGGTTGAGTACGTTTATTTGCGGGAGACATCTCAGCATCTGGGTGGAATTGCGCGTACGGATTGGCGACTCATTGTGCGATTTGCCGGCATAAGTCAGATCCTTTCTAAAACGTCTAGTGCTCTCTTTGCCAGTTGCTGCAACTCAGGGGGAGTTAGTGAAAGACTCTGATCTTCGCTTGGTGGTGCGTGCAGGCCGATTTGGGAGCGCTTATTCAGATATTCAAGCTCCTCATCGACGTCCTGTTGAAGTCTTGCGTTCGCACGGAGCTGTTTAAGAATCGCCGTCAACTCGCGCTTACCCTGTAGCGTTCGGCAATACTTTATTCGAAGGGCATATTCCAGTATGTAACGGATCTGTCCTTGTACGCTGTTGCCAATTGGTAGTGCCCCTGTCCGAACGAAAAAGTCTAACGCGTTTACATTCTTGTCATGGGTTGATCTTTGAACCTCTTTTACGTCCAGTGGCTTGAAACACGCTCCTTGTAGCGTGTCTACGGTCAGTTGCATAAAGCGGCCATCAAAGTTCGGCTGATCGAAAAGGATGCCGACGAAGTCCATACGATGCGTTAGGATGATCAGTTGGCGACATTTCGTAGACAGCTTGGCAAGGTGATTCGCCGTTGCTTCTCTTCGTCCATCATCAAAACTGGACAGTGGATCGTCAATGATGACAATCATTTTATTGAGATTGTTGCGTCGTTGGAGGTCGGTGAGAAAGAACGCAAAGGCAAGGGCACTCTTTTCGCCTTCGCTGAGGGTGTTCTTGAAGCAAGGTTCGCTGATTTGCCGCTTGGATGCTGAAACAGGACATCCGTCCACACCAAACGACAGGTCTGCCGATACTTGGCTGCTTTGCTGTGTAGATCGCGGTTCAAGACCGTTCAGGGTGAATCGCAGTTGGAAGTCGCCTAGAATGGTGTTTACGCCCTTCTGGAAGGACTCGTAGGTCTTGAGGCAGTGCTTTTCCAGCGCCTTTTCGGCCAGCTCGCGTGTTTTTGTTTCCTTTTCTACCAACCTTCGTGCATCTCCATATTGCTTCCTCCAACTATCTGCCTCGGGTCGGAGCGCGTCCGCAATCGCACGCAGACGGGCTGATTCTTTCTCGGTTTCTCCCACGTCGGAGACCTGAAGCTTTTTACGGAAGAGAGCAATTCGCTTCGTGATCGCCTCGCACACCTGAGTATCCCGATCCGCCGCTGCCTTGAGATGTTGCATTACGGTTTCAAGTTCGCCAAGCGACGTCAAGTCAGGATCGATATCGAGAGAAAGCGTTTTCTTTTCCAATTCGGTCTTTGCATCTGCGTGCAAAGCACTTACCTTTACGATCATTGTCTCGATTTGAGAGTCAATGTTGGAGAAACAGGGGATGTCCGGGATAAGTGCGGCCCACTTCTCCCGTAATGTCTCTGCCTGCGCTCTTTCGGTTTGCCATTTACGCAAATGCTCAGCAGGTGACCATTGGCTAAATCTTCTGACACGATCAACAATGTCCTTCTTAGTGGTAGCATAGGCATCGTCAAAGTACTTCTCGTAGTCTGTCAACAGTTCGGTGGCAGGAGCGGTAGCCTGGCCGCAAAAAGGGCATTGGCCGTCTGTCGGCAGTAAACGTAGACCGGTCTCAAGAAACGATTCGGCGTCTGGATCAGAGCGCAAGACTGTTCGGATACGTTCCTTTACTCGCTGTCGTGCCTTAGCATGTGCCACGGCAATAGTAGCCGTTAATGCTCTACGTAAGCCGGCAAAGTCACCGAGCACAAAGGATGGGGGATGTGGTGTCGCCAGAGTCGCTATGACTGCCACATCACTTAAGGCTTTTAGGCGTCCCTGGCATTCTGCGACATGTGCTTCCGCGTCCTTCAACGTTGTTGTACTTGGCAATTCGAGATAATCAATTCGCCCTGTTTTGGCCTTCCGTTCCTCCAGTTGCTTTTGCCGATCTTGAAGTTCGCGACGGGCTTTACGTTCACGCTCTTTTGTTTGCTCAAGCGCGTCGTTAAGACCTTTGCCTTTGTTTTGCTTCGGACGGAACTGGACAAACGCCTGACATCGGTTAGTATGAACCGACGAAAGGTGGGAAGCGATGGGAGAGCAGCAGCGTAAGCGCTACACGTCAGAGGAGAAGGTCGCGATCCTGAA
>Ga0208244_101369_pt1 | contig 13522 bp, 11 predicted proteins | sample SubbioCR12Aug_5A_FD_184828 | JGI IMG/M metagenome (GOLD analysis project Ga0208244, IMG submission 184828) | Serpentinite rock and fluid subsurface biosphere microbial communities from McLaughlin Reserve, California, USA - CR12Aug_5A (SPAdes) | ecosystem: Environmental > Terrestrial > Deep... | reverse complement strand
TTACCGCCGCCACCGCCAGCCAGGTTTTCTTTTCGATAGGCACCAGCGGATTGGTACAGCCCGCCGCCTCGCTGGCCCTGATGGCAAAGAAAGCCGGGGGCGTGCTGGTTGAAATCAACTACGAACCCACCCCGCTGACCGGCCATGCAGACTACGCCTTCCACGGCAAATCCGGCGAAATATTGCCGGACTTGGTGAAAGCGCTGGCATGAGAATTTTGAAATGACGAAATCCTTTGTGGCCGTCTGGTTCGGGCAGACGGTTTCCATCCTCGGCAGCGGCATGACTTGGTTCGCCTTCACCATTTGGGCCTGGCAGACCACCGAACAGCCCACCACCCTGGCCTTGGTCAGTTTTTTCGCTTTCATGCCGACGGTTTTGTTCATGCCCCTGGCCGGGGTCTTCGTCGACCGCTGGAGCCGCAAATGGGTTATGCTCTTGAGCGATGGGGCCACGGCCCTGGGGACAGTCGCCATCCTGCTTTTATATAGCACCCAAAGCCTGCAAATCTGGCACATCTACATTATCAGCGCGCTGGCCGGTTTTTTTACCGCTTTCCAATATCCGGCCTATCTTGCGGCGGTCACGACCATGCTGCCCAGGGAACAGTACGGGCGCGCCCAGGGCATGTTGGGGCTTTCGCCCGCGTTGACCGGCATCCTCGCGCCTGTCTTCGCGGCCTCCTTGCTGGGCCGGATAGGCATGGAAGGCATCATGCTCCTGGATTTGACCACCTTCGTGGTTGCTTTCGCCACCCTGGCCTGGGCGCGCATCCCCCGCCCGGACGAGAGCGAGGCCGGGCGGGCCAGCCGCAGCAATGTTTGGGGAGAAATGCTGTTCGGGTTTGACTATATCTTACGCCGGGTTGGTTTGCGCAGCCTGGCGTTTTTGTTTATGCTCTCTAATTTCTTCCTGGCAATTGGCGCGACCCTGGTGGCCCCGCTCGTCCTCAGCCAGACCGGCAACGACGAGGGCGTGCTGGCTTCGGTGCAGTCAGTCGGCGCGGTCGGCGGCGTAATGGGCGGCTTGCTTCTCAGCATTTGGGGAGGCCCAAAGCGCAGGATTCATGGGATTTTGCTGGGTGGGGCCGGGGCCTGCCTGTTGGGCATCACCTGGCTGGGGTTTGGAACGACCTTCCTGATTTGGGCTGTCGGCAGTTTCTTTTTTGCCTTCTTCGAACCGATAGTGGAGGGCGGCAACCTGGCCATCTGGCAGTCGAAGGTCGAAGCCGATATTCAGGGACGGGTTTTTTCGGCCCGCCAGTTGATGGTGCAAATCCCCTATTTGCTGGGCATCCTGCTTTCCGGGCTGCTGGCCGAGTACTGGCTCGGAATTTCAGCGGCGCTTGTCCTGGCCGGGTTGGCCGGGGGAGTAATTTTCCTGTCCGCTTACCTTGTTCAAAGCCTGCGCCAGGTCGAAGACTTGTTACCCGACACAGGAAGGAAGATGGAAGATGGTGTTTGAAATTATTTCGATTATCCTGCTTGTCCTGGCCCTGCTGGTCGCGCTCTATTATTTCATTGACCGTGAAATTTATTTTTATGAGGGCATGCGCCTTGGCCCGCGCTTGCAGCGCTGGCTGTATGACCGCTGGGCCGCCGACTACGATAGGGGCAAACAGGCCAGCCAGGCCCAGGACGATTCGGTGCTGGGGCAGCCCATCCTCGAAAAACTGTCCGGGTTTTCCACACCGCTGGTGCTCGACCTGGCTGCAGGCACGGGCCGATTGTCCCTGGCCCTCTTCCGCCAGCCCGGTTTCGACGGGAAAATCATGGCCCTCGACATCTCGCCGAAGATGCTCACCCTCGCCTCGCAGAAGTTATCGGCCTATCGCGAGCGGCTGGATTTGATTCAATACCTGACCCTGCCCCTGCCTTTCCCCGACGAGAGTTTCGATGTCGCCTGCTGCCTGGAGGCGCTCGAAGTCATGCCGGGGATGGAGGAACCGCTTTCGGAACTGTACCGGGTTCTTCGTCCGGGCGGCCTGCTGGTGACCTCGCGCGGCACCGAGGCCTCGGGCCGCAAGGACAAGATTCGCAGCGCGGAAAACTTCACCATCCTGCTCAACGCATCTGGCTTTGAGCAGGTTGAAATCACATCCTGGTGGAAATATTTCGACCGGGTCTTTGCGCGAAAGCCGGGCCGGTTTGCGCCCGCCGACAAGCGCGGCCTGACCGATTTGCTGCGCTGCAAGGCCTGTGACGCCATTGTTTGGGAGCAGAATCCGCAAGGTTTCACGTGTAGGAACTGCAATGCCCACTTTTCGCTCGGTGCAGACGGGATATTGATTTTTGAACTTAACAAATTCGAATGAAAAGTGAACGCCAACGCGTTTTTTATTGTAAAATAATTCTGGCAGTACACACCTTATGAACCTGCAAACGCACCAGCACCTTAGCCTGAGAACATACCAGCAGATTGCAGAGATTGACGCCAGTTTGTGGGATGACGCGGCCCCGCAGCAGCCTTTTGGCAGCCATCGCTGGCATTCTTTTGCCGAAAAAGTGATGGCTGACTGCCGGCCGTTTTACATCCTTGTCTTTGACGGTGAACGCCTGGCGGGCCGGGCCGCTTTCTACCTTGTGCCTTCTGAGCCTTTGCCGCTCGAACCAATTTTCCTGCGTGGTTTTGCCCAGAAATTTTTTCGGCGCTGGCCTTTGATGATTGGCCGCGTCCCATTTGCAGGGCTTTCGGGGGTCGTTCTCCCTGAAGGCTTTGCTTGCGCGCAGGTTTTGGGCCAGATTGCGGCAGCGGCCTACCGGCAGGCGCGCGATTGGAAGGCTTCTTTTGTCTTTTTTGATTTTGTCGAACAGGAACTCGGTAGCGCTGCCGGGTGGCCGCCCGGGTTCAGGTCGATGGAGATAAACGAGCCGGGGACGCAATTGCCCCTGGACTGGCCCGATTTTGAAAGTTACCTTGCCAGCCTGGGCAAGGATGAACGTTACCATTACCGCCGCATCCAGCGTAAGGTACGCGAACAGGGCATTGTCGTCGAGCGGCATTCGCGCGTGGACGATGTGGACGAAGCCCTGTCCCTGATTCGCGGCGTCGAGCGCAGGCACGTTGCCGCGCCCTCCCCGTGGTCGCGCGCCCTGCTGGGAAATGCTCACCTGGCCGATGGCGCCTGGCTGACAGCCCGGGTTGGGCACCGGCTGGTTGGTTGCGGCCTGTCGCTGCGCGACAACGGCGCGCAACTGAACACCGCCCTGGGCCTTGCCAATGACGCGCCTTACGCCTATTTTGCGCTTTTATATGAAAGCCTGCGCCTGGCATTCGAAAACGGCGTGCGCCTGGTTCGTCTGGGAAGCGGCGCTTATGACGTCAAACGCCGCCTGGGCTTCCAGGTCGAGCATAATAATTATGTGATGGCGGCTTCGCCTAATTTTTTATTACAGCAATTGATTAACAGGATGGCATAAATGATTTCAGGAGTTCCGCTTTCTGTTGTGCTTGGCGCGATTGTGGTTGCTTTCTTTTTTATGGATTTTTATTTTATGCTGCGCTATGACCGTGAACGCGGAGCGGGCCGGGGCTGGGCCTGGGATTACACGCTGCTGGTTGCCGGGATGGGCCTGATGGTGGTGCTCCAGCCGGTTTTCCTGCCAATGCTTGGCTTTACCACCGACCAAGCCTGGGGGCTGGCGGTACAGGTCGTGGGCCTTCTGCTTATCCTGCTTTCTTTTATCATTCACGTCTGGTCGCGCCTGCACCTGAAAAAGTTCTACGCAGAACGGGTCGAGGTGCAGGCTGACCACCAGATTATCGATACCGGCCCGTACGGCCTGGTTCGGCATCCGCTGGTGACCTCCTTCTTCATGCTCGGCACGGGGATGTTCCTGCTGGCCCCGGCCCTGACCACCCTGGCGGTGATGATATACGTCTATTGGGATTTCAGCCGCGCCGCCCGCCAGGAAGAAGAGCTGCTCGGAAAAACCCTTTCGGGCTACCAGGATTATATGAAGCGTGTGCCGAAGTTCCTGCCGCGCTGGCAAAACGGGAGATGAGCGCCATGGATGCCATTCGACAGGCCTGGTCAAAATCAAAGTGGTATCGGGTTGCCCTGGTTGCCGCAATACTCTGGTTTGTGCTTCGGTTTGCGGTACAGGTCATTTACGCCAGCGGCATGATGCCCGAACTGACCGGCGAAGACGGCCTGCCAATGGATGTGCCCGTTTACCTTGCCGGGGCGCAAAAGTTCATGGCCGGGCAGGATTTATACCCGCAGGATTTGAGCGACTCGACCTTTCATTACCCCTATTCGCCTCCGTTTGCAATGTTGTCTACTGTCCTGCTGCTGTTTTCACCGCAAGCGGTTGCCATTGGGGGCACTTTCCTGAGCGTGGTTATTTACGCTCTGCTATACGTCAAGTGGATGCAAATCTTCGAGCGCCTGTCCCTGCCGGGCGTGGTCGAAAAAATGGCCCTTACCCTGCCTGTCTGGTTGATATTTTCCGCTTTTTGGGGGCTGGTGGCCTACCTGAACATCGGCATTTTTGTTGCCCTGGTGGCGACCTTGCTGCTTGAAGGTATCTTGCAGGAACGGCTCAAGTGGTCGGCGGCGCTGGCAACATTTTTGCTGATTTCCAAGCTCATGTGGCTTTTCCCGTTGGGGCTGCCGCTGCTGGTTGGGCGACGCAAATTTTTCTTCCGGTTGCTCGGCCTGACTGCGCTATTTTATGCAGGGCTGGTTGGGGTGAGTATGCTGGTTGCCGGGCCGGGGTATATCCTGCAACAATATGCCGATTACATTATCCATTTGCAGCGCATTGCCAGCGAATTCCCCTGGCATGTGCGCGACACGATTCCGTTCCTGGGATACAATCACTCCATCAAGCAGGTGTTTGTTTTCCTGCTCGGCACGCATCCGTGGGTGTTGGGGCTGGCGATGTTGGTTAAGATATTGATGCTTCTGCCCTTCGGCCTTTTGTGCTGGCGATTGCTCCGAACCCATCCCGCGCAGGATTCTCACGCGCTCAAACTGGCCCTTGTCTTTTGCCTGTACCTGGCGGCCTTTATCTGGCTGGATATTGTCTGGGAAGTCCTGCTTGGTATTGCCGTCTTCCCGTTTGTGCTTTCCATCCTTGAAAAAACCTGGCACAAGCGGCTGGCCTGGGGTCTCTTCCTCCTCTATGCCTTTGTCGATTTGATTCAGCTTTTCAGTTATATCTTCGGCGGCGACAGCCTTGTGGTCATGCAAGGTGCATATGTCCTGAGCGACCCCAGCCTGCACCTGCCGCTGACCATGCTGGTCATTCTTATGTTCTATGCTTTCCTTTTGGCTTACCTGCGAAGAACGCCTGACGGACAGGGCGCATGAATCTCGAAACCTTCCAGCAGTTGCCGCTCGAGCAGGTTGCCGCCCTGGTAAGACAGGACGACGGAAAGGTTTGCGTCTTCCCAATTAATGGAACCCGGCGCTGGTTCATGCTCGAACACGCCGCCGCCATTCAGGGTGACCCAATCCAGGCTTACATGGATGCCGCCAGCCAGAATCATATTGCCCTCTACCGGCTGCTCTTCGGGCACGGGCTGGATACCCTCATCACCCCGGAGTTCGGTTCGGAACTGCTTTTACGTGGCGATGAGTACGTTCAGCGCATCGGGGCCGACGGGCTGGCGCGGCTGGCCAGCCACCCGATGTTTATGGATTTTTACACGCAAAACCAGGTGCGCGTGCGTTTTTATGGTGATTATCGTCATCATTTGGCGCAAACCCCTTACGCCTACCTGGTCGATTTGTTCGACGAAGCCAGCGCAAAGACAGCCGCCAACCACCGCCACAGGTTGTTTATCGGCGTTTTTGGAGACGATGCCACCCGGCTTGTTTCCGAGTTTTCGGTCGAATACCATCGTGCGCATGGTAAACTGCCCGACAAGCAAGAATTGGTCGCCAGATACTATGGTGAAACTGTTGCGCCGGCCAGCCTGTTCATCGGCTTCGACAAGTTCAGCGCATTTGATTATCCGTTGCTGGCCAGCGGCGAGGAGGATTTGTATTTTACTATTGCGCCATCGCCTTATCTATCAGAAACACAGTTGCGTTCCATTTTGTTCGACCATCTTTTTACGCGTCGAGCGCAGGAAGTCGATTATCAATCGATGTCTGCCGAAGACCTGGGCTGGTTGAAGGATTTTTATGCCGCCAACCGGCATGTAACGTTGGGAACAGGGGTTGTCAGGGCTGGTGTCTGGGTTCCCTCTTCGCCTATTTCATTTCCGGGATAAATGATATGGATGCCAATCAACAACTACGCACATTGCTGAAAAAAATTGGACCGGGGAAAATGTCGAACTTGTCCTACGACACCGCATGGATAGCCCGCCTGGGTGAAATCAACTATGAATTGAGCAACAATGCCCTGGCTTGGCTTTCCGAAAACCAGTTGCCTGACGGTTCCTGGGGCGCGGCCTCACCCTATTATTACCACGACCGCGTGATTTCGACCCTGGCGGCCATGATTGTACTGATGCGGCGCGGACGGCGCACCCAGGACCGCAAACAACTCGAGGACGGCTTGCTGGCGCTAGAGCGGATTACGCACGGCGCGACCCGGGGATTACAGGCCGACCCCAACGGCGCAACCGTTGGTTTTGAGATGATAGCCCCGACCCTGGTCGAAGAGGCCGAGTCGCTTGGCATCATCAAACAGCAGGGCGACCGCATCCTGGGCAGGCATTCAAAGGCGCGGGTTTACAAACTGGAAATGCTGCATGGCATGAAAATCGACCGCACGATGACCCATGCCTTTTCGTCTGAAATGGCGGGCACTGACGGCCAGCATATTCTTGATGTCGAAAATTTGCAAGAAGTCAACGGTTCGGTCGGTAACAGCCCCTCCGCAACGGCCTATTACGCCTTGCAATTACATCCCGGTGATGCCAGGGCCCTTGAATACATCCAGCGCAGCATCGACATCAACGGCGGCGCGCCGAACGTGGCCCCGTTCGACGTTTTCGAGCCGGCCTGGACGCTCTGGAACATCAGCCTGCTGGGGCTTCCCGACGAAGAGACGATGAACCTGTGCAAGCCGCATCTCGATAAGCTGGTTTCGCACTGGAAGCCAGGGGCAGGAATCGGCCACGCTTCAGAATATACGCCCAAAGACAGCGACGATACCGCCCTGGTGTATGAGTTGTTCAGGCGTTTCGGCTACCCGGTTGACATCCAGGCTGTGCTTTCTTACGAGGAAGAGACGCACTTCCGCTGCTTCGCGCTCGAGGCCAATCCATCCATCAGCGCCAACATCCACGTTTTGGGCGCGTTGAAGGCAGCCGGATTCGACAGCGAACATCCGGCAGTGCTCAAGGTGCTCAAGTTTTTGAAAGGCAACCGGCTCGATGAACGTTTCTGGTTTGACAAGTGGCACGCATCGCCGTATTACCCGACGGCGCATGCGATTATCGCCGCACACGGCCTGGACAATGATATGTGCCTGGATGCCATGTCGTGGATTGTCGAGACCCAAAACCCGGACGGTTCCTGGGGTTACTATCGCACGCCCACCGCCGAAGAAACGACCTACTGCCTGCAGGCCCTGATGTATTGGGAGCAAAATGGCGGGAAAGTTCTTCAGCGGCGCATCGAAATGGGAATTAACTGGTTACTTGAAAACCAGGTGGGGCCTTACCCCCCGCTCTGGATTGGCAAAGGGCTATATTGCCCTGAGAACGTTATCCAGTCTGCTATCTTGAGCGTACTGGCTGCTCAATAATCTTTAGGGGAACTGCCCATGAAAGCATTTTTGAACCGTTTCCAAGTTCTTCCATCACCAGACCCTGATGATAATCGCAGGAGGTCGCTGCTTAACATCCTGCTTGTGGGTTTGATGACGATTGCGGTGCTGCTGGTTGTCTTAATTGTGTTTTCGTTAGGCTTGGAGGGCGTCTCTGCTGATGAGTTGTTCCTGCTCCTGGCCGGGAGTGTGGTTTTCGTCCTTTTGGCGCTTGGCATCGCGGCACTTAACCATTATCGTCCGGGTACGCTTGCTGCCTGGTTTTTCTTGCTGGTTTTGCTGGTGGCGATTAGTTTTTCCGATGCGCCCAAAGAGATGGTTGATGGCCGCAGCATTTACCTGTTTACACTTCCAATCCTGATTGCCAGTTTCGTTTTGTTTCCGCTATCCAGTTTTGTTTTCGCCGCCCTTTCCAGCCTGGTTGTTGTTTTTCTGACCTACTATGGGGAACTTGGTCTGGTCAATTTTTTCGGGATGGTTGGTTTTTTTGCGATTGCCTTTGTGGCCTGGCTGGCTTCTCGAAATATGGAGAATGCGCTTCGCGATGTCCGCAACCTTAACCGCGAACTCGACAGGCGGGTGGAAGAGCGCACGCGCGAACTGGCGGAAGCCCTGGCGCGCGAGGTGGTTGAAACAGGCAAGAGCCAGGCCATCCTTGAGGGCATTGCCGATGGCGTTATCGTCTTTGACGCCAGCCAGACCATGATTGTGGCCAACCCGTCTGTTTGCCGCTTGTTGGAAGCAGGCCGGGCTGATTTGCTGGGCAAAAACATTGGCGAGTTTTCAGAATCGCAGGCGCTCTCGAAAGAAGATTCTCAAAAATTACAATACTGGCTTGCCAAGCCCAATGAAACACTATTGAGCGGACGCCTCTTGTGGGGGCAAAAGACGCTTTCAGTGACAACTGCTGCGGTCACAACACCGGTCGGCTTGCCCATTGGTACGGTAGCAGTGTTTCGCGATTTTACCAAAGAGGCCGAAGTGGAGCAGATGAAGAACACCTTTGTTGCCATTGTCTCGCATGAATTACGCACCCCGCTAAACGCAATCCTAGCTTATTCTGAAATGCTCCAAGGCGAGGTTTACGGCCCGGTAAATCCCAAGCAGGCTAACGCCGCCACGCGCATCTACTCGAATGCCCAGCGGCTGCTTGGCATGGTCAGCGATTTGCTCGACCAGGCGCGCCTCGAGGCAGGGAAGTTGAAAATCAACATCGAGGAGTTCCCGGTGGCGGAACTGGCTGATGCGGTGCATGGTGTTATGGACAAACCCGCCAGGGACAAAGGCCTGGATTTGAAGATAAGCGTCGAACCCGGCGCGCCGGTAACGGTTTGGGGAGACCCGCATCGCAGCCAGCAAATCCTGATTAATCTGGTCAATAACGCGGTCAAATTTACCGAAAAGGGGGAGGTCGTGGTGCGCATCCGCAAGGCTGGCGATACGCACTGGGCCATCCATGTTTCCGATACGGGGCTCGGTATCCCTGAAAAAGCCTTGCCGTATATCTTCGAGACTTTCCGCCAGGCGGACGGGGTCACGACCCGCCAGCACGGCGGCGTGGGTCTGGGGCTTTCGATTGTCAAACGCCTGGTCGAGTTGATGGGCGGCACTGTTACTGTTTCGAGCCAGGTTAAACAGGGAACAACTTTTGTGGTTACACTTCCTGTCAAGCCATCAAGCACTCATAAAGAGGAGATGGAGTCATGAACTCACCATTTGCGCTGGTTATCGAAGACGACCCCGATCTTTCGGATATTTTTTCAGAGGCCCTGGAGGCCGCCGGTTTTGAAGTCGAAGTTATCAGGGATGGGCAGGTTGCCCTGCAACGGCTGCCCTCACTCGATGCGGTGGTGATTGTGTTGGATATTCACCTGCCGAACGTGTCGGGAGATACAATTTTGGAACATATTCAGGCCGATGAGCGGTTTGCCAATACCAGGGTCATTGTCACCACAGCCGACACGGTGACTGCCGAAATGCTGCGCGACAAAGCCGACATCGTGCTGATCAAGCCCATCTCCTTCAACCAACTGCGCGACCTGGCCTCGCGGTTGAGACCGGCAGAGTAACGGGATGCGGCGGGACTGACCTCCCGCTTCCTTTTGTATTCTGCATTCATTCTTGTCACAGGGATTCAAACCGCTCTTTTAACCAAAAACCTCCCCATTTGGGGAGGTTTTCTTGCTGGGGGCAATGGATTCGAACCACTACTAACTGATCCAGAGTCAGCCGTCCTACCATTAGACGAGCCCCCAATTTCACAGCGGACGGTATTCTACCATGCCCGCCATAAACTGGCAAGATAAAACAAAAAAAGCGCGGCAACGCCAAATCGAAAACCGAAAGCCGAACCGCGAAGAGCGCGAAGGACGAAAAGTTTTTTTATTTGCCTACCGGACAAAATAATTTGAACAGTAATTTGTTACTTGTACTTGTCATTTCGAGCCGCGTAGCGGGGAGAAATCCTGCGAACAACGGAAAAGATTTCTCGCTGTCGCTCGAAATGACAAATTATCACAAAGTTTGTCCGGTAGAATGTGGGACGCGGATTTACCAAACCAACGACTCCATCGCGGGTTTTTCAGTGAAGTCGGGTATCATTAACCCATGCGCAACGTTGCCATGATTTCCTACCACACCTGCCCGCTGGCCACCTTGGGCGGCAAGGACACCGGCGGCATGAACGTCTACGTCCGCGACCTGACTGCCGAACTGGGCCGCCAGGGCGTGCATGTGGATGTCTTCACCCGCTCGCAGGATGAACACGTCCCGCACGTCTTGCACGACCTGGGCTTCGGCAACCGCGTGGTGCACGTCCCCGCCGGGCCTGAACAGCCCATGCCCAAACAGCAACTGGCCGAATATATCCCCCAGTTTGTGGACGGCATCCGCCAATTCGCCGCCGAGCGCGGCATTCGCTATGACCTGATTCACAGCCACTACTGGATGTCTGGCCTGGCCGCCGGGCAGTTGAAGGCCGAATGGGGCGTGCCGGTCGTCCATATGTTCCACACCTTAGGCGAGATGAAAAACCGCATCGCAACCCGGCCTGACGAAAAGGAAGGCGCCTACCGTCTCGACGGCGAGCGCAGAGTCTTGAAAATTGCAGATCGCATTGTTGCGGCTACCCTGGCCGAGCAGGCCCAGTTGCAGTGGCTCTACAAGGCTGACCCGCGCAAAATCAGCATCATCCCACCGGGAGTCGATACCTGCCACTTTTACCCCATCCCGTCCGACGAAGCCAAAGAATACGTCGGCATCCCGCGCGAAGACCGTATGGTGCTGTTTGTCGGGCGCATCGAACCGCTCAAAGGCGTCGAAACGCTCATCCGCGCCATGTCGTGCCTGAAGGTCAAAGAATTCGAGCGGCCGGCTTACCTGGCGGTCATCGGCGGCGACCCCAACCTGCCACCCGAACAGATGAGCGCTGAAATGTCCCGTTTGCAGGCCCTGTGCCGCGAACTGAACATGGATAGGATGGTCGTCTTTCTCGGCAAGCGCGGACAGGACAGCCTGCCCTATTACTATTCGGCAGCCGATGTGCTGGTCATGCCTTCGCACTACGAATCGTTTGGGATGGTGGCCCTCGAAGCCATGGCCTGTGGGACGCCGGTGGTCGCCTCGCAGGTCGGTGGGCTGGCCTTCCTGGTGCAGGATGGCGTGACCGGGTTCCACGTCCCTGACCAGGACGAGGAGGCTCTCTGCGACCGCCTGACCCGCCTGCTGGGCGACTCCTCCCTGCGCACGCAAATGGGTGCCGCCGCCGCTGATTACGCGCGTAGTTACTCATGGAGACAGATTGCAGAACAGATGGATTCTGTATACCAGGGCTTGCTCAAAACGGTTTTAACGTGATTCTTTTTTTTGCGGTTACCAGGCCAGCAAATGTCACCATCACCAGGTATACAAACAGGAAAAAAAGCGAAAACAGGAAGGTGAAGGCCATTGCGCGCGGGTCGCTTTGAGGGGTGACGATACGTTCGTAAATATCGGCGGCCAGGGGGGCGGGGTTATGCAATATGTCCCAACTATTCCAGCGCAGGAAACGTCCCAGGTAGATACCAAAACTGCTTAATCCGCTGACAATCACCACGAAAGCCCAACTGATGAGCCGGCTAAATAAACTTGCAACCACCTGCTGCATCAGGAATAGCGAAATGATGCCCAGGAATAACCCATTCCAGGCAAACCAGGCGAGCATCAGAACGTCATACCAAAGCGGAGCGGTCTTCTGCATCCTTGCCAGGTGCTGGAAATCAGTCATGATGTATGGCGCGTTGGGCAAGAAAGCCAGCCACAGTACGGAACAAATCAAGATGATGATTATCTTAAGTGGCCGTCGCAGGTTTCGGGCGTTCGATGCCAGCCACGCCATTCCTAGCGGTATCCAGGCCAGGAATAAGTTCCACAGCAAGAAACGATACTGGAGGTTGTCTGTTTTCTGTACTCGTGCCCCAAAAATCATAAGGGAGACCGCGGAGGCCGTTCCCATCAGCAATACCAGCGCCAGGCTATATTTTTGCTCATCGCTCAACGACAAGATTCTTTTCATTTTCTCTCCTGATAAAAAGTTTATACACGATTATCCTCCTGGAGACTCTCACGCACTTTCAAAAAAATTCACAAGGTATCATATCGTAAATGAAACCAGGGTGCCAAGACTTTACCCTTGGTACCCTGGTTTGAAAGACAAAGTTTACGATTAATCTTCCAGTTTCCCCAACCCTCGCAACACCCGCTCCGGCGTCAGGGGGAACTCGTCGAACCACACCCCGGTTGCGGCTTGGACGGCGGCGGTGATGGCTGGGGCCAGCGGCAGGTAAGGCATCTCACCCATCCCTCGCGCGCCGTAAGGCCCAATCGGGTCGGCGTACTCCAGGATGAGCGATTCTACGTTTTCGGGGATGTCAAGCACCGTTGGAATCAGGTAGGTGGACAGTTTATCGGTCAGCAGGCGTCCGTCGCGCTGAATCATATTCTCCAGCAGCGCATACCCGGCGGCCTGCACGACCGCCCCCTCGATTTGTCCCTGCACCTGCTGCGGATTGACCGCCTTGCCGACATCGTCGGCACAGATGACGTTTAGCAGCCGCACCTGGCCGGTTTCGATATCCACTTCCACTTCCACAGCTTCGGCCACATAGCCATAGGCAAAGTTCGGCTCTGATTTGCCGGTCTCCGGGTCCATCGGTGTGGTGCGTGGCGGACGGTACTGGTAGGTGGCGGTTGCCGGTCTTTCTTCGTTTTCCCATTTTTCGAGCGCCAGTTCGCAGGCGCCCTTGATGGCATTGCCCGCCATGAAGGTCATGCGCGAGGCCGAAACCGAGCCGGAGTTGCCGCTGGTGGCCGTATCCGAAGCGACCAGTTCTACTTTTTCGAGCGGCAGGCCAAGCGTCTCTGCGGCAAACTGGGCAAAAGCCGTATGCGACCCTTGCCCGACCTCGGCCCCGGCGTGGTACAGGATGGCCTTCTCGATTTCCGCGTCGCCGCGCAATTCAATCGTCGCCATGCACTGCTCCGGCGCGCCGAACGAAAAGCCGACGTTCTTGAATCCGCAGGCAAAGCCCCAGCCGCGCCGGATGGCCGGATGCGTTTTTCGGGGTGTCTGGTTGTTTTGCAATTCGCCCATCCGTTCCACACACTTCTCGACCACCAGCCCCATCGAAACGCCCTTTGGCAGCGGCGTGCCGACCGAGAGAATCGAGCCTTCGCCAATCAGGTTGCGGCGGCGAATTTCGACCGGGTCGATGCCCAGTTTTTCGGCCAGTTTGTTCATCTGTTGTTCGGCG
>Ga0208244_101368_pt1 | contig 13526 bp, 9 predicted proteins | sample SubbioCR12Aug_5A_FD_184828 | JGI IMG/M metagenome (GOLD analysis project Ga0208244, IMG submission 184828) | Serpentinite rock and fluid subsurface biosphere microbial communities from McLaughlin Reserve, California, USA - CR12Aug_5A (SPAdes) | ecosystem: Environmental > Terrestrial > Deep... | reverse complement strand
CTTGGCTACACGACTCGGCTTGCGTTCAGTCGTGACAGGACTTTAACCCGTTAGTTGATGATACTGCACGGCACACGAAAAAAAGCCATCCCGTCTGAGATGGCTTTTTTCATTACAACACATGCCGGAACTATGGGACTACCACACCTCCGAAGCTCGCAGAGCTACACAAGGTCACTACTGAACCTGTCCGTTGAAGCTAACTGTACGACTTCCTATGTTTGGAGCATTGATCGTGATTGTCGCCACCACTGAGGTCCCGATCTGCGCTCCACCAGGAGAAATATCGACTAGGTTGATATTGAAATCGGTAATTCCCGGCCCCGGATCGACCACCCATGGCCCGTTCGGCATTACAAATGAGAATTCTTGTGATAGGTCACCTGAAACTCCGAATTTGTTCGGCACTACTTCAGATGTGAAATAGTCCAGCTTGATCGATATTCCCGTCCCCACAGGGAGTGGATTACCACGCGAATCTTTGAATGTAAGACCAATGACGGCCGATGCCCCACCCCTCGGAATCGTAACGGTTGATGTCGGAATTCCGGTTATCACTATTGGGCCGGTTGCCCAAACAACCCTCAAGCTGTCGGATATCTTCTTTCCTCCCTTTCCTGCCGATTGGGCAACAACCCAGAAAACTCCTTCACGTTGATAGTACGTTGGTCTGCCGGCAGACACGGTCCCGGCGACAGTTGGCAGGGGGTTACCTCCAAGAAAGTTCACCTGCCCCCTTCCGTTCCTGTCCGTGTTGATATTTCCTTGAATTGCTCCGGACCAGGAATGGAAGTACACTGCCGTCCCTTCTGCTACCGGATTACTGAATGTGTCGGCAAGCTGAACGTAGAACGTTGGCGTTAGGGATCCGGGAGCAGTTGCAAAGACGAATGAGTTCGTGTAGAACGTAAAATGGCTCTGCGTTGGATCGCCTGCCCGCACTGTGATCTTCACTGGCTCGGATCGAATGATCCTGCCGTCTGGCATGTTGATTTCCGCGACGAGCTGAATCACGCCCGCCTGAGTGCCACTTACAATCGATGCTCGGAGTTGGCCGTTGTTATCCGTGCTGTCTCCTGGCGGGATGACTCTCGGAGGCGTCCCTCCACCGACATAAGAGTTCGGGAAGAATGAGACAGCAAACCTCGCGTAGACGCGCCTGGCTGCGTCAATCGGTTTTCCGAGGGAATCCTTCACGATATATGTGATAACGGCATTCTCGAGGCCCCCGACTCCCGCAATGTCGATGGCAGTCGAGCTTACTCCTCCGAAGGCAATCTGCGCCGGCTCACGGGCGCTTGGTGGAACCACAATGACATCGCCCGCAGCCGATTGCAGCGTGCCGGTGAACTTGTGCAACGCCGAACCATTCGCCCCGGCTACCCTGATTTCAATCGTGAAGTCACCGGCAGGCCCGCCTGTCTTGGTATCCCGCACGACCGCGGAGAAACTGGTATACTTTGGATCTTGCGTATCAGGGAGAGTGACATCCGCGTCGCCGTCGAATTTCAAATCTCTTCCCGCGTCGCCAACCGCCACAACAGTGATTTTCGTGCCTGCAGAGAGCGGATGTCCGTTCGAATCCTGTACCCTGTAATTGAACGCGTACTGGCCGCTGTCGGCGAGAATGAAGGATGCCGTTGGACCGGTAATCAACGGAGCGCCGGAAAAGACAATCGCACCGCTTTGGGTCACCAATCCTCCGCTTTCAGCCGCCACGCTTGCCGTTACGGTGGTAATCCCATTCGCCGGTCTGGCACCACTCGTCCGGAGGGTTGAGGAAATCCTTCCGCTCTTGTCTGTCACCCCTCCCGGATCGATATCACCGGAAGTCGTCGAGAACCCAACGGCCAGATCCGCCACGGGATTACCCTTCTGGTCTACCGCAGCGACCGAAATCGTGTTTTCAACGTTGTCCGCGACCGCCGGCGTATTCACCTTGGCAAAGCTCATCGACAACCGACCCCCCGTCGGGAAACCGCCGCTGAGCAACGTGCCCGAGAACCGGTGTTCAACGTCGCCATTCGCACTCGTAACCTTGATCGTGATGGTCACTTCACCTGAAGCCCCTCGTTTCTTTGTATCGCGGAGCGTTAGTGAGAAGTTCGTCCACTTCGGATCCTGCGTATCGGGAATTGTTGCTGTGGAATCTCCAAGGAAAATGACATCCTGTGCTCCGGCTCCCGTTTTCGTCACGGTGATTTTTGTTCCATCGGAGAGAGGCTGTCCGTTGACGTCCTGCACTCTGTAAGTGAACGCGTATTCCCCGCTGTCCGGGATTACGAATGTAGTCGTCGGAGCGATAATCCTGCTCTGCATCGAAAACACAATCGGCATGCTCTTGGAGATGGAGATACCGCTGTCGCCGACCGTCTTGGCGGTGACCGTAGCGATGCCGCTCGATGGACGCGGGCCGCTTGTCCGCAGGACTGCCGACACTCTGCCCGACTGATCCGTTGCGCCTCCCGCATCGATGTCACCCGAGGTTGTCGTGAAATAGACTGCGACACCGGATACGGGGTTCCCGAATTTATCCACGACTGCGGCCGAAATGGTGTTCTTCACGTTGTCGAGGAGCGCTGCCGTGTTCAGTTTCTCCGCGGCAATCGAGAATTTCCCCGCCTCAGGAAATCCTCCCGCAATCACCACACGGACGGGACGAGATTTCAAGGTCGTCGTATCCACGCGGGACGAGGCATAGAGCTGGACGACACCCGCGCGCGTTCCGCTGGAAATCTTGGTCGAAATACGTCCGGTCAGCGCATCGGTCGTACCCGATACCGGGAAGACATATTCCCCGCCGCCAGGTCCCCCCTCGATCACGAAATTGACCAACACTTTGTTTGATGCTCCAACAGGGACACCGAGTGAATCACGAACCTCGAAGAGCATCGTTGCGGTTTCGTTCCCTCCCGTACCTCGCACGGAGATCGTCGGGTCGGTGGCAGACAACAGCACAATATTCGCCGCTTTCCCGGGCACTCCGCTTGGCGGGCTCAGAGTATCGGCCTTCAACCGCATGACAAGGCTCGTGTCGCGGCCGGGGACCAATGAGATACCCGTGGTGTCGCTCCCAAATCCTAATCTCTTGGCAACGATCTTGCTGGTGTATGGGGTCGCAAGCTCATAATTCAATGTGAATGTCCCGTCGGTCTTCGAAGTGTCAGCGGGCCTGCCAAGGACATCATGGACCACGGCGTTCCCCACGACCGACAGATTGTCCGTTCTCAGAACGATGCCGTGGACGCGGGTCAATTTTTTTGCACCTTCTTCACCCGGTTCCACGGGACTCTCGCAGGCCGATTGGAGCAACACAATTCCAATCATCAGCCAGAGAATGAGAGATGATTTTCTCATAGAAACACTCCTCGCATGTCGATCGTGTAATTTCATTTTCAGACCGTGTACGTTCACGAAGTTATTGATTATTGCTTGTTTGACTGACTCTTCTTCCGGAGTTCTTCACGCCCCTCCTCCAGTTTCTTCTGAAGCAGATCCTTGGGCGCTCCCCCTTCAACGACCCGGTTTTTGAGATCCGGCATCAGTTGCGCTTTGATCAAAACGATCAATTCCTTGCGCGCGGTCTCCGTCTTGTTGTAGCCAAAGATGTAGCGGAGACCAAACACCCACCAGGGGAGATCTTTCAACACAGGGACGCCTTCGCGCGTCACCCGTTCCTCATTCAGGAACAAGCCACCGACGTGGGATTCCTCACCATCGAGCAGCAAAAGACGGCTTGTCGCCCGGGTCTTGTTCACCCGAATGCTCAACGGATCGGGTGTCACGCTGCTCCGCTCGACATCGAGAGCCAGGTCGATGAAATCGATCCCTTCAATCGCATAGACCTTCGGCAGGACCGAAAGGATGGTCCCCGTGCTGTAGAACTGGTCGGTCACGTTTCCTGCAAAATCCCGCTGCTTGATGGAAAAATCCTCACCCACCTGGACGCGGCCGATCATTCCTGACCGGACTGTGACCTGCGGGCGCGCGATGATCTCGCCAAGACCACTGCTCTCGAAAAACGCCAACGCGGCGCTGACGTCGACGGAAAGCCTGCGGGATGTTGGATCGACCGACAAACCGAGAATGTTGCCTGAAACACGGTCGGCGGCCAGAAACTCGACTCCCAGGTTCAGGTCCTTCCCGCGGAAGATCGAAAAGTTCACCCCCGATTCTGCCAGCTTGTTCTTGTTGATTTCGAGAAAGACCGCAGAAATAACAACCTCGCGCGAGCGCGCTGCGAGAAGCGCCGAATCTACGACGGTTGTGCCCGGCGCGCTTGGGGTCACACCGGCCTGAGTCATTGGAGCGCCGAAGACCGATTCCGTTGGCGGGAGAATCACCTGGAAGTACTGATCCTGTTCCTTGTACCAGCGACCGTTTGTCCGGAGGATAAGTTCGAATGCCTCCATCCAGTACATCGACTGGATGTTCACGCCGATCGGCTTGTCCTTCAATGGATCGGGATCGACGATGATCTTCCCGGAAAACTTTTTGCTCAATTCGCTCAGTGACTGCAGCGCCTGAGCGTATTGAACATCGTTCTTGAAGGAAACAACCTCCTCGGGACGGACGGCTTCCTTCCCTTTCTCCAGGCGACGGAGTAGGCTCTCATCTTTCACCTGGGCAAATGCCGCCGCTTGCAGGACGAAAAGAACGAGGAGAAGGAGCGTTAGTCTTGGTTTCATGGCTTCCTCTTGGCTTTGTCATCAAACACAATTCGTTTTTCGATTTTTCTTATGATTCCCCCTTCATCCAGCGTGAATTCCACCTTGCTTTCCTGAGGAAGAATTCGGCTCACGTACCCGCGCCACACTTTGTCGCCCAAATGTAAAACCTGCAACTCGCCCGCATAGAGGACAAACGCCTTGCCCGGCAATACCGCCTTTACCTCAAGACCGCCTGCGTCGATGACCTCGGGTGGGGCGACGTTTGTCAGAACCCGGAGGATGAGCGGATCGAACGGATCAAACGGCGCTTGCGGCGTGGGCAACGCTTTTGCTGCGAGCGAGGTTCCCAATTCTGTGACGTTTGTGTAATAGGCGTGCAACTCCATGCTGAATGCGAGCCACATCTTGGTATCCCGGTTTTCGGGATCCAGTTCCTCACGGTGCACCACATTCAGCGTGTTGATCTTGTACAACCGTCTGCCGTTTTCCAGGAAGTGGATGAACTTGTACAGATTGTGGTATTGCGCCTCACCTTCATAAATTTCATACGTATTGTATCCATGCCGAGGGAAGTTCTTTGAACCCAGATAGCGCATGTTGAACTTGAAAAACCCCGCCTGGTCAATGCCTCTGCTCATGTATCCATACGTTTGTGAAGTGACATCCGATTCGGGAATCTCCTTGCTGCGCGAATCGTATTTCCGTTTCACGTCATGATACTGATCGGTGAGTCCCTTCACTTCTTCGATCGTCTGGGGAAGCTGTTGAAGCTCCCGTTCGATGCGCGTGATGTCTTCGAGCGTCCTTGTCAATTGCCGCGGTTGGATGAACTTCCAGTAGACGAATCCACCGGCACTGATCAGGAGCAAGACCACGCCGAGAACGATAGTGTTTCGAATTTTGTTGGGCACGGCGTTTCCTACCTTCCTGTGGTTCCGAAGTCGCGTGGGACCAACTCGGTCTTGTCAAGCTGTTCAACAATCAAATCAAATTCATAGATGATCTTGTCTCGAATCGTCGTCGTCCGCACCTCTTTCAGCGTTGCCTTCTCGAATAAACTGGCCAGCCGGGGAATACGCGTCCTGTACACCGAACGCCCGCTGATCATCAGAGAATTCGGCGGATTATCGTTTCTCTTGATCTCGTAGATCCAGAGAGAGTTGAGATCCTCGACGCTGTTTGAGAAATAATGAAGAATGCGACTCCACCGATCCGCGCCCGGAGCGATGGAATCATAGAGCGCCGTCGCCCCAACGTACCGCTGGATACCGAACTGCAGCGTGTCACGCTGCTGACGCAGCAGCATCAGGTCGTTCAATTCCACCTGTCTTCGCCCCAGTAGCTCGCTCGCAGCTCGAATCTCGGAACTCTGCTGCAGGATTGCGGTGTAGAAATACACAATAGAAACGATAATGAGCAACGCCACAATCCATCCGTGCCAGGCGAGCTTGAACGCCTTCTGCCCTTCAATGACCAATTCAGGAATGAGATTGATGCCATAGAAGCCTTCGCGCTTCGGATCGAGAGCTCTCCACGCTGTGGCAAGAGGGATCGCGTACTCGGAGACCACGTCTTCCCGCACTGCTTCATCGACAACTCCCAGATCGAGCTCCGGAGAGAGCAGGTACTCGACCACTGCGCTCGGGAACTGTGGGGCGATCGCTTCACGCAAATCAACTCTGTGACCGTCCCCCGCCAGGAGCATCCGGTCGATCCGCGTCAGGCCAATATTATCCTGCTCCAGAAGAATGCGGCTGTACAAGGTATTGTCGATATTCGGGGAATTAAAGCCCTCACTGATGATCGGGGCAAAATGCAGGTAACCGTTCCCCTGCATGAAGATCAGACGGCTGAACTCGCTCCCGACGTAGATAATGATGGTCACTTCATCTTCCTGAAGCGTATAGCTCGTCCGGACAAGGTTCATCAAGGCGACATCAGCGCTGTCGATGATGTTCAGCTTTGGGAGTTTTTTCCCCAGAAACCCGCTGATTTCAAGAAGCAAATCGTACGCGTGCATTCCGTCTTCGCGGATCACCGTAAGCATACCGCCGGTCGCGGTCGGAATGGTGTCGAGCTGGTCGGGAAGCGGAGGAGCAGTTCTGACGTTAGTCAGTTCGGCGGCGAGTTTCTTCTTGAGGTTCGCCCCCTTTAATCCAAAATCGGTGTCGAACTCATGATACGTGACTGCCGGTTCGGCAAGCGCATACGAGAGCGAATAGCGCGTGTCGACTTCGCTCAGCAGACTCAGGAGAACGGAGGCGTTGGTCTCGCCTTCCCGCGTCGTCGGCCCTTCTGTGGGCGCCATCGTGGCGAACGCATCCATTCCGGCGAGTTCGCCGAAGCCTGCTCCATCTTCGGCCGCGGCCATCCGGGCCTTTTCCTCGAACTTCGTTACAAGCGGCACAGTCTTGGTTTCGAGGATCTTGACCTTCTTCCCCTCCATTCCAAGATTGACGTATTTGAGCTCAAGTCCGTCGACAAAGAGCGCTACGGCTGTCTTGCCTCGACCCGGTGCGTTGGGCATTGGGAGTGTTTCCCTCTATCGTGGTCGTCTGTACTTTTCGTTCCGAGCGAACCGCCAATCGACGCGTTCCTACTCGACCTCCGGCGTCCCCTGCATCTGCAGGAGTTGCTGCATGCGGCGCTTGTTGTTGGAGTAGTTCATCGTGTTTTCGAGCGAAATCTTCTTCTGGAGATAGAGCCGCCGCAAATCCATTTCCAGAGTGATCATTCCCTGATCGCTTGCCTCTGAAATCATTTGGTAAATCTCACTCGTATTGTTGTTCTTGATGGCTGCGCGTACGGATGGAGTCGCGAGCAGAATCTCCTTCGCCAACACTCGCTTGCCATCGAGACTTGGAACGAGCTTCTGGGAGATGACGCACCGAAGGGTATCGGCCAGACGATTTCGAACCCGTTCTTGTTCGACTGGAGGCGTTTCTCCGATAATCCTATCGATACTTTCAACCGCGGAAGCAGTGTGCAGGGTGGAGAACACCTTATGACCCGAATCGGTGATTTCGAGCGCCGTCAGAATAGTCTCCGAATCCCTCAACTCACCGATCATGATGATATCCGGATCCTGGCGCAACGCCTGAACAGCTCCCTCCTTGAATGACAGCACATCCCTCCCCACCTCCCGATGGCGAATAATGCATCGGTCCGATTCATGAACGTACTCGATCGGTGAAGCAATGATGACGATGTGAGCATCGACGGTATGGTTGTTCGCGTCGATGATCGAATCTAGCGTGCTGCTCTTTCCTGATCCGGTAATTCCCGTGACCAGGCAGAGCCCATCCTTTGTGTGGGAGAGACTCAGCGCACGGGCAACATTGGCGTGAATCTCCAACTGCTTGAATGGTCGGACGTTGTTATTGATGGCCCGCATGTTGAGTGCGAGCTGATCGAGGTCAAAGTAGGCGTCTGCGCGGAACCGGCGGAATTCCCCGTTTTCGAGATACAGCATGTGCGAAAAATCGAGGTTCCGGTTTTCATACAGGAAATTCCGTTGACGATCCCCAATAATACTCTGCACCAGAATGTTCATCTCATCCGGCGAAAATTTCCCCAGAGCGGGGTCCGGCTTCTTGGAACCGTAGATGCGATACCAGATCAGATTCTGGGATCCGTATCCCCCCATATCAATATCGGACGCGCTAATCGTAAGCATGCGCTTCAGGAAATAGTTCATTAAACCCGACAGTTTTTCCCTCACCCCTTCATCGAATCGGGAAACGGTATCCCCGATCATCATTTGCCGCTCAAGGCCGGTCACAGATTTTGGGAGTTGGGCCGAAGTGTCGTTCAGAATCTGGTGCGCTTCCAGAACAAAGGGGGGAATCTGGGTGGGGGGTTTGGCACCTCCTGGATTTTGCGCCTGAATCGTCATCGTCACTTTCGAAGTGCTATGCGGAACTATTCTGCTTCAGGACAGAGGAACCTATCTCGCAGGAAAATGATAAGGAACTCCAAACGAAAAAGCAACTCTGTTAAAGAATTCTCTTATATGGTTCTCGCTTCTCTCTACACCGTAAGCAATAAGCCCCGTTGACAGGGGGGCGGTTTATGCCTTTCCGCTCTTGTTATTTTCTTCATTCCCGCTCGCAGGCATCTACACCTTTAGAGACTCGGCTGAAAACCCTCGAAAACAAATCAAACCGCTGAGGGCGCGGAGAACGCTGTGAAAAACTTGAGGGTTTTTCAAGCCTAATGTATCATACGCCGAGATAGTCTTGAGAAAATACTAACTCCAGCAGGTATTGTCAACATGTGGCTTGTTTTGGATCACACTGCCGCGCAACTCCCGCTTTTCCTCATTGAGCAATGTTGGCGCTCCGTGCGTTGGTTTGGGGCCGGTTCAAATCGCGAAAGAATGTCACTTGTTTCAGATTTTGGGCCAACAATCGATCAATTCCCCCTCTTTTTGAACGGAATCGACTTGTGCCACGCGTCAAGCGGTTGCCTTGACAATCCCCCGCGATTTTGGTATGCTAATCGTATGATAAGCGGGATAGTTGCATTCTCTCAGACATCAGTCTCACCCCGGACGAACGCATGAATACTGGTCAGATAATGTTGGTCATATTTGCATTTGCGATGCTCTCGACGCTCGCTCTGGCAGTGAACGGAACAATCACGACGACGCTTACCGTCACGTTCGAATCAGAACTCTCTCTGAATGCCCACTCCATCGCCCAGAGCCTTCTGGATGAAATCATGTCTCAGGAGTTTGACGAGAAGACAACAGGAGGAATACGGGTGTATAAGACCACGGACTTGACGGACAGTACCAACTTTGGCCCTGACGCCGGAGAACCCCTTCCCGGGGGTTTTGCTTCCTTTGACAAGGAAGATTCCGTCAAGTTGAGTTTTCACTCGCAACAGATGTTCGATGATGTTGATGACTACCACAAATACAAGCGACGAGTGGAGAATTTATTGGGGTGGGAATTCGAGGCTGTCGTTCAAATCCAGTACGTCCTTGAATCGAATTTCGAAACCGTGAGCGGCGCTCGAACCTACATCAAGAGAATCACGGTTTCCGTGACACATCCTAATATGACGAAGGACAACGCTGGGAACGTGATTCCGGCTTCCATGCGCGATCTCGCGATCTATCGGCGATACTACTGATCCTGAGTGGAGATCAAAGTATGTCAACAATGCTGGATATCGTTGGTGCATTACTTCTTTTTGGCATTCTCATCGTCACGATTGCGCGCGTTCAGTCAAACCTGAACGAAGCGAGTTTTCAGAACTCCTTCAGCGTCATCACACAGGGAAACGCGACAGAGCTTGCCCGGCAAGTCGAGTATGACTTTACCAAGATCGGATTCAGAGTCCCTGTGAAGAGAATACTTCACGCTGATACGAATCTGATCGAGTTTCGATCCGATCTATTGAACAACGGAATTATTGATACGATCAAATATTCGACAGGCACGGTGAGCGAGGCGACGATAACCGCGAATCCATTCGACTTCCCTCTCAAGCGACGCAGTCGGACCGGTGTGCTCACACAGCAGCGCAGTCTGAGGAGATTCCATCTTCGATACTTCGATTTCAATCATTCGAGGATCGGTACACCGATCACACATATTGACTCCCTCGCGAAAATTTATGCGATCAACGTCTTCTTCACCGTCGAGGGACGCGAAACTGCCCGGGGTGGCGATACCACCTACTATGCCGTTTTCTGGCAGAAATTGATCTATCCGAGAAACTTGAGCAACTAAAGAGGTTGAACCATGGGTAAAGCAGCGCTGTTACTCGTATTAGGACTTGGTCTGGCATTCGCCGTTATCGGCCAGAACCTGCACAAGACGGGAAGCATGACCGCCGAGTTTCAGACCGGATATCTCAAGTATGCCACCGCCCGCAACCTCGCACGAACAGCCGTGCACGCTCGACTGCGATTGATCGAAAGCACCGGTGAAAATAAAAAGGGGCGTGTCGACGGGTCGTTCAATCGGGGCACGTATTACACTGAGGTAGACTCACTCGGTCCCGATTCCCTGAGAATGAACGCCTGGTCGACGTTCGAGGATTCCGTTTACAGGATGCGCCTGACGCTTCAGTCTTATCCCAAGCCGTTTCCGGGCGTGAGCGCTGCCATCGGCATTCGTGCCGCCCCTGTCGCTTTCTCGATGTCTGGGGCCGGGGCCGAGGTGAATGGCAACAACCACAACGAAGATGGATCGGCCATGGTCGGAACGGGACATGTGCCTGGGGTGGCAACGCTGAACAAGGCCGACTCAACGACTGTCTACAATGCGGGCCTTGATAACCAGGGGGTGCAGCGCATCAAGGGATCTCCGTCAGCTGTGACAGTCAATCCAAATACCCCGAATCCCGCGCAGTTCATAAGCGAATACATGGATGCGGCTGATAGCATCTACACGACTTCATCGATCGCCGGCAACCGAACCTTCGGCGGCCCGAATAATCCAATGATCATCGTTTGCGATTCCCCCGCCGATACCAATTACAAAGTGAAGTTTACTGGTAACGTGACGGGATACGGCATCCTTGCCATCCGGGGCAACCTTGAGATCGGAGGCACATTCAATTGGTATGGTCTCGTGATCGTCTTCGGAGAATCCAACACGGTGACATTTGGGGGCTCGGGAACACCCGGAATCGTCGGTGGTTTGATCATTGCACAACCTGGCGATGGCGCAGCGAGTCTGACCCTCAAGGGAACGGGGAATCAGGGTAAAGTCCTGTACAGCAGCGCGGCGCTTGAAAAGGCAAAAAAGATACCCAAGCTGACATACTACCGCGTTGTGGACTGGTACGAATGAGGCGGGATAGCCTCCTCACCCAGCAACATCACATAACATAAACAAGAAGGCATCCTCAACAGCAAGGATGCCTTTTCATTTTGATGCAAATTGAAACGGACGCCCGAATAAGACCGCTGGATTATTCCTCTTCGACTGTTGTCGCGATAACTTCCTCGAGCGTCGTGGTCCCTTCTTTCATCCGTTCCATGCCGGAGCGTCGAAGCGTCCACATTCCATCCTTCGTGGCCTGCTCCCGGATGGCGTTCTCGTCGATCTTCTCTCCGGCGTTAAGGATGATGTTCTTGATTTGCTTCGAGAAGAAGAGCGCTTCGTGGATGGCGGCCCGCCCCTTGTATCCGCCGTTGCAACGGTCACATCCCACCGCTTCATAGAAGGTGTGGGCGCGAAGCTCGTCTTCCGAAAATCCAAACTTCAACAATTCTCCCCGATCGGAATCATTGATCGGCTGCTTGCAAATCTTGCACAAGGTGCGAATGAGCCGCTGAGCAACAACGATGTTAATTGCGTAGGCAATGAGAAACGGTTCAATCTCCATCTTGTACAGACGGGCGATCGCGCTCGGCGCATCGTTCGTGTGCAGCGTGGAGAAGACAAGGTGACCCGTGTTCGCGAGTTTGATGGCGGTTTCCGCCGTGATCTTGTCGCGCATCTCACCGACAAGCACAATATCGGGATCGTGCCGGAGGATACCCCGGATCGCCTGTTCAAATGACATCTTGGGACCGATCTTCAGCTGTCTTGCCCCTTTGATGATGTACTCGACAGGATCTTCAATGGTCAGGACGTTTACCGTAGGATCGATCACCTGATAGAGCGCCGCAATCAGCGTTGTTGATTTTCCGGAACCTGTCGGTCCCGTGAGGATGACAATTCCCTGCGGCTTGTTGATCGCTTTGTAGAAGAAGTTCCTCGCTGGTCCCTGCAGGCCGAGCTTCTCAAGGTCAGTGATCACCTTCCGGTCATCCAGTATGCGGATGACGACGCTTTCAAACTTGTGCTTGAATTCCGTCGTAACAATCGGCATGATCGAGACACGGAAGCGGAGCTGATGTCCATCGACCACGCGTTGAATGAACCCGTCCTGGGACATTTCCCGCTCGAACCGGTCGACGTTCTTGGTTCGGTCTTTGATGACAGCGAGGACCGCTTCCGGCAGCGTGTTGTCCTGCCGGTGCCAGATATGCAGATTCCCGTCGACCCGGAACATGAAATTCGTCTTGTTTCCTTCGGCGGCGACAATGTGGACGTCGCTGACCCCTTTGCGGACGGCTTCGACAAGGCACCCTTCGAAGAGATTTACAAGGGCGCTCTTGGTAATTTCGGCCTGCAACGTCTCTTCGTCAACGGCCTCATCCTCTTTCGAGGTTCCTTCGTCGACAGAGATGTCGCTGTCGCTCAGCAGCTTCAGAAACTCGTTCTGCGCGGGGGCAACTTTTTCCATAAGCCCCTGCAGGTCTTTCAGACGCACATAGCAGATCTCATACTTTTTGACGTTAAACGCGCGGGCAATGGTCGGAACGTTTCGGTCGGTGGGGTCAGCGGCGATGATAATGAGCTTGTCGCTCTGGCGATCGTCATAGCGGAACGGAACCATCTTCGCCTGAATCATCGTGTCACGCTGGTTTTCCGACAACGGGTCGATGAAACGCTTGACGAACGTCACGCGCGCTTCATCGATGACTTCATCATTCAGGTAGATCTCCCGGAAGGCGTAGAGGTTTGCCACCTCTCGGAAGACGGCATCATGGTCGGCGCCGAATTCGGTGACAAGAATCTGACCGAGGTTTTTTCGATTTCGCTTGTTCTCATCGGAATCCTTGAGCTTCAGCGATTTTTCCAGCGTTTCGAAATCGATAATACCCTTTTTGAGCAGGGTATAACCGATTTTATCAGTTATGTCTATTTCTGGCATAGTGGTCCTCGATCTCCTTCACTTCCCCCCAGCGTGGCCAAGCCACAGCCAAGCAGGTTGACAAATCCTAATGTCGAATATCGAAATCCTGAACTACCATCGCCAGAGGCGATGGCTTTCTGCAACCCCCTC
>Ga0208244_101367_pt1 | contig 13542 bp, 12 predicted proteins | sample SubbioCR12Aug_5A_FD_184828 | JGI IMG/M metagenome (GOLD analysis project Ga0208244, IMG submission 184828) | Serpentinite rock and fluid subsurface biosphere microbial communities from McLaughlin Reserve, California, USA - CR12Aug_5A (SPAdes) | ecosystem: Environmental > Terrestrial > Deep... | reverse complement strand
CACGAGTTACGAAGAAAACCGAAGAAAAACCAAACAGCAAAGAATAGCCAACTCTTTTACTCAACCACCAGAAGAAAAGCCAATTTCACTTCGGCCAGCTACGGCCAGTTTCAGGTCGGCCGCGACAGTCGGCTTTTGCAGCCCAAGGATGGCCTTGCCGACCGTCGTCTTGCCGCAGCCCGACTCGCCCACCAACGCCAGAGTACGGCCGGCCTGCAGCGTCAGCGACACGCCATCGACCGCGCGCACCTGCCCGACCACCGTTTGCAACACGCCGCGCCGGATCGGGAAATACACCTTGAGATCAGTGGTCAGGAGACAGGGGACAGGGGACAGTGTGTCACCGGCGCTTCGCGCCGCATTGATTACTGATTCCTGACCTCTGACCTCTGACCTCTGCAAATGGCAGCGCACCTGCTGGCCAGCCGCATATTCGCGCCACGGCGGCGGCGTCGTGCGACACACCGGCAACGCCTCGCCGCAACGCGCGACAAAGCGGCACCCGGCATGCCGCGTCCCGAGTTGCGGCACACTGCCGGGTATCGTCAACAGTCTCTGCTGCCGAGACGCCGCATCGGGCAACGCCGCGAACAGGCGGCGCGTGTAAGGATGTCCCGGCGCGGCGAAGAAAGCTGCGCGCGGCGCCACTTCGACCAGTTGGCCGGCATACATCACGCCGATGCGATCGGCCATCCGCGCCACCACGCCGAGATCGTGACTGATCAGCAACATCGCCATGCGCCGCTGGCGGCGCAGACCGTCGAGCAGATCGAGCACCTGCGCCTGGATGGTGACATCCAGCGCCGTGGTCGGCTCGTCGGCAATCAGCAGCGCGGGTTCGCCGGCCAGCGCCATCGCGGTCATCACCCGCTGCTTCATGCCGCCCGACATCTGGAAGGGATACTCCGTCGCCCGGCGCGCCGGATCGGCAATGCCGACAGCGGCAAGCAACTCGACGATTTTCTCGTCCGCCGCGCTGCCCGTGTGCAACCGCAGCGCCTCGGCGATCTGTGCGCCGATGGTCAGCACCGGGTTAAGGCTGGCGCCCGGCTCCTGAAAGATCATGCCGATTTTCCCGCCACGCACGCTGCGCATCCGCGCTTCGGTCAATGCGTAAAGCTCCTGTCCGGCAAACTGCACGCTGCCGCCGGCAATGCGCGCCGCCTCGGGCAGCAGGCGCAGCAGCGCCAGCGCCGTCAGCGACTTGCCGCAACCGGATTCACCAAGGAGCGCAAAGGTTTCACCGTCCCCGATCTCGAACGACACTCCGTCAACCGGCGCCGCCGCGCCGATGGCCACCGACAGGTCGCGGACGGACAATAAAGTCATCGCTTGACCACCCGCGGGTCAAACGCATCGCGCATGACATCCGCAAACAGATTCGCCGCCAGCACCAAGACGAACATGAAGGCGAAGGCCGCCGCCAGCGACCACCAGACCATCGGCTCGCGCGCCAGCTCCATGCGCGCGGTGTTGATCATCGTGCCGAAGCTGATGGTGTTGGGATCGACGCCGATGCCGACATAGGACAACACCGCCTCGGCCAGCACCAGGCCCGAGAAGTCCATGACGATGGCGATCATGACGATGTGCATGACGTTGGGCAGCACATGCCGCCAGAGGATGCGCGCGTGGGAAACGCCGAGCGCCCGCGCCGCCTGCACATATTCGAGTTCGCGCAGTTTCAGCGCCTCACCGCGCAACAGGCGGCACAATCCCGTCCAACTGGTGATGCCGAGAATCGCGCACAGCGCCAGCAAGCGCGCGTCGGCGCGTTCCGCCGCCGTGGCGAACCATTCGGGATGGGTATCGATGACCACCTGCATCATCAGCACGGAAGCCGCGATCAACAACACGCCAGGGATCGAGTTGAGCGTGGTGTAGAGATACTGGATCACGTCATCGATCCAGCCGCCGGCATAACCCGCCAGCAGACCGAGCGCCACGGCGGCCGGCAGCATGATGAGCGTGGTCAGCGTGCCGATCAGGAGCGCGGTGCGCACGCTTTTCAGCGTCAGATACAGCACATCCTGGCCGACCTTGTCGGTGCCCAGCACATGGTAATCGCCGGCCAGCACGATGATCGGTCCGGCCAGCAGGCACAGCAGCAGCACCGTGGCCAGTTGCGCGTTCCAGGCCAGATGCGGCGCGGCGCGGCGCAGCGGCAGTGTCACCAGCCCGAACACCAGGCAACCGAGCAGCCCCAGCCCCAGGCCCTTGATCGTCTTGGCGGCAATGTCGCTATCGTGCGCCGCGAGATCCTCGCCCAGATGCGCCCCGCCATGCTTCAAGCGCGGAAAGTCGCGTCCCAGGTCGGCATCCAGCGATTCCTTGGCAAACAAATGCGTCGCCAGCGGGGCGGAATAGGTTTTTTCGCCGCGGGTGCGCAAACCGGTCAGCGCGGCATCGAGGGCCGAGCGCACCTCGACCGCATAATTTTCCTGCGCGCCGGGCAGACGCTCGCGGTAATGCAGCGAATCGAGCACAGCCACCAGCACGAACGCCAGCAGCACCGTCGCCGTCGCCATGCCAACCCGACTGCAGCCCACCTGCCGCCAAGCCAGCCGCAAATGCTCGACCCGGCTCGCCCACGCGCCGCCCGCCACCACCGCCGCGATGAGCAGGAAGAACAGGATGTCCGACCAGAGAAAAACGAGCTTCATGGTGCCGCAGGGCCGCCCCAAGGCACCATGCGCCCCCCGGTGGGGGGCAGCGAACTGTTTTTGTGAGCGTGGGGGGCCATTAGTTATTGCAAACGAATGCGCGGATCGACCAGCGTGTAGGAAATGTCGGTGAGCAAGAGCCCGACGATGTAGAGCGCCGAACCGATGAACACCATCGCCCGCACCACGGCAAAGTCCTGCGCGTTGATGGCGTCGATGGTGTAGCTGCCGAGGCCGGGGATACCGAAGAAGGCCTCGATCAACAGGCTGCCCATGAACAGCGTCGGAATCAGCACCACCGCGCCTGTGAGGATGGGGATCAGCGCGTTGCGCAGTACGTGGCGAAACAGCACCAGACGTTCCGGCAGGCCCTTGGCGCGCGCCGTGCGCACGTAATCCCTGGTGTATTCCTCAAGAAAAATCGTGCGATACCAGCGCGCCGACGAGCCGATGCCGGCCGCCAGGCTGATGATCACCGGCAGGATGATGAACTTCGCCGCCGAAAGTCCTTCGGCATAACCGGAAATCGGCGCCAGATGCCAGATTTTCGATACCAGCCACTGGCCGCCGATGATGTAGAACAGGCCGGAAATCGACATCATCGCCACGCACAGCACCACGCCGGCGAAATCCAGATAGGTGGCGCGAAAATACACCAGCAGCAGCGCAAAGCTGATGGCGGAAAACAGGCCGAGCACAAACACCGGCACGGCCACCGCGAGGCTCGGCCCCATGCGCGCCTTGATTTCACGGGCGATGTCGCGGCCGTCGTCGGCACGGCCGAAGTCGAGGGCGAACATTCGCACCGACTTGCCGTAGAAAATGGTGTCGGTCACTTTGTCGACACCAGCGGCTGCCGAGCTCCAGAACAGCGGCTTGTCATAGCCGCGCTCGGCCTTCCATTTCTCGATGGCTTCCGCCGTGACGCGCTTCGCGCCCAGATGCATGCGCGCCATGTCGTCGGGCGTATTGACGACGAAGAACAGCGCGAAGGTAATGACATTCACCCCAATCAGGATCGGCAAGGCGTAGAACAGGCGGCGAATGAGGTAGGCAAGCATCGGGGCGGACTATACCAAGCCGGATGATAGAATCCGCCCCCCCAATCATCACCCGCAGGTCCTCATGCCCAGATATTTTCGTCTTTTTGCACTGTTACTGTCCCTGTTACTCGCCGGTGCCGCCGCCGCGCAGGAAATGACCCCGCCCGAAGCCTTCGAAGCGGCACGCGTCGGCAAGATCATCCTGATCGACATCCGCACCCCTCCCGAATGGCAGCAAACCGGCGTCGCCCAGGGCGCCACGCTCATCAACATGATCCACCCGCAAGGCGCGGCCGGCTTCCTCAAGGAAGTGCTGGCCAAGACCGGCGGCAAGATGAACGCGCCCATCGCGCTGATCTGCCGCACCGGCAACCGCACTTCGCAGGTGCAGCGTTTTTTGCAGGCACAGGGCTTGACCCAGGTCTACAACATTCCCGAAGGCATGGCCGGCAGTATGTACGGGCCGGGCTGGCTGGCACGCAAGCTGCCGGTGGAAGCCTGCAAAGCCTGCTAATCCAGCCGGAAGCGCACCGGCAACAAGACCTGGCGTTGCACGACAGGCAATCCGTTGATGCCGCGCACTGCGGCGAGTGCCGCGGCATCAAGGATGGGATGACCTGAACCGGTCGCCACCGCGGCTGCGGCGACGCCGCCGTTCGGCGTCAAGGTCAGCAACACGATCACATCGCCCTCGATGCCCCGTTCGATCGCCTCGCGCGGGTAAAACTCCTGCTTGGCCAAAGCGGCCAGCGCAGTATTAAGCGCACGGCCCTGCAACTCGCGCGGCGCAGGCGCAATAGTCGGCGCTGGCGGGACGGCGTCAAGCCGGTTCGCCTGGTTGATGGGGACGGCGGCTGGCTCAGGCGCGCTGGTGGTTTCCGGAGTAGCCAGCATGGGTGCCCGCAGCACGGCTTCCAGTACCGGACGGGGAACCGGGGCGGGACGCTGCACGAAAAACCCGAACGGCCAGAGCACGACCGCATGCAGCAGCAAACTCGCCAGAATGGATAAATCGAACCGCAACGCCGTCATGGTGGCCAATGCTACCGCAACAGGTAGACTGAACGCCCTTGCCTTTTGCTGTGTCACCCATGAAACGTCTGCTTGCCCTGTTTTGCCTGCTGCTTAGCCAACTGCTACCCGTTGCGGCGCACGCCGAATTGCCCGATCCAACCCGTTTCTCGGTGGTCATGGAACTGGGCAATATCAAGCAGGCGCGCGCCTGGCTGGATGAAGGACTTGACCCGAATTTTGAAGGCGCCCAGATCGGCACCGGCCTGATGATCGCCGCCTGGGAGGGCAACGTTCCGCTCATGGAACTGTTTATCGACCGGGGCGCCGACCTCCACCGCGTCAACCGCCACGGCGAAACCGCGTTGATGCTGGCGGCATGGAAAGGGCAGCGCACGGCGCTGCAATGGCTGCTGGAGCGGGGCGCCCAAACTAACCGGCCCAACCGCGCCGCACGCGAATGGACAGCGTTGCACTATGCCGTCTTTGCCGGCCACGCCGAGCTCACCGACCGGCTGCTGGAAGCCGGGGCCGACGTCAATGCCCGCTCCACCAATGGCTCGACGGTGGTCATGATGGCGGCCCGCGAGGGGCATGAAGCCATCGCCCAGCGGCTCATCGCCGCCGGCGCCAACCCGGCCATGAAAAACGACTTCGCGGACGACGCCGTTGCCTGGGCGATGCGCCAGGGTCATTACCGGATCGCCCAGACCTTTAGCAACGCCGAGAACTTCGCCGAACTGGCGCGCGCGGCGGTCGCCAGGCCGCAACCCAAACCGCTGCGCTCCGTGCCCGCGCCAGACAAGGTCGAGGACTACCTGCGCATGGCGCGCCTGGCCGAAGCACAGGGGCAACGCGGCGCGGCACTCGCCGCCTACCGCCAGGCGCTGACGGAACTAAAGACCCAGGCGACGCCGCCCAAAGTCGGCGCTGGCAAGACGGCGAGCGGAGCAAAGACCAGCGGCAAAACCCCCAGCGCGCTGGTGATTCGCGCCAAGCGCGGCCAGCCCGAGCAACAAAGCACCGCACTCAGCTACAGTGGCGGCGATGAAGCGGGCATCGACCAGTTGCTCGAACAGGCGCGTGCCTTGGATGCCGCCGGGCGGCGCGCGGAGGCATTACAACTGTTCCGCCGTGCCGCCGAACTCATCAAGACTGGCCAGCAATAAATTTCGCAGGCGACTGCATCTCGTCCGCGAGCGGCAGTCGTGGCACGCTGTCCACCGGCGCCAGATCGCGAATCTCCTTGTCGCCGGCCACCGCCTGCAATTCCTTGAAGCGGCGCGCGGTGACCAGCACGCGGCTCTCCAGCGAGCCGGTGGCCTTGTTGTAGGCCGACACCGCCTCGGCGAGGTTCTTGCCGACGCCGGCCCAGTGGTCGGCCAGCGTGCCCAGGCGCTCGTACAATTCCTTGCCGAGTTGCGAAATCTTCTGGGCATTTTCGGCCAGTGCCTCCTGCTGCCAACCATAGGCCGCGGCGCGCAACAGCGCGATCAGCGTGGTCGGCGTGGCGAGGATGACGCGCTGCTCGACGCCGCTTTCGATCAGGCCCGGATCGACTTCGAGCGCGGCGCTGTAAAACATCTCGCCGGGCAGAAACAGCACGACAAAATCCGGCGCGGGCTGAAACTGTTCCCAGTACGACTTGCGCGATAGCTTGGTGATGTGTTCGCGCACCTGGCGGGCGTGGTCGAGCAACTTCTTGCGGCGCGTTTCATCATCAACAGCGTCGATGGCGTCGAGATAAGCCGCCAGCGGCGCCTTGGCATCGACCACCAGTTGCTTGCCGCCGGGCAGGCGCACGATCAGGTCGGGACGCAACTTGCCGTCATCGCCCTCCGCCGTTTCCTGTTCGTAAAAATCACAGTGATCGAGCATGCCGGCCATTTCGACGACACGCTTGAGTTGCAGTTCGCCCCAACGCCCACGCGCATGCGGCGCGCGCAGGGCGCGCACCAGATTGGCGGTTTCGCGGCGCAACTGCCCCTGCCCGTCACTCAGCGCGCGCACCTGCTCGAACAGCGTGGCATAGGCGTCGATGCGCGCCTTTTCGACGCCATGCACCTGCTGCTCGAATTTTTCGAGCGAGGCGCGCAGCGGCGTCACCAGTTCGCCGATGGCCTGCTGGCGTTTTTCCAGTTCGCCCTGGGCGCTTGCCTGCTGTTTTTCGAGCGCGCTTTTCGCCAGGTCGAGAAACGCCTGGTTATTGCGCTGGAGCGCCTCGGCCGACAACGTGCTGAAGGCATTGGCGAAAGCGCCGCGCGCCAGCCACATCAAGCCGGCGCCGAGCAGCAATCCGGCAATAAAGGCCAGGAGCAATTCCATTTCAGTAAAAGTCGGCGCTGGCGGAACGGCGCATCACAGCCGGTAATCCAGCCGGATGCGGTTTTGCAGCTTCTTGGCCTGTTTGAAGGCTTCCTTGAGGACGAAACGGTCCAGCTCGTTGAGCTTTTCCGGGTCGATGCGGTTGACCAGACCCATCGGCGAGCCCTCCTGCTGCTGGCGCAACCGCAATTTTTGCAGGAAAAAGAATCCGTCGGTGATAGCGGAAACGTCATCGCGGCCGATCTTGCCCTTTTCGGCGGCGGCGGAGAGGCGTTGCGGCGTCCCGGTTTCAGTGATGCCGTTAGCCAGCGCGAGAATGCGCGCCGCATCAACGAACAGGCGCGTGCCGTTGCTCTTCAGGTCAATGGTGCGCGGAAAATCCTTGTGATCGTCGAAGCTGAAATCGCGGATCAAGCCCAGCGGCGGCTGGGTGCGCAGGGCATTTTCGGCCATGAAACGCAGGAACAGCGTGGCGCCCGGAATGTTTTTGCGCAACCATTCGGAGAGCTCCCCGGCCAGCGCTTCATCGCCGTAGAGCGGACGTAAATCAAAGTAGATCGTCGCATTCAGCAGCGCCTGCGGCGTGGTGGAGCGCAACCAGCTGGCATAACGCTGATGCCATTCGTCGAGCGACAGGCACAGTTCCGGATTGCTCGCCATCACGTTGCCCTTGCACAGCGGAAAACCGCAGGCATCCAGGCGCCGGTTCACCTCGGCGGCGAAGGGCAGCAGGGCCAGGCGCACCGTCGCCGCTTCCCCGGCGGGCGCGGCAAACACCAGGCCGTTGTCCTGGTCGGTGGACAGCGTCTGTTCGTAGCGTCCCTCCGAACCAAAGGCCAGCCAGGCCCATGGCACTTTCGGCAGATCGAATTCCTGCCTGGTCAGCTCGATCAGGCGCACCACCAGGTGATCATTGAGCGATGAGATCAACTGGGTGAGCGCCTCGGCGGCGCCGCCCTCGGCCAGCGTGCGCTCGGCGAGCCGGCGGATATCCTCGGCGGCGGAGATCAGACCTTCCAGGTCGCGCGCGCCGCGAATGGCACCGGAGATCGCCTTGCCGCCGCCGCTTTGCAGTTCGTAGATATCTTCCTGAGAAACCAGGCCGACCAGCTTGTCGGTGGCATCGACGACGATGATGTGGTGCACGCCGTGCCGCGCCATCATCAGCGCCGCCTGATAGACGGTGGCGCGCCAGTTGAGCGCCAGGAGACCCGAGCCGCTCATCACCGACATCACCATCTGGTCGAGATCGTAATGCTTGGCGGCGACACGGTGCAGCAGGTCGCGCAAGGTAAAGATGCCGAGCGGGCGGCTGCTTTCCGGTTCGACGACGATGATCGAGCCGATGCGCTGTTCCGACATCAGCAGCACGGCCTCGCGCAAGCTGCTCTCGGGGGTGACGGTAATCGGCTTGCGACGAATCATCGCCGCCAGGGGGCTGTGCAGGGTGGGACGTGCCGTGGTTGTGCTCATGGGAGGGTCAGTATTTGATGCGTGCGTAATAGGTTTTCTCGGCCGCGGCCCGCGCCTGGCCGAGCGTGAGGATGCCCATCGCGGCGAGCAGGGGCAACATGCGCAGGAACACTTCCGCCGTGACGATGGCATCGCCGAGCGCGGTATGGCGGCCGATGATGGTGATGCCAAGGCGCTCGGCGATAGCTTCGAGCTTGTGACTTTCCTGGTTGGGGTGAATCACCGCCGATAGCAACAGGGTATCGAGCAGCGGATGGTTGAAGCGGATGCCCAGTTTTTCTTCCTTGAGTTGCAGGAAACGCATGTCGAAGGCGGCGTTGTGCGCCACCAGCACGGTGTCCGCGCAAAAAGCATGGAACCGCGGCAGCACGCTGGCGATGGTCGGCTGGCCGCGCACCATGTCCTCGGTAATGCCGTGAATCATGATGCCTTCCGGCCGCAAGCGGCGCTGGGGATCGACAAGTTGGTCGATATTTTCATGGCGCAGCAGGCGGCTATTGACGATGCGCACCGCGCCGAACTGGATGATCTCGTCGCCGCCGGCGGGTTCCAGCCCCGTGGTTTCGGTGTCGAACACGGTATAAGCGAGGTCGGCAAGCGGCATGTCGTCGTGAGCATGATCCTCGCCGACACGCTTGAACAGGTCGAAGTCGTAAAATTCTGGACGGCTTTCCACCTGCACCAGATTGGCGGCATCGGCCGCAACCTGCGCCACGGCCAGCGGAATCTGCAGGCGGAAGAATGATTGCTGGATCGCCGAATCGCGCCCGCAGGACAGCTGGCCGCCATGGCGATCGGTGACGTCGCGCAGGGTCAGCGGCGTGGACTCCCCCGCCACCGACATCGGTTCGATTTGCCAGCCCAGCAGGGTCTCGGAGGACACGGCGGTGCCCGCCCAGCGCAATTCCAGTTGCACCATGCGTCCGGCATGAATCAGGCGCAGCCGCACCAGCCTGACGGCAAAGCTCTCTTCCAGCTTGGCGGCCAGGAAGGTCAGCGCCTGGGTGAACGAGTAGCTATCGACCTTCACCCAGATGTCCTGCACCACGTCGTCGATCTTGGCGGTCAGTCCGAGCCGGCTTTCGATGCGCCGCCCCACCGCCGTCACCAGGTCGGCGCCCTGCATCTCCTCGAGCGGCCAGCGACTCACGAGGGTATTGGCATATTCCTGCGCCGACTGGTTGAGCCGCACCGTCAGAATCTGCAATTCGTCATGAATCGCATCCGCCGCCGTCTTGATCCGGTCGGCATCGGGCGCCGTGCGCAGGCTCTGCAGGCTGCCGCGAATGCCGGCCAGCGCGGACCGCGTATCGTCCGCCAGCACCTGCACCGTGCGATCGCACTGCGCCCCGCTTTCCAGCGCGCGGGTGATGTTTTCCAGGACAAGCACATAGCCGCCGATATGGCGCTGCGGGGTTTCACCCGCTGGCAAGCTTGCCGTTGCACTGTCGGCCGCGGCAATCACCGGCGCCATCTGCACCCGGATCAACTGGCCGGCGCGCGTGGTGGTGATAAAACTGGCCAGCGGCTGACTGCCAGCGCGTTCGAGGCGATGTTGCAGGGTATCCAGCGCATGCGAGATCAGCGCACGGTCGAACACCCCGTAGATCGACCGTCCCAGCCCGATCGCCGCGCTTGAACCATGGGCATCGGGCAAGAGCGCACTCGCTTGCAGCCGCGCGCGGTTGTTGTACAGAAGGATGCGTCCATCCAGATTGCAGACGATCACCGGCAGCGGCAGATCCGCCATCAGCGCCGCCAAACGGTTCCGCTCGGCCTCCAGCGTGGCACGCGACTGGTTGATCTGCACGGCGACATCCTGACGCGCGGCATCGCGTTGGTCGGCCAGCGCGCCGACCGCCTCGGCGAGCGCGCGCAATTCGGGCGCGCCCTCGCCCACCACCGGGCGATACGCCGGATTGGGGCCGGTCATCACCTTGAGCGCTTCGCCCAACTTCAAGGCTTCGCCCGGATAGGCGCGCCACAGCGTGCGCGCCAGGGCGGCGCCGATAAAACCGGCCACGATCAGCACAAAACCCGCCAGCGCAATCCGCGGCTCGACCATCCCGGCCATGACCAGCCGATCTTCGGCGGACAGGTCCGACCACAACAACCAGCCCGTCAACAGCAGGGGCGCCGCCATGAGCAGAATGACCGCGGCAATCAACAGCACCAGCCTGAATTTCATATTTTCAAAAAGTTCGCGCGGTAATGCTTGAGTTCCTCGATGGACTCGTGAATGTCGGCGAGCGCCTCATGCTTGCCGCGCTTCTTGACGCCCTTGTAGATCGCCGGCGCCCAGCGCTTGCAGAGTTCCTTCAGCGTCGACACGTCGAGGTTGCGGTAATGGAAATAGGCTTCGAACTTCGGCATGTAACGCGCCATGAAGCGCCGGTCCTGGCAGATCGAATTGCCGCACAGCGGCGACTTGCCGGTCGGCACATGACGCTTGAGAAAGTCGAGCGCCTGCGCCTCGACCTCGGCCTCGGCGAGCGCCGAGGCTTTCACCTTGTCGATCAGCCCCGTCTTGCCATGGGTCTTCTTGTTCCAGTCGTCCATCGCGGCCAGCACGCTGTCGGACTGATGCACCGTCCACACCACGCTTTCGGCGATCACCTCGAGCTGGGAATTGGTGATCACCATCGCCAGTTCGATGATGCGGTCGCGGTCGGGGTCGAGCCCGGTCATTTCCATGTCGAGCCAGACAAGGGCATTGGGGTCTTGTGCCATAATCTTCCAGTATCCAAGCGGTTTTACAGCTTGCATTCTGGCACATTTCCCCCACTTCCTTTTTCGTGGCGACACTCTTCTCCCTCGTATTTCTGACGCTGCTGGCATTGACCACCGCCCTGCGCGCATGGCTGGCTTTCCGCCAGTTGCGCCACGTCGCCGCACATCGGCGAACAGTGCCCGCCGAGTTTGCCGACCGCATCGACCTTGCCAACCACCAGAAGGCGGCTGATTATTCCCGTGCCAAAATCCGCCTCGGACTCTTCGAACTGGCCGCCGACGTCGCGCTGTTGCTGCTGTTCACCTTCGGTGGCCTGCTGTTCGCCTTGGACCAGTTCTGGCGCGACAGCTTCGCCGGCGCCGGCTACGCCCACGGCCTGGCCCTGTTCGCCAGCGTCGGCATCGCCGGCTTCGGCGTCGGCCTGCCGTTTTCGCTGTACCGCACCTTTTCGCTCGAAGCACGCTTCGGCTTCAACAAGATGACGCCGAGCCTGTATGTCGCCGACCTTTTCAAACAACTGCTGCTGACTCTGCTGATCGGCGCGCCTTTGCTGCTCGCCGTGCTGTGGTTGATGGGCGCGATGGGCGAGCGCTGGTGGCTTTACGTCTGGGCCGCCTGGCTCGGCTTCAACCTGCTGGCGCTGCTGCTTTACCCGACCTTCATCGCGCCGCTGTTCAACAAATTCACCCCGCTGTCCGAGGGTGAGATGAAGACGCGCATCGAAGCGCTGCTGACGCGCTGCGGCTTTGCCAGCTCGGGCCTGCTCGTCATGGACGGCTCGAAGCGTTCGGCCCACGGCAACGCCTATTTCACCGGCTTCGGCCGCGCCAAGCGCATTGTCTTCTTCGATACCCTGCTCGACAAGCTCGCGCCCGGCGAGGTCGAGGCCGTGCTCGCGCACGAGCTGGGGCATTACAAGCATCGCCATGTCTGGAAGCGCATTGCCGTGATGGCCGCGCTGTCGCTGGCCCTGCTCTGGCTGCTGGGGCAGGTCATCGACCAGCCGTGGTTCTATGCAGGACTGAATGCCGGAACTGGCGGGACGGCGCTGGCCTTGATCCTCTTCTCGCTGGTACTGCCAGTATTCACTTTCCCCTTCGCACCGCTGATGTCGCGGCTCTCACGGCGCCACGAATTCGAAGCCGACACCTATGCGGCCAAACAAGCCAGCGGCAGCGCACTGATCAGCGCGCTGGTCAAGCTCTACCGCGACAATGCGGCGACGCTGACGCCCGACCCACTGTTTTCGCTGTTCTACGACTCGCACCCGCCCGCCAGTCAGCGCATCGCGCATCTGCGAACCGTAACTTCGTGACGCCAGCCGGCACCATCGTCGCCGCCTTTGGCCGTCACTACGAGGTCATGCTCGATGACGGCCGCATCGTCAATGGCATCCCGCGCGGCAAGAAAAGCCCCTATGCCTGCGGCGACCGCGTCACGCTGGGGCCGCTCCACGACAGCGCAGCGCAGATTCTCAACCATGCGCCGCGCAGCTCTCTGCTCTACCGCAGCGACCAGTGGAAGCAGAAACTGATTGCCGCCAATGCGACGCAGATCGTGCTGGTGGTCGCCACCGAACCCGGCTTTTCCACTGAACTGATCTCGCGCGCCCTCGTCGCCGCGGCACACGAGCGGATGCGCGCCGTCATCGTGCTCAACAAGGCCGACCTGGCCGCAAACTTGCCCGCCGCGCGCGCCCAACTCGCCCCCTTTGCCCGGCTCGCCATACCGATCCTGGAACTTAGCGCGTTGGCCGACGCCCAGCCGCTGCTACCCTGGCTCGCCGACCAGATTTCGGTGCTGGTGGGCCAAAGCGGCATGGGCAAATCGACCCTCGCCAATGCGCTGATTCCCGGCGCCGACGCGGCGACGCGCGAAATTTCCACCGCGCTCGATGCCGGCAAACACACGACCACCCATGCGCGCCGCTACGTAATGTCAAGCGGCGGTGCGCTGATCGACTCGCCCGGCCTGCAGGAATTCGGCCTCGCCCACCTGACGCGCGGTGAAATCGAGCTGGGCTTCGCCGAACTTGCGCCCCTGCTCGGCCACTGCCGTTTCCGCGACTGCCGTCACGAGAACGAACCCGATTGCGCGCTCAAGGCAGCCGTTGCCAGCGGCGCAATTCACGCGCAGCGCCTGAAGCACTTCCTCGCCATCGCTGGTTAGCGAATGAAAGGGACTTCCCCGTCCCAAGCCGGCCGTGCGGATAGGGCACGGAAACGGCAACGAAGTGCCAAGATGGGGTTTTTGACAACGCTCATCAACTCGACTCGGGAGGGGAAATCATGGGAAT
>Ga0208244_101365_pt1 | contig 13557 bp, 14 predicted proteins | sample SubbioCR12Aug_5A_FD_184828 | JGI IMG/M metagenome (GOLD analysis project Ga0208244, IMG submission 184828) | Serpentinite rock and fluid subsurface biosphere microbial communities from McLaughlin Reserve, California, USA - CR12Aug_5A (SPAdes) | ecosystem: Environmental > Terrestrial > Deep... | reverse complement strand
GATCGGCCCGAGGATCTTGGCGCCCGCCCCCACCACCGCGCCGTTCTTTAGCGTGGGATGACGCTTGCCCTTGTTCCACGAGGTGCCGCCCAGCGTCACGCCGTGATACAGCGTGCAGTCGTCGCCGATCTCGGCGGTTTCGCCGATCACGACCCCCATGCCATGGTCGATGAAGACGCGGCGGCCAATGGTCGCGCCCGGATGGATTTCGATGCCGGTGAGCCAGCGACCGATGTGCGAGGTGAAGCGCGCCAGCCACTTCCACTGCATGCCCCACAGCCGGTGCGCCAGGCGATGAATGAGCATGGCGTGGAAGCCCGGATAGGTCGTCACGACCTCGAAGGTCGAGCGCGCCGCCGGGTCGCGGTCGAACACGACCGCGATGTCTTCCTTGAGTTGTTGCATGAGGCTCATGGATGAAGGATGCTTATTCCGAGTAATTTAGTCAACTATTGCGCGCCACGGTTCCCTGCGGCGCGTTTCGCCTCCTGTGCGGCGGTAAGAATGCCACGCAGGATGTTCACCTCTTCCTTCGCCAGCCGGGTGCGCGAAAACAGGCGCCGCAGCTTCAGCATGAGCTTGCCGGGCGAGCCGGGGTTGAGGAATTCCAGCTCGCCGAGCGCGGTTTCCAGGTGGACATAGAATTTTTCGACTTCGTTGCCGCTGGCGGCCTCGAATTCGGGCTGCGGCCAGCTTGCGCGGCCGAGCCAGGCCTGGCGGATTTCGTAGCAGAGCACCTGCACCGCGGCGGCGAGATTGAGCGAGCTGTAGTCGGGATTGGCGGCGATCGTCACCAGTCCCTGGCACAGGCTCAGTTCCTCGTTCGACAGGCCGCTGGTCTCGTTGCCGAACACCAGCGCCACCGGGCCCGTCTGCGCCTCGGCGAGCAGCCGGGCCGAGGCCTCGGGCGGGGTCAGCACTTCGGCGACGATATCGCGGCGGCGCGCCGATACGCCGAGCGCGAGCGTGGTGTCGGCAAGCGCCTCGGCGAGCGTGGCGCAGACACGGGCGGTGGCAAGCAGATCGGTCGCCCCCGAGGCCATCGCGTCGGCCTGGCTGTTGGGGAACACGGCGGGGTCGACCAGCACCAGGTCGACAAGCCCCATGGTCTTCATCGCGCGCGCGGCGGCGCCGATGTTGCCGGGGTGGCTGGTGCGCGCGAGCACGATGCGAATGTTGGCGAGAAGCTGGGGATTCGACTGCGTCATCTAGTAAAATGCCGGACTCGTTCTTTGAAGCCCGTGACCTCCCAATGCATCCCATGCTCAACACGGCGGTGAAAGCCGCCCGCAAAGCCGGGGCGATCATCAATCGCGCCTCGCTCGACCTCGACCAGCTCACCGTGCGGAGCAAACAGGACCGTGATTACGTCAGCGAAGTCGACCAGATGGCCGAACGCGCCATCATCGAAACGCTGCTCGACGCTTATCCAAACCACGGGATTCTAGCAGAGGAGTCGGGCACGGCCGACGCCAAGAATGGCGAGGACTACCAGTGGATCATCGATCCGCTCGACGGCACCACCAACTTCCTGCACGGCCTGCCGCAGTACTCGGTGTCCATTGCGCTCAGGCACAAGGGCCAGATCACCCAGGCCGTGGTGTTCGACCCGGCGCGGAACGAACTCTTCACCGCCAGCCGCGGCCGCGGCGCCATGCTCAACGACCGCCGCATCCGCGCCAGCAAGCGCAGCAAGCTTGCCGAGTGCCTGATCGGCACCGGCTTCCCCTTCCGCGATTTCAGCTTCGCCGAAGCCTACCTCAACATGTTCCGCGACATGATGAAGGCGACCTCCGGCCTGCGCCGTCCCGGTTCCGCCGCGCTCGACCTCGCCTGGGTCGCCTGCGGCCGCTACGACGGCTTCTGGGAAATGCGGCTGAACCCCTGGGACATCGCCGCCGGCAGCCTCATCGCACAGGAAGCCGGCGCGCTGGTCGGCAACTTCATGGGCAACGAAGGCTTCCTCGAATCCGGCAACATCGTCGCCGGCAACCCCAAGGTGTTCGCGCAGATGCTGCAGATCCTCGCGCCGCACCTGCCGCCCGAACTGAAGGTCTGATTTCCCCGCCGCCAGCGCGATGACGACCGCCAGGGAGACCGCCGCCCACACGCCGATTGTGTTGTGACACTGATTTGGCGCTCAACTATAGATCGATTTTTCTGTTTGGAAGCAACAGGTTATACCGATTGTGACCATCGCCTCGCGGAGGTCGAATTGGCATAGATGGGCATGGTTTGGCGCTTGAATTGCCCCAAATTTGCCCCACGAAATCGAGTCGAATACTCAGGCATATGTGGTCGTGTGCGAGCGTAGTTTTCAAGAGGCTACGCGGCACCGCGCTGGACTGTGACGATGTGCGATGGATTTCGAAGCAATGAAGGTCAGCAATCTGGGGGGTGCTGCCGCTGAGCTCCCGGAATCGGCTGAGTGCTTTTCGGCCAAAGGCGACGCTACTCTTTTAACCTTCTTCGTCCGCTGTACTCACAAGATCGGTCGTCGGGCGTGCAGCATCCGCGTATTCGTTCGCTTCTCGTTCCACTCGAGGTCAGTGCTTGAGAGCGTGTCATCCTTACGCTCGATCTTGTGCCAATCAGGCATATGCGGCTCGATGCCTTTTGCGTTGACCATCCAGCCGAGCGTTGGCGACGTCCCGAAAGCGGTGTCTCCATTCAGTCACTGCGGCATGATGTCGAGCGCGCTTCGACCCGATTGACCTTCGTGCGGTGAACCGGTGTCACTTCGACATCGAGAATCAAGAAATGGGCAGTGTCGATCAGGTAGTTTTTCGAATATGAGAAGAAGGCGATACCCGACCTTCAACGATTGTGTTGCGTAGGTACGGCAAGCGAAGCGCCTCTGTTGGAAAGTTTGCTCAAACACACGGTTAGGCTCATGTTTTCAGTGATTGTTGTGGCTTCGAACAGTGGGAGCTGTCCTACCCACCGGGAAGCCTCTGTCCTATGGCCTCTGCTGGTTGCAAATGGAAAGATGAAGTGACTTGGGCAAGAGGAGTATCGAAATGCCTACACTGAGCAAGACACTGGTTGACTTGAGAAGATCTGGCGTTCGATGCTGGGCCAAGATACGAATTCCGCCCTCAAGATGCTGCTGGAGCCAGCATTCATGGTGAGTTCCTACAGAACTTCGCTTCGTAAGGTTCGCTTCGTAAGGATCGCTAATGCCGCCTAACCCTCCAGAGGGGCGCTCCGTCGGTAAACCGGCTCCGCGTCCTTAACTCGCAGTTAGACCACACTTTACACGCGAAGGAGAAGCCAAATGGACCAACAAAAGCAGATGACGGGAGCGATCTGGGGCCGATTTGCGGCGATGATCGCGACATCGACTTTCATCATGTTTTTCTTGATGTATCAGCTCATCTACTCACTCGACCACGCAACGTTCAGTTTAAACCGTCTGACCGCCTCATTGCTTATGGGGTGCGTCATGACCCTGGTGATGCTGTCCTTCATGTGGTCGATGTACAAAGGGGTGGGAACCAAAATTGCGGTTGTTGTTTTGGCTACACTGTTAGGCGTGCTTTTACTGTTTGCGAATAGAAGCCAGTCGCTAATCGGGGATGTCGGCTTTATGAAATCTATGATCCCCCACCACTCAATTGCAATAAACAACGGGCGGAAGGCAAGTATTAGCGATCCACGCGTTCGCAAGCTGGCAGACAAGATCATTGAGGCTCAGGTCCTTGAAATAGCCCAGATGAAACTGCTCCTGGATGATATTGCACGGAATGGAGAACGGGGGGAGGCGAAGCTTCCCGCTCGTTCCACCGAGATAACACCTGAAATGGAGCGCAAGATCGAACAAGCGGTGCAGTGAACGCGCGAGCGGCCTCACCGACCGAGTTTCGTAAGATGCGAGCCCCTCAATCTGGAGTCGTGAGCGGAGCCGCTCGGAACGAATGCCATCAGTACCCCACGATGAGCATGCGGATCATGAGTTTGGGGTCGATCGAGGGACGCTCGGTATGACTTAGTAGTGCGCCGAATTTGAAGCCGAATTTGAAAGAGTAGAACAGCCGGACCTGGCTTACAGACCACAAGAACCCTTACCGCAACCCAACGTCGAGTCAGTGTTAACGCTTGGCGGCCTCGATACCGCCCCGTCCCAGCAGCTTGGCATTGATCGCCACGATCACGGTGCTCGCCGACATCAACACGGCCCCCACTGCCGGGGTCAGCAGCAGGCCCCAATTGACCGCCACGCCGGCCGCGAGGGGAATCGCAAAGGCGTTGTAGCCGGTGGCCCAGATCAGGTTCTGGACCATCTTGCCGTAGGTCTTACGCGACAGCCCCAGTATCGCCGCCACGTCTTCCGGGTTGTTGCTCACCAGCACGATGTCGGCCGCTTCGATCGCGACGTCGGTGCCGGCGCCGATGGCCACGCCCAGGTCGGACTCCACCAGTGCCGGTGCATCGTTCACGCCGTCTCCGACCATCGCCACGGTGAGGCCGCGGCCCTTCACTTCGCGTATCTTTTCCGCCTTTTGCTCCGGCAGCACTTCGGCGAAGAAGTCGTCCAGATCCAGTTGCCTTGAAACCGTTTGTGCCACCGCTTGCGAGTCGCCGGTGAGCATCATGCATTGGATGCCCATGGCTTTGAGTCGCGCGATGGCCGCTTTCGATTCCGGGCGCACCACGTCGGCCAGTCCGAACACGGCGGCAGCGCTGCCGTCCACCAGTAGGAAGATGGTGGTCTTGCCCTCGGCGGCGAGCGCGTCGAGTTTGGGGTGCTGGACCTGGATGCCCTGTTCCCGCAGATAGCCCGGGCTCACCATTTTGATCTCCCGGCCTTCGACCACGGCCTGCGCGCCGCGTCCGGTCAGGTTCTTGAAGTCGCTGGCCTGCGGCCAGTCCAGCTGGCGTTCCTTCGCCGTGCGCACGATGCCGGCGGCGATGGGATGCTCCGACTGGCTCTCCAGCGCAGCGGCCAGGCGCAGGCAGGCCGTCTCGTCCAGCTCGCCCAGCGGCACGATGTCGCTCACGCCGAAGCGGCCTTCGGTCAAGGTGCCGGTTTTGTCGAACACCACGGCGCCCAGGTTGCGCGCCCGCTCGAATGCCGCGCGGTCGCGTATGAGCAGGCCATGCGAGGCGGACATGCTGGTGCTCACCGCAACGACCAGCGGCACGGCGAGGCCGAGGGCATGGGGACAGGCAATCACCATCACGGTGACGGCCCGCTCCATGGCGAAGGCGAAATCCCGACCCAGCGTCAGCCACACGAACAGGGTGGCGAAGCCGCCGCCGAGCGCAATGGCGGTCAGCCACACCGCCGCCCGGTTGGCCAGGTCCTGGCTGCGCGAGCGCGATTCCTGGGCTTTTCGCACCATGTCCATGACCTGCGCCAGATAGGTCTGCCCGCCGGTCTTTTTGACCTCGATGGTGATTGCGCCTTCGCCGTTGACCGAGCCGCCGATGGCCTCGGCGCCCTCGCCTTTTTCCACCGGCTTCGATTCCCCCGTGAGCATGGATTCATCGAGGCTGGTCTGGCCGGAAACGATGATGCCGTCGGTGGGCACGCGTTCGCCCGGCTTCACCAGGATGCGGTCGCCGGGTGCGACGTCGCCGACGGGTATGTCCTCGGTGTTGCCGTCCGGCCGTACGCGATGCGCTTCGGAAGGCAGCAGCCGCACCAGGGCTTCGAGTGCGCCGGAGGCGCCGAGCACCGACTTCATCTCGATCCAGTGGCCGAGCAGCATGATGTCGATCAGGGTCGCGAGCTCCCAGTAGAAGCCCATGCCGGCCAGGCCGAAGGTGACTGCGCTGGAATAGAAGTAGGCCGCGCTGATGGCCACCGCGATCAGCGTCATCATGCCTGGCTGCCGCTGACGCAGTTCGTCGCCGAAGCCCTTCAGGAACGGCCAGCCGCCATAGAAGAATACGATGCTGGAGAAGCCGAACAGCACATAGGCGTCGCCGCGAAACGCCACCGGCGCCGCCAGGCCGAGCATCTCCCACAGGCCGGAGGACAAGGCCAGGATGGGAACCGTCAGCGCCAGCGATATCCAGAAGCGTCTTCTGAAATCCGCCACCATGCGGGCGTGGTCATGGCCGCCGTGCTTCCGTGCCTCTCCTCCTTGCGCTTGCGTGTGGGCAGCGTGTTTGCCGTCTCCAGGAGGCGGGCTCTCCATTGCGGGTGTGTGACCGGCGTGTTCGTCCATCTGCCTCTCCGTCATCTGTCGTCGAATCCGATCGACGCTTGTCTGCGGCTAGCTGCTGGAGGGGGATTTATTGCGCGCCTATCCTCCATGGCCCCGCCAGGAACGCGCCATGTCCCGTCGCTGGCTATCCGTCAGCACACCGTCGATTTTTTGCTGCAGGTCGATCGCTGAGTCGAGTTGCTGGCGCTGAAGATCGAACGGTTTCTGTGAGGCGGCGCGAATCGCGTCCCAGTCCCGCTTTTCGTTCATATGCAAACGGTTGAGTGTGTCGTGTGCAGCCCAAAGCTGCTGTGACAGGCCGCGGTTGCGCGCCAAGGCCTCTTGTTGCAGCTGGTCGATCTTCTGCGCCTGTTCGGACGTCAGATCAGGGGGCGTCATGCCGAAGCCCATCCCTGCGCCCATCCCCGGCATCCCCGCGCCGTACTGGCCCATCATCCCGTGGTACATGCCCATGCCCAATCCCTGGCCGGGCACCGCGCCCCCCATCATTCCGGGCCCCATGCCGTACCGGCGCGGACCGCCGTCGGCACGATAGCCGTCGTCCCAGGCACCCATCCGTCCCCCATGCCACGGCCCGTAGCCCATGCCGCCATAGCCGAATGCGAGCCATCCCGTAACGACGACGAGAACCACCCACAAAGCGATCCAGAATCCACGCTTCCGATTCATTTCTTCTCCTTTCTGCAAACAGGATGCGCAGCCCACGCGGCGCGCACGCCCCGGGTTGCCCGTCTACTCGGTCAGATCGCGCTTTCTCTTCTGAAACTCCTGTTCGTCGATTTCGCCGCGCGCATACCGTTGCTTGAGAATGTCCAGCGCCTTGCTGTCGCCGCCACTGCGCGCGTCCCCGCCGGACGACGTGGCCACCCATCTCACCAGCGCGACAACGCCGACGATGATGAGCACCCACCACAGAATCATGAAAATCCCGCCGAATCCGAAACCGCCTGCCATGCCATAACCGTCCATCATTGTTGTTCTCCTGTCATCATTTTCGGCCGTTTACGCTTAGGAAGTCCTGAACCAGTCGTCACCCCGGCGGAGGCCGGGCCCAAGCGCTTGATCTAACTAGATTCCTGCATGCACCTGCAAGGGGCAGGCTGGGTTGTAAACAACTAATATCCAACCAAATGCTGCGCGCCTCACGGTGACCTCAGCTACGCTTGAAGAGCGCCCGCAGCTCATCTTCAGTTGGCTGGCGGCGGAACACCACTTCGTCATCCACGACCAAATTGGGGGAGTGCCTGATGCTATATCGCTCGACGATTTCCGGATGGTCCTCTACGAACAACACTTCGTAGACGACAGCCAAGTCCTTGAGCTCACGTTCAAGGTTGTGATAGTGGCTGCAATCGCGTGTAGCAATAATCCTGACATTCATGACTTGATCTCCTATAGGGTAAGACTGCCCTTATCCGACTTGCCCGCCATCGTCGATTCCCTGATTGTCGCCGTCGCACGCAGGTAGACCATGGGTTCCGCGATGGCTATCGATGCGGTGTAAGGGCAAAAAACTATCCATCATTGTTCGGTGCCCCTTCATCCATCGCCGGAGCTGGCCCATGACACACCACCTTAAATATTTTTAATTTCATCAATTGTTCAGCCCTGCCGTCTTTCTTTGCGTCATGGCCTTTGTCATTTCACGCCGAGGCCTTCGTCCTTGCGAGTGCCATCGCCGCGAATCTTGCGCTGCACCTGCAGGGCCGTTAGGCCGTCGTGTCGGCCTTTCTCGTTGTAAAGCACGTCGATGACTACACCCTTGTCGTCGAACACCAGGGTATAGGTGCGCACATCGATGCCCGGCCCGGCTTCGTACACCGTTTGCTTTTCCCTTGTGGGATGCTGGTAGGTTTGAGCTTGCTTGCCACCCACCTGGTATACCCAACCTTCCTTTCCATTGGGCAGAATCAAGGTACGGAGGGCTTTACCGTGGTGGCTGAAAGCGGCTTGTTTGGGGATGACGCCGAGTGGATAGGCGCTTAACACCGCCTCAGGCTCTAATTTTTCGGCGAAGCTTGGTGGCATGGACAGCTGCCCCGTCTGTCCGGCCAGGGCAACGCTCGCCGCGATCGTGGTCAGTGTTAGCAGTACATTCAGGACAGGTTTCATTGTCATCCTTACCCCATACCGTAGTGCTCAAAGCCCCACATTTGCGCGCCCTTGCTCCAGATAGCCACATGACAACGTGGCACACATAGAGGCCCAAGCGAACTGCAATTCCGGGGCCTCCTGTCGCATATTCTCAGATCGACTGTTTAGTGCCGGGCCCTAGCTGTCCCCATTCCCTTTTTCGGCTGAATGGTTATCGCCGGGCTCATGGGGAACATGCCGCTCGCCCGCCTGAATATTGAGCAGGATCGAACCATATGCATCGCCTTCACCCCTTTCCGGGGCATGCCTGTCCCCCTCAACGTGGGGGAAATGACTGGCATGCACGTTGGTAATGCTCTGTTTCTGATCTGGGTCATTGTCCTGGTGATATGCCCAGGCCGGTGCCACCAGCAGAACCAGGGTAGTGAACGTAATGATTGATTTCATGACTCGTTCCTTCTATTCGGTTAAGAAACACCACGGCCGTTTCCATCGCAACGGCCATCACGGCCCGGCTTTACTGGCCGCCCTGGGGCTTGCCCATATTGGACTGCATCATCATCTGCATCATGTCCATGCGCTTTTCCATCATCTCCATGCGCTTGGCCATCATGTCGTCGCCGCCAGCCATGCCCATGCCGCCCTTGCCCCCCATCATGCCCATGCCGCCGCCCATCATTCCGTCCTTCATCATCGGGCAGTCCATCATGCCGCCGCCAGCGCCAGCCATGCTTTTCCCAGCCATCATGTTTTCCTGCATGGTCTGCATATGCTCCTGCATCAGCTTCTGGCGTTGGGCCGGGTCCTTGGACTTTGCCATCTGTTCCAGCTGACTTTGCATGCGCTTGGTGTTGGCCTGCATTTTCTGGACCGTTTGATCGGTGATGGGCGTGGCCGCGCCGGCTTTTTGATCGGGATGGTGAGCGTCATCTGCGAATACGGGTTGCATGGCAAAGACGGACAGCATCAGGGTGGCAACGAGTGCATGGCGTGTCATGGTTGACTCCTTTACGTGGGGAAAAATGAACCTTACGGTTTGACAACTTCGAGCCGGGTCACGGTAAACACACCATTCACCCGGTCAGCGAGGAACCGGACAGAATCGCCGGGTTTGACCTGATCCAGCCAGGTGGCATCCTCGACCCGGAAAACCATGGTCATCCCGGGCATCTCCAGATTTGCCAAGGGACCATGTTTGAGAGTGAGCTTGCCCTGGGCCTTGTCGATTTTTTTCACCAGACCTTCGGCAAGTGCGGTGGAATGCTCTGCAGCCGCGACATGGCGTTCGTGCTGCGTTTCAGCCAAGGCGGGCAGTCCGAGGGTCAGGCTCAAACCAAGCGCCAGGGTATTCAGCATAGGTTTCATGTTCATTCCTTTCAATATTGGGCGTAGGTCCGGGTGGACCCGTCCCGGTTCACGAGAAAAACGTCATAGGGGTCCATGCGTCCGCCAGCTTCCATGCCGGGTGAACCGACCGGCATGGCCGGTACGACCAGCCCGCGGGCACGCGGTTTTTCCTTCAGCAGGCGTTTCATTTCCTTTGCCGGGACGTGGCCTTCGATCACGTATCCATTGACCTCCGCGGTATGGCAGGAGCCGTAGCCGGGTGGTACGCCGAGACGGACTTTGTGCGCTTGCACGTTTTCGGTGTCGTGGGCTCGGACCGTGAAGCCATTGGCTTTGAGGTGGTCGATCCACTTATTGCAGCATCCGCATGTCGGGCTCTTGTAGACATCGATCACCGGGGTTGTCGGGGCGGCCCAGGTCGCCTGGACAAGACCCAGGACGAGAAGGCTGGCAACAAAATTTTTCATACGGGGCCTTTATTCAGGATTGAGTTCAGTATGGAGTTGGGTTCGCACATCAACCTGACAGAAGGATTACATTTGTGTCATCTTCGATCCTGATAGGCATGCTGCCGTCACTCGACCATCACCTTGCCCACCATGCCGGCTTCCATATGACCGGGGATCAGGCAGGCAAAATCCACGGTCCCCGGCTTGTCGAACTGCCAGACGATCCCGCCACGCTGACCGGGCTTCAGCGTGATCATGTTGGGCTCGGCATGTTCCATGCCGGGCATCTTGCGCATCATGTCGGCGTGAGCCTTGAGTTCGTCCAGACTGCCGATCACCATTTCATGCGGAATCTTGCCGGTGTTCCTGACGAAGAAGCGGACGGTCTCGCCAGCTTTGACGCTGATTTTGTCGGGCGTAAATCGCATGGCGTCGTCCATGACCACTTCGATGGTGCGGTCCACCTTGGCCGGGTCACCGGGCTTGCCCGTCATCGACGAAGGGGCTGCCTTCTCCATAGCGGACATGTCATGGCCGCCGGGCATCATCTTGTGACCATCCATGCCGTGCCCGCCGGCGTGGTCTCCCGCCGCCAGGGCAATAGCCGGTAGCACGCCAAAAATCAGAATCGACAGTGTCTTCAGTTTCATCATGTTGCTCCTAATGGGTTGAGTGATTCGATCGTCGTGCAATACATCAGAACCAGAAACGCACGCCGGCAACCCAGCGTGTTTCATCTGTTTTTTCACCCGCAGCGCGGGCCAGGTCAGCGGTCTTGCCGAATTTCCCGGCGCGTTCCACGCCGACATAGGGTGCGAACTGGCGGGTGAATTCGTATCTCAGGCGCAGGCCCGCCACGCCGTCGGAAAGACCGCTGCCGATACCCAGGGTCTCGTCACTTTTGCCGTAGGCGTTGATTTCAAGACGAGGCTGCAAGACAAGCTTCTGCGTGAGCAGCAACTCGTACTCCGCACCCAGACGGAAGGCGGTTCTGCCCTTGTCGCCGACATAGGCCGCCGCATCGACCTCAAACCAGTAAGGTGCGAGGCCCTGCACGCCGAAGGCCAGCCAGCCGCGATCGGGGCCCACGCCGCTGTCGTAGCGCACGCCCAGCTGCGTATCCCAGAATGTGGCGATGGCATGCCCCCAGAGCAGCTCGGTACGCGCTTCCTGCAGCTTGCCCTTTCCATAATCGCCTTCCGCCTTGACGACCAGCCGGTCGTAGTTGCGCCCGAACCAGGCCTGGGCTTCGTAGGCGGTGGCATTCCCCTCGCGCGTGTCCACGCGTTCCAGGCGGTCAACCAGCAGGCTGCCAAAGCTGTGCTCATCGGCAAGGCGAAGCTGACGAGGTCCAGGGAGGGCGTATTTACCGCTGTCTAGGGTGTAGCCACCCGAGTAGCCATGCGGGTCGCGTGCGTCGGGTGGAGCAGTCCCCCCTTGCATGTTCATTTCGCCATGATCCATTGCCGCCGAACCCTGCTGCGGTGCCGACGGGCTGCCGTGATCCATGCCCGGCATTTCAACGGCAGTTTGCTTTTCCGGTTTTATGCCGGGCATCGCACTGTGATCCATATCGCTGTGGTCCATTGTCGGCATCGCATCCTGGGCCGATCTGGACTTGACCGCGTCAGGAGACGGCGCACCCTGATGCTGAGCATGGTCCATCGTCTCGGCGGCTGAACTGGTTTGCGCCGAGGCAGGTGTCACGCCAAGGCCGATGATTGCCATTGCAAGTACATTCATTCGCTTGTTTGTCATCTTCATATTCCTCTCGTTGCTGCAGGCGCTTACGCCACCACCACTTCGCGGAACATGCCCGCATCCATATGCAGGAGCAGGTGGCAGTGCCAAGCCCAGCGGCCGAGGGCGTCCGCGCTGACCAGGAAGCTGACACGCTGTGCCGGCTGCACGTTGATCGTGTGCTTACGCGCCAGGAACTGCCCATCCGGGCTTTCCAGTTCGCTCCACATCCCGTGCATGTGCATGGGATGGGTCATCATGGTGTCGTTGTGGAGAATGATGCGCACCCGTTCGCCATACCGGAAATGCACAGGCGTGGATTTCCCGAACTCGAGTCCGTCGAGCGACCAGGTGTAGCGTTCCATGTTGCCCGTGAGATGCAGCTCGATCTCGCGCTCCGCACCGCGTGGATCGATTGGCCCGCCTATCGTGTGCAGATCGGCGTAGGTCAGCACGCGGCGGCCGTTGTTGCGCAGGCCAATCCCGGGGTCATCCAGATTGGTGCGTGCCATGTCCACCCGCATATCGGTGCTCGGGCCATATTCGGTTTTCGCGTGGCGCGCCTGCGTACTCGGCTTGGCCAGTTTTCCGCCCATGGCCGTTCCGGCTGGCATGGCGTGTTTGCTGTGGTCCATGGCCATTGCTCCGTGATCCATGCCGCTCATACCGGCCATGCCGCCGCCCATGTCGCCCATCATGTCTGCCATGGTCAACCATTCGGGCTTGTCCGGTTTCGGCACCGCGGCAGCCAGCCCGTGTCGGGTGGCGAGCGTGCCGCGCGCGAAGCCGGTGCGATCCATCGACTGCGCGAAGATCGTGTAGGCCTCATCCCTGGGGGTGACGATCACGTCGTAGGTTTCGGCCACCCCGATGCGGATCTCATCCACCGTCACCGGCTCAACATCCTGGCCATCGGCCTGCACCACGGTCATCTTCAGTCCGGGAATACGAACGTCGAAGAACGTCATCGCGCCGGAGTTGATCAAACGCAGCCGCACGCGCTCGCCCGGACGGAACAGCCCGGTCCAGTTACCGGACGGGGTGGTGCCGTTAACAAGATAGGTGTAGGTGTAAGCGGAGATGTCGGCCAGATCGGTCGGATTCATGCGCATCTCGTTCCACATCTTGCGTTTGTCGAACGCCGCCTTGAATCCGTCGCGCGAGACGTCGCGAAAGAAATCGACCACCGTGGGCTGGTTGAAGTTGTAGTAGTCGCTTTGCACCTTGAGCTTGGCGAAGACGCGCATGGGATCTTCGTCGGTCCAGTCCGACAACTGCACGACGTAGTCGCGATCCGCCTGGATCGTCTCACCGCCGGCCGCTTCGATGACGATGGCGCCGTACATACCGGTCTGCTCCTGCATGCCGGAGTGCGAGTGATACCAGTAGGTGCCGGTCTGCTCCACCTTGAAGCGGTAGGTGAACGTTTCCCCCGGCGGGATGCCCTTGAAGCTGATTCCCGGCACCCCGTCCATGTCGAAGGGCAAGAGAATGCCGTGCCAGTGAATGGACGTGTCCACCGGGAGCCGGTTGGTGACGCGGATGGTCACGGTATCGCCCTCCCGCCAATGCAGCGTTGGGGCTGGAATCGAACCGTTGATGGTCGTCGCCATGCGCGGCGTCCCGGTAAAGTTGACTGGCGTTTCCGCGATCACGAGGTCAAATTCCGTACCCTTGAGGACCGGGGCGCTGCCTATCGCGGTGTCGGTGGCATTCGCCCAGACCGGCTTGATGGCCGACGGCAAGCCAAG
>Ga0208244_101364_pt1 | contig 13571 bp, 12 predicted proteins | sample SubbioCR12Aug_5A_FD_184828 | JGI IMG/M metagenome (GOLD analysis project Ga0208244, IMG submission 184828) | Serpentinite rock and fluid subsurface biosphere microbial communities from McLaughlin Reserve, California, USA - CR12Aug_5A (SPAdes) | ecosystem: Environmental > Terrestrial > Deep... | reverse complement strand
TTTCAGCTGCCTGAAGGAAAAATATTTTTGGCCGGGAGTTTCCACAGCACAAATATACAATCTGAAAGCCAAGTCTGAAAGTTAATCACCTTAATCACACAGAAGAGCTAATGCTGCTTCTGGGATAAGTCAGTTATTTTTCACTGATTTTGAATGATGTAAACATCTTCAAGTGAAGTTAGTAATTACCACTTCATCGGCACTTCCATCAGCAACAGACTAGATCCGGGCATGGCAGATTCAATTTCGAGTCCGGATATATCGCTGATGCCCATGCCATCTCTGGATTCGAGTTTATGCGACAGTACCGAAAACCCTCCCGAAAGCACAAAAAGATAAACACCATTATTCTCTTTATGAAGATGATAGCTGAATTTCTGCCGGTCGTCAAAGTTTCCCATGCAGAACCATGCATCCTGATAGATCCAGGTGCCTTCGTCATCGGGTTCGGGCGAAACTACCTGCATGAGTTTGTTGTGCATGTTTTCGGGTTTCAGACTGATTTGTCCGTAGCGCGGACTCAGGTTCTTCTGGCGCGGATAGACCCATATCTGCAGAAAATGCACTTCGCGGTCGGTGCTTTTGTTGTATTCGCTGTGGGTGATGCCTGTTCCGGCGCTCACTACCTGCACATCGCCTTCGCTGATCACGGCTATGTTGCCCATGCTGTCGCGGTGTTCGAGCTGGCCGAGCAGCGGGATCGAAATGATCTCCATATTGTCGTGAGGATGTTTGCCAAACCCCATTCCGGCCTGTACGATGTCGTCGTTGAGTACGCGCAGGGCACCAAAGTGCATGCGCTCAGGGTTGTGGTAACCGGCAAAACTAAAGGTGTGGCGGCTCAACAGCCAGCCATGGTCGGCTTTTCCGCGGCTTGCGGAAGGGTGGAAGGTGATGGTGGGCATAGTAATTGATTTGCTGAAATAACAGTTGATGCTTACAGATTGTTTTTAACTCAGAGGCTCTAATAAAACAAAGAAATACCATATTCTTGTCACCAAGACACCAGGACACAAGACAACACAAAGATTTACAATATCATACGTTTTATTCCATCCTTGATCAATGGGACATTAAAGTTAATAAGATAGCCAAGCCTTATTCCGGTTAGTTTCAAATGGCTCAGGAGTTGGGCTTCCCAAACAGGGTTAACATTTTCAAGTGCTTTTAATTCACAAATAACTAAATCATTAACCAGAACATCCAGTCGCAAACCCTCTTCAAATAAAATATCTCTGAATTTTATTGGTATATCCAACTGACGTTTAACATTGAACCCCGATTGTGTCAGGACATGACAAAAACAAACTTCATAAACTTTCTCTAAAAGACCGGGGCCGAGCTCTCTATGGACTTCATAGGCCGCATTTACAACTGCTTTACCAATTAATTCTTCTGCAGGTAAAAGAGGTTCAAATTGTTTATTGGTCATATTATTCCTTTTTTTCATGCCACCAAGACTCTAAGGCACAAAGCAGCACAAAGTTATTAAGTTTTTTTTCGCTTGGTGAAACTTAGTGTCTTCGTGCCTTTGTGGCAAATAATCTGGACAATTTCCATGATAACCATGAAAACTTTCTGTAAAAAACTCACTTCCCGATACAAAACTTCCCGAAGATGTTCCCGAGAATCTCGTCGGAGCTGATTTGTCCGGTGATGCTGCCGAGGTGGTAGAGTGCATCGCGCAGGTCGATGGCAGCCAGGTCGGTGGGCAGACCGTTTCTGAAGCCTTCTTCCACCTGTTGCAGGGCTGCCGAAGCGTTCTGCAGGGCTTGCAGGTGTCTGATGTTGCTCACAATGGCATGCGACTGGGCATCGAGGTCTTTTACGGCTTCCAGAAGGCTTTCGGCCAGCAGGTGAATGTTCTCCCTGCGCTTGGCCGACACAAACACTGTGTGCATTTCGACCATCTCGCTGAAGTGCGGCGGAATCTCTCCAAGCTCGTCAATCTTGTTGCCGACAAGGATAAAATGTTTGGTGTTGTCGCTTACATACGACCTGAACTCCGAAAGCATCTCTTCTGCCGACTGTCCCGAGCAGGCCGAAAGGTCGCACACATACAGGATGATGGTTGCCTGTCTGATCTTTTCGTAGGTGCGTTCAATGCCCATGTTTTCGATCATGTCGTCCGACTCTCTGAGGCCGGCCGTGTCGATAAACCTGAAGGTGTAGCCGCCCAGCACAATGGTGTCTTCGATGGCATCGCGTGTGGTACCCGGAATGTCGCTTACAATGGCTTTTTCTTCGTTGAGTATGGCGTTGAGCAGGGTTGACTTGCCCACATTGGGTTTTCCGATGATGGCCACAGGGATCCCGTTTCTGATGGCATTTCCCGTGCCAAAACTTTCGATCAGCTGCTTGATTTCGTCGCGAAGTTCGGCCAGCAGCCTGAAAAAGGCAGGGCGATCGGCAAACTCAACGTCTTCTTCGCTGAAGTCGAGTTCGAGTTCGATAAGTGAGGCGAAATCGAGCAGTTGTTGCCTGAGCTGGCCGATGCGTTCCGAAATGCCGCCTCGCATCTGGTTCATAGCCAGCCGGTGGGCGTTTTTGGATTGGGAAGCAATCAGGTCGGCTACGGCTTCTGCCTGTGCCAGATCGAACCTGCCGTTGAGGTAGGCCCTCATGGTAAACTCGCCGGGTTCGGCAAGCCGCGCGCCTTTGTTCAGAAGCAAGGCAAGCAGTTGTTGCTGGATGAAGACCGACCCGTGACAGCTGATCTCGGCTGCGTCTTCGCCCGTGTAGGAATGCGGTGCTTTGAACAGGCTGACCATCACCTCATCAAGCAGTCCTTCTTCATTGCTTATAGTGCCGAAATAAAGCTTGTGGTAAACAGGATGTTCCATATCGGCATTGGTACTCACCGGAGTAAATATGGTGCGGATGATACGGTGGCTTTCGGGTCCTGAAAGTCTGATCAGCGAAATGGCAGCAATGCCCTGAGCGGTGGCAGGGGCACAAATGGTGTCGTTGTGTCGGTTAAAACTGTTCATGTCCGCTGTGTTTTCTTATTTTACGGTGGTTTGTCTGTTTTAGTTTCAGACCTGAATACCGGCGGCAGGTGGATGTTATTTGCCCCTGTGTTTTCTTTTCATGAAATATGCTGTTTTTTCGAGTTTAGTGATGATGTCGAATTGTTCCACATGCACCCAGGCCGGCAGCTGAAGCTGCACCGGACTGAAGTTGAGGATGCCGCTAACACCGGCGTGCACCAATATGGTTGTGAGTTCGCGCGCGAAATTTTCGGGAACGGCAACCACACACAGTTCGATGTTCATTTGCCTGATCATTTGTTGCAGTTCGCTGATGTTGAAGCAGGGGATCCCGTCGAGGAGGTTTGCAGGAGGTTTTCCGAACACAAAAGTGGCGGCAATCTGCATGCTGGTGTTGTTCTGTCCGAAATGTGCCGCCACCGACCTGCCCAGCTCGCCCATGCCGATGAAGGCGATACGCGTGACATGAGAATAGTCAAGGGCTTCGTTTATTTTGCCAAGCAGCTCATTGATGTCGTAGCCTTTGTGAAAATCGCCGCTCACGCCGATCAGCATCAGGTCGCGGCGCACGTTGGCTGCATTGGTCTTCACGATACGCGCCAGGTTATGCGAATAGATGTAGGCATGTTCCACAAAACGATAGTTGAGCAGGATACGCCTGTACTGACTCAGGCGTTCAACGGTTTTTTCGGGAAGCTGCTGAAGCATATTACTGTGGCCTTAGCTGATGTGTTAATCCAAGCCGGATGACCGAGTGACGGTGAAGGATTTCAGGCATCAACGGATTTTCGAACACATTGGCAAAACCAAGCCGTATGGCAGCATCCAGTTCAATGCGTGTTCTTTTGCCGACAGGATGCCACAACCCCAGACCAATGCTCAATCCGGCATCATAGGTGTTGATGACATCGTTGACCAGGCCGGTATAGTGTTCCCGGTAAAACCCGGCCGGAATACCGATCAGGATGAAGTCCTTGGTGCCTTCAGGATCAAGGTACAGCTCCTGATATCCTTCCTGAGCAGCGCTCATGAGCAGCGAATAATATCCACCTGCCCTGAAGGCAATGCCGAGATATCTGGTTTGCTGGCTGTATTCGAACATTATGGGAAAAGTCAGATAATGGGCAAAAAACGAAAGGTTGTAGTCGTAGTAACAATCCCAGCAGACTTTGTTTGAGGTGTCTGTTTCCCTGAGTCCCTGTGAATATAATTTGGAGCCGAATGCCCTGTAATCGGCCAGCATTTCGGCACGTACGGAAAAACTTTCGGAGATAAGATAGGTGAGGGTTACTCCAGCCTGATAGCCGGTTTTATTGGTGTATTGATACAATGGCGTTGTGCCCTGGATCTGGTTGATCAGCACACCTCCGGCAAAACCAACCGACCAGCGCGAGGGCTCAGGTGCTCCCTGTGATCGCACCAGCTGCGGAAGCAGCAACAATACTGCCAATAGCCATTGAATATGTTTCACTTTATCAGAATATTTGATACACCCAAAACAAACCTACAACCACCGAGAGGCTGGCTCCGGCAACCTGGATAGATTTGAAGATCACGGGTTTGAACTTCTCGTCCGACTTCCATGCAACAAAACCGAGTGCAACGGAAAAAACAACCATCGCTACGATAGTACCCAAACCATAACCCGTTAAATACATGCCTGAGTCAAAGGCTGATGGAAAAGCCAGCGTGGGCAACATGCCCATCAGGTGCGAAACACCGGCGAGTCCGTGTATGATACCGATCATCAGGGCAGCGAACACGGACTGCCTGACAAACTTTGGGTGATTATGGCCGTGCACATTGGTTGCAGGATGATCGTGTTCGTGCACATGGGTATAGGTGCCGCTATGGTCGTGGTGCGTATGCGGATGCGCATGACGTTTGCCCGAAGGCCGTCCGAAAATTTTCCAGAATGCCCAGCCGCCAATGCCGATGAGCACCAACCCCACAATGACTTCACTGTATGTTGAGATAGCTTCAATGGGCAATATATTTCTGAACAGTATAAAAAGCAAACCGATGAATAACATGCCGATGGTGTGCCCGGCGCCCCAGCTCAGGCCAATAAGCCATGACTTCAGTTTGTTGTCAATCGCCAGGGGTGTGACAGCTGCAAGGTGATCGGGTCCCGAAACCACATGCATTACACTGGCAATGAGTCCGATAATGATGGGTGCATGTGCCCCGAAGGTGTGGTGGTGGTGATCAGCATGCAACAGGACGGAAAAAAGGAACTCGGTCATATCATTCAATTTGTAGCAAAAATACCATTTCCCCCTGCGATGGAACAGGCATCTGACTATTTATAATCGTTCTAATGAGATTTTAATGCCCATTAAATACTGTTTAAATACTTAAATACTTCTAAAACTACAGCACTACCGAAGCGATGGTTGTTGCGAAGGCTAATGCTCTTCATCCCTTTCACCGACAAGACGGATACTCGAAATAAAGAGCAATACCCAACCGGTGATCATGAACAGGCCGCCAATCGGGGTTACCGGCCCGAGCCACGAAAGCGGAAGCATGGTGAGGTCGCGGGTGGCAAGCAGATAAATGCTTCCGGAAAACAACAGCACCCCAATCCAGAAAAAGTGAAAAACAAGCTTGAGCATCAATCCATGAAAAGGTTTGGGCAAAGCGCCCAAAATGAGTATCGCAAGACCATGTATAAGCTGATACCGGATGGCGGTTTCAAAACTCTGCATGTCAAGCATGCTGATCTGCTCCTTGAGCCAGTGGGCACCCAATGCCCCCAGAACAACGGCCAGACCCGTTACCAGACTGCCGGCCCAGACAAATACTTTTGGACTTATACGGTTTTTATCCATCATGCTTTTGAATTATGTGCGCATCTGTTTTATGGCCCGCTTTGGGTTAAATAGTACCTTTGCGACCCGAGCAAAGATAGCATAAAATGAAAATATCTGTCGAATTAAGTTACTATCCGCTGGCTGAAGAGTATATCCCGCCCATCAAGGATTTCATTGCACGCCTCAACGGATACGAAGCCATGCAGGTGAAAACCAACGGCATGAGCACACAGGTTTTTGGCGAGTATCAGTATGTGATGGACGCGCTCGTTCGCGAAATCAGACTGTCGTTTGAACTGCCGCATTCGGTTTTTGTGATGAAAATTGTGAATGCCGACCTGAATCACGTAGTGAAGCATGAGTGAATTTGCCGGACTCTTTATTGACAATTTGCTGCAGACCTCATGGCCCGAGTTCGTAGCTGTTGTTTTTGGTCTGCTGAGTGTCTGGTTTTCAAAAAAGGTGAACATCCTGGTATTCCCCACCGGCATAGTAAGTGTGCTTATCTATGTGTATATCTGCTATATGGCTGGTATATACGCTGATATGGGCATCAACATCCTTTATTTTGTGATGAGTGTCTATGGCTGGTACCGCTGGACGCATCCGCGCAAGGACAAACAACTTCCGAAAGTAGCCTTTTCCACACGCAAAGAACATGCGATTGCTGCCATACTAACGATCGTTTCCTTTTTCGTGCTGGTTTATGTTCTTGGAAACTTTACGGACAGCACGGTGGTGTATCTGGATTCGTCCACCACTTCGGTCTTCATCACCGGAATGTGGCTGATGGCCATCAAAAAGGTCGAAAACTGGCTGTACTGGATCATCGGCGACCTGGTTTCTGTCCCGCTCTATTTTCATAAAGGACTGGCATTTACGGGTGTGCAATTCACAGTATTTTTAATCATTGCCGTGGCAGGTTACCTCGCCTGGCGCAACATTGCCCTGAATGAAAAAGTGCATCGCGATCACAGGGCCTGAATCCACAGGAAAATCATGGCTGGCAGAAAAGCTAGCCACGCACTTTGGCACCGTCTGGGTTCCCGAATACGCCCGGCAATACCTGTCCAACCTTCAACGACCATACACCTTGGCCGATGTGGAACATATTGCTCAAGAGCAATTTTACCGAAACACCGAAGCAGTTTTAAGGCACGATACCTCATTTGCTGACACCGAAATGCTTGTCTGCCGCGTCTGGTGCGAAGTGGTCTTCGGAAATGTGCCGCAATCCATTGTCAATCTGTTGAATAAACAACACTTCGACTATTATCTGCTCTGTGATGTTGACCTGGAATGGACACCCGACCCACTGCGCGAACATCCTGACAGAAGACAGGAAATTTTCGGCCGCTATCTGGAGCTTCTTGACACAATGAAACTGCCCTGTGGAATTGTCCGCGGGGAAGGAGAGGAGCGGCTTGGCAACGCTCTTTCCTTGCTGGATAATAATTTCATTACCCTGTGATGAAGTTCAGTGTAGTGCAGCATCCTTGTCCGTTTTTTGCTAAGTTTGCATCCCTATGACAGACCAACGCCCGCTGAACATCCTTGTTATTTCCTATTGGTATCCCAACCGTACCAATCCGACCCTGGGCAATTTCAACGAAAAATTTGCCCTTGCAGCTGCCGGGTACAACAAAATCAACGTGATCCATGTGGTAGCCGACGAAAACATGCAAACGTCCGTTGAATGGGAAGAAGAAAATACAGGTGCTGTACAGGTGCAACGCATATACTTCAGAAAAGGTACTGCGACAAATCTGTTGGCAAAAGCTTACCGCTCAATCCGCTATCTTTTGCTGTACCGCAAAGCACTCCTGAAACTGAAAAGGGATCTGGGACGAATGCCCGATCTGGTTCATGTGCATGTGCTGTTCCCGGCAGGGATCATCGCAATGCTGATGCGCTGGTTTTATGGAATTCCGTATGTGGTTACGGAACATTGGACAGGTTACCTGCCCGGAAGCCTTGTGCCTCAACCGTTTTACGTACGCTGGCTGAGCCGTCTGGCCGCAGGTAAGGCATCCATACTGCTGCCTGTGACACATAACCTCAGGGAGGCAATGACCGCACTGGGCTTCAGAAACCGGTATGAAGTGGTGCCGAATGTGTTTGATGTGAGCGACTTCCACCTACCTGCTGGCATCACTGACCGCCCGAAGAAACAAATACTTCATATTTCCTCCCTGCGCGACGACCACAAAAACATCAGTGGTTTGCTGCGTGCCATACACAGGCTTTCCGGACTGCGGCAGGATTTTGAGCTGCATATCGTGGGCGATGGCGATGCAACACCCCACCTGCAATTGGCGGAGGAGTTGGGTCTTTTGAATCGTTTTGTGCGTTTCTCCGGTGAAATGAGTCCTGCTGAAGTGGCAGAAAGCATGCGCTTATCCGACTTTTTTGTGCTGTTCAGCAACTATGAAAACCTGCCCTGTGTTATCGTAGAGGCATTTGCCTCCGGCCTGCCTGTGATCAGCACCCGCGTAGGTGGCATTTCGGAGCATCTTGACGCTTCCAAAGGAATGCTGATCGAGCCAAAGGACGAACAAGCACTGGTGGATGCATTGAATGTGATGCTCGACAAACATGGTACATACAACAAAGCAGATTTGAACCGCTATGCCGTGGAACATTTCAGTTACGAAAGCGTGGGTGCCGGATTGAACGCTATCTACAGGGAGGTATTGGGAACACAGAATAACAAAACTTAGTATGAATAAGGCAGAAAAGCTCTTCAGGGCTGTATCCCTGCTTGTGCGCAAGCCCTGGTTGCTGAATCTGGTGATCGGGCATCAGGATTATTTCCGCGACAAAGTGGTAAAAAAGTTCGGTTTGGAACATGGCCTTCCCCAATTGAAACTGGACGATTTGTTTCCCGGATTGCACATCACAGTCGAGCCCTTTGCTTTTCTCGACGGCTCATCATGGCCCATTGACCTGGCCCTTTTGAAAGCGCTAGCTGTCCGCAACGGGGTGCAGGACTACCTCGAAATTGGCACATGGAGGGGCGAAAGTGTGGCCAATGTGGCTTCTGTTGCGAAAAACTGCTACACCTTAAACCTTCCTGACGAGCAGGTGGCGTTATCGGGCAATGGACCGCTTTATGTGGCTTCGCATCGCTTCTTTTCCAAAGACCTGCCCAATGTCACGCACCTTTTTGGTGATTCGTCCAGCTTCGATTTCGATGGTCTGAATAAAAAATTCGACATGATATTTATTGACGGTGACCATCATTACGAAGCCGTTAAGCGGGACACCGCCCGTTTGTTTGCCTTCCTGAAATCCGATGATTCCATCATTGTCTGGCACGATTACGGCGCCTCGCCCGAAACCATCCGCTGGGATGTGCTGCTTGGAATCCTCGAAGGCTGCCCGCCCGAAAAACGACAGCATCTGTATCATGTGTCGAACACCCTGTGTGCCGTGTACATGAAAAACGCCCCTGCATCCAGCAGGGCAATCCCCTACGAACTACCCAAAAGGAAATTTTCACTCGACATCCGCCTGGAAAAAGTTGATTGATGCATTATTGGTGTTGATTTGTTGATGCGTTGATTTGTTGATGCGTTGATTTGTTGAGCTTCGATTCAAACAAATCGTCGCTCGTCAGAAAATATGGGAATTCAATGATATTTGATTTCTGATCGTCGATGTTTTATTTGCGATGTGGTAATTCAGAGTATGAATGCAAATATTGTTGAAAATTGGTAAAAAACGGTCAACGTTATTCAGGCATTGACAAGCAGTTAACCCAACCCCAGAAACCCGAAACCGAACCAAACACCATTTAAATCCTCAGCCAGATCATAAATCTTAAATCCATCAATCTTCAATCTTAAATATTTGGAATACAAGAATTTTTGATTTCCGATTTTCGATAGAAGATCTTTGATGTCGCTGAATCCCTTTGTGAAAGCCTCCCATCAGTGACCCCGGCCAAAACGGCGAAGTAGAACCGAAAACCATCCCAACCAGGAACAAGGAACAAGAAACCAGAAACCAGCATAGAACCATTCTAAATTACTCATCAATAATGATTTTTTAGTTGACTTTTCTTTTCGATTGTTTTATTTTTATGGCCGAAAACAAATCATTCATTATTACCATTGAATATCTTGCAGAATTATTGATTCTATATTAAATTCACCAATTAAAACAAAGCTGATTATGAGAACAACAAAAATCAGGCAGTATGGTTTATTGCTGACTTTTAGCATTGTGCTAAGCATACTTTTTTCAAGGGTTTGCTATTCTCAGAGTGAACAATTTAATCTTGATTCACACATTAGTATCCAAAGTGACGGTAGCGAAGTGCCAGGCATCGTTGCTGATGTACTGTTGGCAGGAGATTACATAGTTGTTCATTGTCATGATGTTATAAAAGTCTTTCTTGCATCAAACGATCAACTGGTTGGTAGTTTTCCAATCTCTGATGATACTTTAAGAAGCAAGTTTGCCCCTTATCCTTTTAACCCAAGAACTTATGTTGGTGATTTCAATCTCATGACTTACTCACCATCAAACAATCGGGTTTTTATTGTAAGCCCTGAATTAAGGGTTTATGAATTGCAATTAGGCGATGAACTTCAAATGAATGAAGTCTATAATTTAGGCAGTTTGAGTGAAGATGACCATTTAAAATATGACCATTTAAAACCACTTCATGGGTTGAATATCATTAAATTTGATGAAGTTGAAAACATACTTTATTGGACAATAAGTGGCGCACAGGAAGGGCAAGTTGAAGGTCATTTTCATGACAGGGAATCAGCAGTTGTGATACTAAAATACGATTCTGGCACATTATCTTTAATTCATGATGAAATATTCAGATATACTGGTCAGGATGATTATTATAAGACAGTCCATGATATTGAATACTTTACTGACCTTAGCACCAATAGAAAGTTCTTTTTCGTATGTCTGAAAAAATACATAAGGCCCTATGAAATCATTTATGAAATCATTGAGAATGTTGTGGTATATAGTGCAATTCCTTTAACTGATGTGTATGATGATATAGACCCCAGTCATGCCCCATACAAATTCAGTAAGTTGCTTAAGATTACAGATAACATCAACGGAAACACAATAAACAGATTGATCGCACTGCCTTACTATCTGGGCGTATCACAAGATGTTGATAAAGATAAGAATCTATATTCCATTAATATGCTACCATCATATGATGAAGATGGTAAGCCTACATTTGCACTTGAAACAAAATTATCTCCAAGCCGACGGATCATTGATGCAACATATAATAGTGAAACGCGTGACCTTATAATGTGTTATGCCTACGATATGCATGTGAGTAGTGAATTATCCCCACCGCAAGGAAAAGATGTTTGCATTTACAGGCTAAATGCCGATGGAACTTTTGATAATCAATTTGCACCACAATTTTATGAAACAAATTTTAATCCTGATACTGATTTGTATTCTTCGTTAGATATGAACTATCCCCTAAGATTCATTAATGGACCAGACAACAGTATTAGATTAAATAAAAGACATTCTATTGTTGATCTGTTTGGGAATGGAGTTTATGACCCAAACCTGGTTAAAAGGTCTTATGGAGCTGAGTTTGGGACAGCTTTATTTTCTAATAGCAAATATTACGTTGCCAGCCAATTCCTTTCAGGGCTTTTGAAGATTGACGGAGATGATGCAACATTGATGCAAACCGGATATCCCGCCTACAACATAACTGGGGTGCCACAACTACAGAAAATGTATGTGTGGAATAAACTATTGGTTGCCGGAGCAGGGGTGTTTAGTGTTGATTATTCTTCAGGAAGTTTTAACGTTAGTAATCTTAATGAAGACTTCGAAGAATTGACCAATTCTCCCATCGGCGACATCATTTATAATCCGGTTTTAAACCACAGCCTGATCAGCCTTTACAACCCTAATGCGGCTATAATCAAAGTAATAGATGAGAGCACAGGCGAAATAATCAATGATTTAGTAATACCAGATGCAACCTATCCTGATAAAATGTTTGTGACCAATGACAGGCTTTATGTTGCTACTGGCACAAAAGATGATATTGGCGAGCAGAATCCTGCTCCTGTGATCTATAGCTGCACAATCTCAAGTGAAGGCTATGGTGAATTTGAAGATGTTCAAAATATAGCTTCCACTATAATGAACTTTTCGCAAAATGATTATCCGGTTTATACTGTTGATTTCAGCCTTGATGAAGTAAGCGGCAAGATATACTGTTTGATTGCGGTTAACAACACGACATATCCAAGGATTGAACTAGGTGAATCAGGGTATCTTAGCATTGGTTTTTCAACACTTGCACCTTATCATTCCATGACAAACACATCAAATGTAAACATTATTAATGAAAATGCGCTACCATTCAAAGTATATGCGATTGAAGAAACAAACGCTGCTGAGGTTACTTTCAATAATTACCCTATTTTACACAACGCAAGAAGTATTAAGGTATTGGCTAATTCTGTCGGGGACAGGCGTCATCTTGTAATCAATGCGAATAAACTTTGGGTTAAGTCTTTGACTGATAATAACGTATCCCAAAGTGACATTTCGCTAAATAATTTCACTTATGACCCCTATACAAACCAACTTTTTGGATTTGCAGATCTTCCTACAGGCACAAATAAGCATGCAAGGAGGGCAACAATCTATAGTAAGGAATTAAACGCCCTGTCACAAACCTTTAACCTTGATGAAGAGTTTACTTACTATGGCCAGGCAGCAGCAATTTTCTACAATCCATTTGACAAAATGGTTTATTTTCAGACAAAAGTGGATGGTTCACGAAGGGGACAAGACCCAATGCTGCTATACCAGATAAACCCTGAGGATATATATGAATCAGAGCCTGTTTCACTTGGAGAATATGGCTATTTCGTAGAACTTGATGAGTGTGAAGACCTTCATTTTTGGAATTACAATCTAACACAACCCTTTATTGATCCATACCTGAATAAAATGTTTCTTCCGCTTGGCGGACATAGTAAACTAGCTGTTGTTAATTTTGAACCCCTCGAAACCATCACCCTCCAACCCGGCACCATCAACTGGGTTTCATTCCCACGACTGGAACGCCAGGGCGATGGAACTTTTTCCTCCGTAACCCTCTTTAATGCTACCATACCCGACCGTTCAGATGAATTCATAGCAAGACACAATGAAGGAGGCGTAATTATTGACAAAACATTCCAAAATAATGAATGGTCAGGGGACCTCAATTTTGTCAGGTCATCATTAGGTTATAAGATCAGTACGAAACACCTCAGTCAGGCTTATATCCCGATGACCGGCACTGTGCTGGCTCCGAATACTGACGTCAGCATCAACCCCTTTTACGAAAACTGGCTGGGCTATTTCCTGTATAAGTCCCAAAGCCCCTTTGATGCCTTCCCCGATGAGGTGCAGTCGAAGCTGCAATCCATGAAGGGAAAATACTGGTCGTGCATCAAAAAGAACATGAGCCCGACCAAATCAAACATCGTCCAGGGATGGCTCTGTGCCTGTAACCAGATCGGCGGCATATGGCTGAACTATGGCGATATGGTAGCCGTTTACCCCGAAGAACGCGAGGAGTTCAGCTTTCAATGGCAGCAAGTCCCGGGGCAAAAGACAGAAAGCACCTACCAGCCGCCTGAATACTTCAGCTTCACGGAAGGGTATGACTACACCTCGCTGTTTATTGAGCCTGACAGCAGTGGCACAATACAGGAAATCGGTGCATTTGCCGGCGACAGCTGCATTGGCG
>Ga0208244_101363_pt1 | contig 13576 bp, 6 predicted proteins | sample SubbioCR12Aug_5A_FD_184828 | JGI IMG/M metagenome (GOLD analysis project Ga0208244, IMG submission 184828) | Serpentinite rock and fluid subsurface biosphere microbial communities from McLaughlin Reserve, California, USA - CR12Aug_5A (SPAdes) | ecosystem: Environmental > Terrestrial > Deep... | reverse complement strand
ACGATTGCGGCGTCCGCAAATTCATCAACCTGTTGTTCCACGACGAGCGAATCTCGCGCGATTCGCCTCTTAGGCAACCCATCGTCTCCAAAGACGCTCACGCTATGCGGCTCAATCACAATGAACGATTGACCCACCAGAACAACACTGGTAGCAGACTTCAATTCCCCTTCGCCGATGCTTCGAAGGAAGTTGCCAACGTGGTCGTACTCGATGAGCCGATTCGGCTCGAGGACATAGACGCGATCCGTGTGTGAGGCGACAATCTTCAACGGCCGCCTCAACCGGCGGGAACGAATTTCAATATCCCCAAATGAACCGAGAAACAGCGAACGGGGCGAAAAGCGGAGAACCCTCGAATTCTCCCCATCGAGAAGAAGCAGGTCACCTTGACGAGAGAGATCCACTCCGGATGGGTATCCGAAGCGCACCTGGGGATTTTCCGATTCGCGTGTCGAGAAGGATGAAATGAAACTCAAGGTCCGATCGAAACGCTGGATACGGTGATTTCCATAATCCGAGATGTAGAGGTTCAGCCCGTCAGAGGCGATCCCGGAAGGACCATCGAAACTCGAGCTGCCCCATCCATACCCGCCGATCGTGGTTGGATTGGTCTGACCGTCTCGGAAGAGAACGATTCGGTTTTCCGAGCGATCAAGTACGTAAATCCAATTCTGAGCGGTGACCAGGATTCGGTAGGCACCGCCGAATGACCCAAAGGAGTGCTTCTCAACGATCAGCTGGCGAGCTTCAGCAACCTGACCGGCGAGAAACGGAAGAAGAACCAGATGGACTAGTACAAGTAACGCTGCCATTGCTCGTCCCGCAACTCGCCCCGTTTTGTCGAGTGGACCTGGGCATACTCACCGAATCCGGAGCGGTCTACGAAGACAAATTCCACGCCGTTTTCGAGTTGATAGTAGTTCCAAATCTCGTGGGGCTTTCTCGATTCTGAACTCGGATGGCGGTCGATCTGATCCGGCTCGCCGTAAAGAATAAGGACTCGTCCGCGATCGGTTCGCCATCCTTCCTTCGAAAATGCGCTGTACCTTTGATTCGCGACCGCAACGCGCTGGAGATACTCAGGTCGCTTAATCGGCGGCCGTCCCTGGATTCCCTTTTCTGCGTCCGCCCAGAATTGAGCCAGGAATTGGCGCTGTGCCTCGGGTTTGGTGAGTTGCGCGAACAGCTTGTTATGTTGATCAGTGGCGATGTACTGACATTTTCGAAACTCATCAGCCATCTCCTCAGAAGTCAAACCGACAAGTTGAGCTTCCATGGCTGCGGCATCAGTGACCGCGGCAGCCTGGATGTGGGGATTGAAAACATAAAATGTTTTTTCTGATCTTGTCTTGACCGCGCCAGACGCGTCAGTCGCAGTGGCCCGAAATATGTACCTCGCGGATTCCAGCGAAGAGACGTTGACGGTCCCGACCTCAACGACGTTCGAAGCACTGAATTTCTTCTGCTTCGAGGATTCGCGGACCACCGCTCCCTTCCCGTCCACGATCTGCGCTTGCAGAGTCATTTCGCGATCCCCCGGAACGCCGTAAAGTTCATAGTAATAAAAGAGCACAGGATAGGTCATGACACCAAACAACAATGTGGGGTTCGGTATTACCTCCAGCGAATTCTTATAGAATGCATCGCTGCTATTCGTTGAGGAGATGATGTTGGAACACAATTCCGGATCACTCGCCCATATGCCGTCGCCTCGCGCACGCGCACTGATATCTATTGCCACCGAATCTCTCCTTGATGAAGCAATCGAATCAACAGCGAGGACTTCCAGGGAATACTCCCCAAACGGAATTGCATATCCAGCCTGGGACACAATGAGGTTTCTGTTCGTCGTGGCAGACGTATCCTGAATCGAAAGTGGGAGTACGGACGTCGTATTCACAACGATTTCGCCAGTCACTTTGTTCGTCAACTTTGTCGTCAAATGGACTGCCCCCTTGAAGCGTCCGTTGCTCATCGTATAGGTGACGAGGCGTGGATAGAAGCCGTAATATGCCTCAAGATATGTTTTTGTCTCATCATACCTGAACCGAGCAACATCGACGCTCAGAAGGAATGAACCAACCGGATCGAGGCGTTGCGCATTGAGTGTGCCAAGGGTGATGTAGATGAGCAACAAAGAGAGTGCGTGTTTTCTCATGGGTAATGTCCTTTCCCGTATATCTAGTTCGAAATCAAGTTCACCAGAATTCTCATCGCACCAGCATGAATATTGATGAGCTGATGATGCAAAGAAAGATTTACGTACGTCATTCTTCCTGATCCATAACTCCTGGAAATAATATAGCGATGACCTGAAGTAGTTTGGGCGATCATGTCAAAGTTCTCTCTGCCCGATCCAATATCAACATCATTCACTGTCCGTTCGAAAATCCAACTATACCAATCGTCTTCCGATATCTTGTTCGGGCTCAGCATGAATGGATGTTCTCCGTCGACGACGACACCGGTCAATTCGTCATGATCCTCTACACGCGCCAACGACATCCCATCTATCAGTGGCGAACTATTCCAGGCCTTCGCGTCTTGAGTGAGGATGATAAGATGCGTCCCCTTCCTGACCCTTTCTTCGATTGCGTTTTTCCATGTTTTGGATATCTGCTGAAAGGTCAAGAACCGATGATCTACAATGAGAACCTCCAGATCATTGATGGTGGACTCCAACGTATGATCCAACTTGATCCTGCGCCTCATAATTCCAAGGCGGCGGAGCGTTTCTTCCGTTGGGCCATTATGATACGCGGTAATCAGTCCTGCCTTCTTTGTGCGGTCAGCGAGCACCTCAAATCGTCGCGCCACAAAACCGGCTATGGCCTCATCTTTGATTTTGATCGGGATGACGTGAGACCCCTCCTCGGGCCATTCGTTCCACGTCAGCCTCAACGAATCAAGATGTGAGTCCCCCTTGTTTGACAAACGGAATGAAACCTTGTTCGAAGTGACAAACGGCTCTTCAACACCGTATTGATCAACCACCCCATCACGAGAATTGTTCGTTACACGCACCGGAACGATCTCCGAATCGACCGCATAGACAATCGGAGTCACAACATCGACATTGAATCGGGGCGCGAATTTGATATCAACCATCGATCGATAAACAAAGGATGATTCCCTCCCTGCCGAACGATGAATCAAAAAGAAGTAGAATGGATTTTCCAGCGACGCATTTTGGAGTCCAAACTGATGATCAGGGTAGTTGTATGTAACCGTTTTGGGCGATATCAGACGATATGGGCTTCCCACCCCGAGCGGCAATCGCTTATCGGTCCATTCATTGACTATCCATCCGTCATCGACTGCGGGGAACAGCACCTCTGTCGTTCCACTTCGAGATAGACCGCTAACCGAATCGATGGAAAGGTATGTCAGCTGGACACTTGTCAGGACCTTATCAGAAATGGAATAGTCGACGAAGACACCCAACAAAGCGGCTCGAAGACTTTCGAGATCCCCCTTCCAATCCAACAACGATTTCCGCTCAGCCGCGTCTATTTGAGGATCGCGAAACAACGCGACATCTACTTCACCGATGAGCGATGCAACGTTCTTCAACATCGCTAACCGTTCTGCCTTCGGAAATCTTTCGCTTTTTGGATTCTTTTGCGCGGCCTGAGCCAGAGTTTTGATGCGAGATCCCAGGGCCTCGTATTTCTGCGGTAGTTTGGGGGGCAACCCCTGATCCATTGAGGTTATTGAAGATGCCTTCTTCGGAAAGATGACGGTATAGGATCGAGCTGACTTGAGGTCCCATGACTCCCGTTGCATACGAAGAGAAGAATATTTTCCCGCTGCCTCAGTCCCCATCTCATTGTAGGTGCGGTTGGTTCGGGGATGTCTGTTGCCGACCGGGATTTTCAATCCCCGAGGTTCGCCCTCATCACTCACAACTCTCCCCACTCTCCAATATGGAAATTGCGGGAGCCCCAGCCGCAACGTGTCGCTTTTGCCTGGGGGCGCCAATTCCTGCACCGCTTCGATCAGCACTCGTTTCAACCATCTCCGGCGGAGGCTCGAATTCCCCAATTCAGGGTCGGCGCAGAGCATAATGAGGTCCGGCTTAAAGCCCGAAATTAATCGTGCGAGTTTCATTCGAAGCGTATCGGCCGGCCATAGTTCTTCAAGCCGGGTCGAATCCTGCACAGTCGTGATATCGACCAATGCGAGAAAATTGTGGTCAGTTCCAAGGATGCGCAAGGCCTCATACGCTTCGCTTCTTCGTCTTGCGGCGAGATAGTTGGGGTACTCGTAGCGAATGTCGCTGTTTCCGGCCTCGCCATTCGTCACGTATGCGCTCACGACCCTTGCCCCCTTCCCCAACCTGTAATACGCGAGTGCCGGGAGATCCTCAAAACCCGGCTGTAACGAGATCATCATGACATTCAGATTACTCGACAACTCGAGCCCTCTTTGATAAATCGCTTCCATCCCTCGTTGTGTATCAAAGGACTGTGCATTGCCGGTAAGTGGAAGAGATAGACAGAGGATGAACAAACCGAGATGAGAAGTACGAATCATGCGTCCACGGGAATTGAGTGAATATGAATGGTCTCAAGGCAGGCACAAAACCACGACCTTGGGAGACTTTGGTTAGAGTAGTGTAACGTTCTTTTGTCAGAATTGCCAGAACGCCGGATAAACTAAGAGGCTGTCCCGAATATTCGGGACAGCCTCTTAGTTATTCACTCGATCTCCTCACTCACTAGGAACGGCGGTTCGTGACAAGGAGGAGTAACCGGATCTTAGAACCCGATCTTCATCGAGATTACCTGGTTGGCATCGAAGAACTCGACTTGACGATACGCAAAGTCAAGGATAAGCGTCATTCCCGTCATTCCGTAGGAGATTCCAAATCCGAATGTCGGGCCGAAGATATTTTCCTTTTCTTCTGCTTGCGGCGTCATTGCCATACCGGCGCGGCCAAACAACGAGAAGTTCTCGATTGAATATCCCACTTCTCCACCAAGTCGATATTCATCGAAGTACAGGTTGTTGTTTGTGAATGAACTGTTTACAGTATACATCAGATTGTCCTGAAACGCACCGCCATAGGACAATCCGATCTCAATCAATGAGGGGAGTTCAAATGATGCCGCTTCGATCATGTATTTCTGTTCCGGTCGCCGTTCAGCGGTCGAGGTTGCACTGCGGAGAAGACCGGGGCCGCTGAATGACATTTGCGGTCCAATGTTCTTCACCGTCACGCCGATACCCAAACCCGGGACACCGGCAAGTCCTGAATATTGAACGCCGAAATCAATCGCAAAACCTGTAGCGGAAACGCGATCGATCTGCTCGGAAATGATCTTGACGGTCGTACCGACTGAGATTGCATCGGTGAGAGCGCGGGCATATGTCAAGCCCACCGTGGCGTACGTTGGCGAGAAGAGACGTCCACCCTTTCCCTCCGGATCGTCATTCGTCGTCAACTTAATATCGCCAAAGTTGAGAGCCTTCACACTGACGCCGATGCTTCCGATGCCTTCGAAGTGTCCACCGACAGCCCCATAGTTGACGCCGATGTCACCGATATAGGTCATCGTCGAGAACATCCCCTCGGCCGAGTATCCCATCCGACCAAGTCCCGCCGGATTCCAATGAATCGCCTCGACACCTTTAGCCGTGGAGATAGAAGCGCCTCCCATGGCGAAGTCCCGCGCACCAACCGGAACCAGCAGTTCCGTAGCTGCGGCAGTCCCTGTTCTCTTATTCTGTGCGTCGCTGGTTTGGATACCAAGAGCCAGAATCAGACAGGCTACCACAAGATAATTGAGAAACCTGTTATTCATGTCAATTTCTCCTTGTTCATTCTTTTATGAGTGAGAATGACTAGTACACATCCAGGAGTTCTTGCTCTTGGATTATTGCCAGCTTCAGCATCTTGTTGAGCCCAAGCTCTGGCATTTCAATAAGGGCGACATACATGCCGCTTGCGACAGGGAAATTGTACCTGTTCGTAAGGTTCCACCGGAGAAACTGTGAAGCGTCATCTTTCTCCAGCGTTGTTACCAGCTGACCACCCATATTGAAGATTCTGATTGTCGCCTTCTTCGGCAAGAAATTGAAGGTTACGAATCTGCCAAATCTGTTGGTCTCAGCTGGATTCGAAGCGTAGTACGGATTCGGAAAAACGCCCACGTTTTCGACGTCCGCAACCGCAATTTCATTCGTCACTGTCGGCGCTTTCGTATCAAACTCAAACACAACCCCACTATTTAGAGTGTATTGCGGTCTGATGTAGAATTCTCCCTTGCCGATCGATGCATCACCACCGTTGATTGCAGCGCCAACTGCAAAGAAGGAGAGACCGAACATAATGTCAGCTTGTGCACCCATCGTAGCTTCATTAAGAATAACTGGCCCTGGCTTAGACGGGTTCGCTGGATATTGAAATTGCCGACCGGTTGGATCGTATGTCCGCTCATGGACGAAGATCAATTCTAGGCCGTCTCCTCCCACAGGAAGATTGAACGTTCCACTGCCATCATTATCGCGCCATGAAATCGTGAGTTGGCGCGCTCCACCCGGTGCATCAAGATCCCAAGCGCTAAACGGAACGCGGACAAACGGTTCGCCGTTTGGAGCGATCGGTTCATTATTAGGACCAACCGTCGAGATTACGGTTGTTTGAAGCAGGTATTCCGTGCCTGCTCCGGTCCTTCTCAAGCGATATGCCTTAGAACCGTTTCCAACACCGGTCTTGAACAGAACTCTCTTCAGTTTACTATGATCGTACGATGTGGCGAACTGACCAAGATATAGAGCACCCAAGTCTAAACCAGTTGTCACATTGCGCGAGGAGTGTGCAGGCGGACCTGCGCTGTAGCGTCCCGAACCAAGCTGAGGCGGCTTTCCTGTCAAACCACGAGCAGCATCTACGATCCACTTCGTGGAATCTTCGAGAATGACAGGGGCGAGCTGCTTTATTTCTGGTCGAATACCATTGACGATTGGGAATTCATAATCGTCATCCAATTTTCCGCTGATCAAAGAACCGACGTTTGTGCTCCTGAAAACAGTAGCGCCTGTTCCTTTGTTCCTCAATGACCATTCGAGTCCGCCTGCTGTATCCTTGAACGAAATCTGATACGTTGCAGTGATAGCTCTTGCCGGGTCAACGAGGAGAATCGGTGGAATGATATCTGTTTTTCCGGATGCTACCCTAACGGGAATTTTGTCAAGAATATTTCCGCCGAACCGTACGCCCGGTTTGGGACTTTGCGGAATCACCGTTAAGACCAATGGAGACGATTCCAATGCTGCAGGAAGATATCCGGGTAAAGTTGCTCTGCTGTAGGCAGTTACTGCCAAATAATATTCCTGACCGTTATAGAGCTTCGGAAGGTCACGAACGAAATCCTGACCGAATTCAAAATATCGCACTAGACCGCTGTTTGTTCCGAATTGCACGGGAACATTGAGAATGAGACCGGATTTCGCGTCAAATTGTTCATCGAGCACGACTGCTGGATCTGTTGCCAGATCGTACGTCGCGAGTCTCTTCCCTTCGGCTAACCGTGAACCCCTGCTTGGAAGCTGATAAACATTGTAACCTTCAAAGCGATACGCACCTGGTTCGCGCACTCGCTTTTCAACATCGGCTACCCTCACAACATCTGAACCCCATTCGAGAATGACTTTGCCATCCATCTCCGTGAATTTGACAGCCGGAGCTGTTGGTGGAGCCGGAACGGCAAAGAGAGCATCGAATGTGTTCTGAGCAAATCGGTCATTGAACTTCAATACTGAAATACTCGAGAGTCTATCGGATCCCAATCCGACAACGACTCCAACTGTAACTTCCTGAGTATCTCCGGGCGCCATGGTGAATGGTCCGGTCGAGAGATTCAAACGACGATCACCCGGAGTAAACGAATAAGTTAGTCCAAGACCATCGATATATCCTTTCCCCGTGACCGGGTCACCGGATAGAGGAAATGGACCTGCAGGTAAGAACCCCGGATGCCATGGGTAGTAACTATCAGGTCCATCTACGGGAGCGTATCCACGGAGCATCTTGTACCATCGTACGGTTCCTACAGCGTAACTCCTCGGAGGATCAGATATTGCAGCACCCGCCGAGAACCATGAGAATGAGGTCATCCCTAAATTCCTGAAGCCGGGTTTATATTTAAGATCGAACACTGCGGTTTTTCCAGCGGCCGGGACTATCGGTCCGGCAAGGAAGTCGTATCCGGACGACGGAGGCGGCAGGTTGTACTTCCGATACTCGAGATCGACAGCAAGACCATTGTAGACGTATCCCATGCTCAGCAGAGTATCGCAACCAATAAGGTCGTCACCGGCGCCGCCTAAATCAGGATCCGACCACTGGGCAACATACATGCTGTCCATAAAGAAAGATCCCTTGGTTCCTGCGGCATCCAAAACCACTCCGCCCTTATTGATGAGCTTATAACGTTGGAAGTAAAGATTCCCAAGCGCATCTGCACGTTTGTAACCCCACAGTGTCTTCTGAATTTCCAAACCCATTGGTTCCGAACCCTGAAGAGCGATGGTGAGAGCTCTACTCAGATCGTTGAACACTTGCCAGATAACCTGATCGGCGGGAGAGTTCGGGTCGCTTCCTGCAACACCGGGCTCATCCCTGTTTTGAGAAATCAAGCTATCTGCATTAAATGTTGCGCTGAATGCCGGGGGAGGATCATATCTTCCATTTTTATTTCGATCGATATATGGAGCACCCCACGCAGTTGGCCATTGTGTCCAATCTAATGCGTATTGGGCGGCAACTTCAGCCATTAAAGTCGCAGTAACTGCCCCGATCGTGATTTCATACACGTTCGCGGCATCACTTCGTAGTTCCTCTTCCGACATCGTGTAATAATCGCGTCGGATACGGTACGAGCGGACGAGCGGATTGTTAGGATCATCAGCCACAGCAGTAGCGCCTGTTCCGATGATTCTTCCAGGCTGGGTTCCCGTCAGGTAGTTAGCGCCACCGACGCGCATCGGTTGTCCAAGACCTGCCGGTTTTGTTTTTGCGGCATCTTCATAGAGTCTTGCACCCCACATCATACCATCCTGATAAATTGCCCAGGATGTGAACTTCGGATAATAAAGTCCGTTGTCCGAAGCGGGGGAGTGGTTCGACAATCCATCCGAACGATGGAAGGTCGAGAGGTTATTGATATTGAGTACTGCATATCGTGTGTTATACGGTGTTCCCTTCGCGAGAGATTGCTTCTTCTCGCTGACTCCCTTGTCGGGGTCTTTCGCATTCAACGAGACCATTCCTGCGAGCAGCATGCAGAGTAGCGCAGCTGCCAAAGGAAATCGATGAATTATTTTAGACATAGGATAACTCCTTAGGTTGATCGAGATAGTTTCAATCCATGAAACTTCATTCAGCCACCCTATGTGAGGCGGCTGCCGAGGAACTAGAGTTCAAGCTTCATGCCGACGCGAATCTGTCTCGGTGCGCCAAAGAGATCGTTCCCCGTCGCCCCGATGTACGCATGGCGGTTATCCAGATTGATCGCTTTATAGAAGTCTGCATAACCGGGAATTGCCACGAATGATGCAGCCAAAGGACTTCTCAACCAGGCGTCATCCTGAGCCGTGCCGGTATTCGGGAATACGTTGACAATTTGCTTGCTGTCAAAGAGATTCAACACATTGACGTAGAATTCCAGATTGAAACCGTCGAAGAAGAATACCTTGTTGAAGTTCAAGTCGACGTTGAATACCCAAGGAGTTGTAGAAGCATTAACCGGTTCTACGGGGTTCCTTGTGCGGGGGTCGATCAACGGTCGTACACCGATATTCCATGCACTCGCTTGTCCAAGGTTTTGCGGTTCAAGAATTCGTGTGTAGTTGTGACCGCTGTTGAAGGTGACCAGGAAATTGAATCCAACTCCTTCTAACAATGGTCCACCATCCCCTTTTGCCCATCGATAATCAACCATCGCAGTGCCGACATGGCCTTGATTATGGCTGAGTTGATAGATGAACTTAGGGAATAGAACATCAGATTGATCACTGACGGCTACACGTGAGGAAAGAGCATCTGACCCCGTTCCACGCGCATCAGACAAGGTATAATGTAACCTTGCCATCAGACGATTAGTCCGGCGAAGTTCAAATGTGAACTCGACTCCCTTTGTCGTGCCAAAATCTTCGTTTCCATAAGCGGCAAATATTGGAACACCGAGGGGATTGGTAACACGACGAATCTGGAGAAGGTCACGGATGTCCTTGTAAAAACCGCTGATCGTGAAGGCCACGTTATCAGTCAATGTCTGACGGAATCCGGCTTCATACTGAGTCGTTCTTTCCGGTTGAGCCAGGAATCCGGTTCCTGCAGGAGCGGCTGCGATGGTATAGCCGACACGTGATATTGGGCTAATGCGCGATGCAAAATAGTTGTTACCGTCATACAGTCTATTTAAGTCGGGCAACTGTGCGTATTTCCCATACATCGCGTAGAATACAGTCTTATCAGTTACCGGGAAAGAGAAGCTAACACGCGGCAACAGGAGACTGACGGGATCTGTGTAGATCAGCTGATCATCAGACTTGAAATAGTTCAGGGCATTATCCCAAGCCGGGTTGACATAGTCAGCCACGGTAACGTTCTTCATGTCCAAATATTCGTAGCGCAAACCAAGATTCAGGACGAGGTCGCTGAACTCGAATTTGTTCTGAAAGTATGCGGAGGCCATGATCGGTTTTCTCGGACCATCCATACCGCTATCTAACGGATCGCCGAACACATCATAACCAAAGTTGTTCATCAAACCTCTGCTCGCTACGAACACCTTGTATTCTCGCATGAGATTTGGGTCGGCATCCAATTTGGCGCGGTCGTATTTTGTTCCAGCGCCTGCTAAGAACGTGTTCAGAGTAGCAATATCTCCAACAGAAAACTGTTTCATCGTCCATGAATCCAAGCGTCCACCGGCTTTAACCTCCCAGTTCGAAGTGACTTGAGATGTCAGGTCGACCGTTAGACCGAGATTTGCCTGAGAATTCTTGCTGTAGCTATTGATTGGAGCATTTTCATGGGTGAAAGGGAAACCATAGATAACGCTATACGCAGTTGGTCCGGTGTAACGCTTTAGCCATCCGGTTGCTCCCTTCGTAACAAACCCTCTGTTACGAGCTTCGACGCTATCAACATAGAGGCGCCAGTCGTCACCAAATTCCGGATTGATGGTCTTAGCACTGCGATCCAAATAGGAAAGACCTACTTCGTAGAAAGTATTCGCGGAGAGAACATGCGTCAATCTCAGATTCCCGAACATATTGTTCGTGGTGCTCAAAGTGTTTTGTTTTCTGAAATAGAGACCCAGCGCACCCGGCCAAGATTTCCCTCCGGGAGTTTCAATCTGCCCGAGACTTCCGGTGAAACGAACCTTTATAGGGTTTGCATCCCAAAGAAGGGTTCCCTGCACAGTGTTCTCAAGACGAGAATTTCCGGGGAGGGAGTTTTCTTTGAATTCGACCGGTCCCGGTAAAGGAATCCCTGCACCACGACTATCAAATCCGTCTGTAACCAGATTGTCAAAAGTGAAACCCTTAAGGTACATATGGGTTCTGTTACGCACGTAATTATGCTGACCGGCGAGGAAGTATCGCAGAGAGGACATCATCGGCACCGGTCCGCCCAACGTAATGACTGCGTTCCTGTATCCACGCGATGATGTTCCCAGGAACTGGCTTCCCGGCTTCGCAAAGTCGTCAGTTTGGAAATCAACCGTGGCCTGGAGATTCTTTCCGCCAGTTCTGGTTGTCGAGCGCACAATACCCGAATTCGCGCCGCCAAACTCCGCAGTATACCCACCCGATTGCAGCTGGATCTCTTCAATCGCTTCCTGAATCGGCGATATGGCCTCAGTATTGAACATGATGTTCGTCGTTGTCGCGCCATCGATGAAGTATGCGACTTCACCGGATCGACCGCCGCGAACATAGAGGATTCCATCCTGTTTCACAACACCCGCGTTCAAGGCGACAATATTCTGAAGTCCACGGAACGGGAGATTCCTGATGTTCTCCTGCGTGGTCATGCGAATCGTATTTGTCGTGTTGCGCTGAATCAACGGTCGATCAGCAACGATTTCTACCGCTTCAACTTGAATTGCCGTTGAAGAAACCTGAAAATCCTGCGTCGTGGTGATGTTGGAACTGACACGGATGTTCGAAATCGTTACCGATGCGTACCCGATGTACGAAACCTTGAGTGAATAGGTTCCGGGCGGCACCGTCAAGATGGTGTATTCACCATTGATGTCTGTGGATGCGCCCAGAGTCGTACCATCTATCACCACGTTCGCCCCGATGAGTGGATCTCCAGTCTCCCTGTCTGTGACTTTTCCGCGCACCTTGCCATCCTGCGCGAACAGGAGAATCGGGCAAACGACTAATAGAGTGATGGTAGTAATCAAGAGGTTACGAAACATGTCTACCTCCTCCATAGATGGATGTTATTTAGTTGGATTACCTATGAATGTCTCAACAAATCACCAGCTACAACTGGCCGGAAGTGCGTAGCGCCTCCGACCGATCCGAGGAACGCAAGACTCCTCCTCTCACTTCCATGCTCCACATGAGTACTCAGGTTCCTGCGGATCTCAAACAGCATACAGCAAAGCGTTCACAATATGCCGGCGCACTGTTATCCGTGCGCCCTCAAATCACCTCCTTTCGATATGCAAAGAGAACTGGTCTTGATTTCACCTTATACACGGAGAATCACCAAGTTCGTGTGGCAGGAACTTTCCCGATTCGTTGCCTTCTCAGGCAGTTGCATCGGAGTTCCTGTCATCAGGTCCACGCATGTTCTGCAAAACGCGCAAGGAAGCATCACTGATGCAAATCCTACGCGCTGTCTCCAAAATATGCCGACCACTAAAAGCTTAAGAGTGGAATTATTCTATTTCAGGGTACATCAACTCGGCGAGCACGTCAACATCAGCATGAAAACACGCTGGAACTTGGGAAGAAACGTCAACTCCTGGATTCTCACGTGACGCGACCTCAGTTGAGTGAGCTATATCACAATCGACGTGTATGGGAATTTCTTCCGCCGTGATTCCTTCCGACGGTTTGAAGCAAGAAATGCAGTCCAACACCATAAGATTCATCGTTCCGAGGACTGTAAAACACGAGCTTCCGTCTCTATTTTGAGAATCCTTTTGGCCAGCGAATATAGTTCATGAATTAATATTAGTCAAGAACTATTTTTGCAGCATTGAGAAGTATTCGCAGCATCGCACAGCATTTCATGGGGTCGCGTGAAAGGGAATTGAGAAGGTTTGTAAAGAATATGCGGCAGGAGGGTCGAAACAGCCACTATAGGTGAGATACTCTGCGCAGAATGGCACAAATCTCACTAAGAAGGAAAGGCTGGCCCATCATCTGAGCCAGCCTTTCCAGAATGAAGCGATTTGATGATTCCCTGCGCCTAGCAGGCTGTTGAAAAACCGTTCCTTCACGCCATCCGATAAATCGGACGGCTAGTTTTTCGACAAAACCCGAAGGGTTTCGCTGACTGAAAGGCGTCGACTTCAGTCGATGCCTCCTTTTTCAA
>Ga0208244_101362_pt1 | contig 13584 bp, 5 predicted proteins | sample SubbioCR12Aug_5A_FD_184828 | JGI IMG/M metagenome (GOLD analysis project Ga0208244, IMG submission 184828) | Serpentinite rock and fluid subsurface biosphere microbial communities from McLaughlin Reserve, California, USA - CR12Aug_5A (SPAdes) | ecosystem: Environmental > Terrestrial > Deep... | reverse complement strand
TTCTGCCCGATTAACATCCTATTTTTTGTTCTTATAGCTTCATTTCGTACTTCAACAGATATATTTGATGCTTTAATAACATCATCTAGTGCTTCGATAATAATATTTCTATTATAATAGAAAGAGAACCACCCCAGTGCTTCGGCAATATATCTCCTAACCGAGTCCGGTTGCTTTTCATTTTTTAATTGTTCCAATAAAAATGGTAAACCTTCGATAAACTTGTAGTTTCTGAAAGTTCTCACTTCCGACAGTTTACTCCTCAACCTGAGAGTATCGCTTGAAATGTTAGGGATAAGTTCTTTATTAAGCCATTCATCGCTTCTTAACATACTTCCGGCAAATTGTTTCTTCAATAAATCCTTAGAAGCAATATCCGGCATCGCGTCTATAAATTTCTCAACTTCTTCCTTTGCTTTTAACGGTGATATAAAAGTTAGAGCACTCCTTGCATTAAAAACCACACGGGGCGATTCATCGGTTGTAATTGTTTTTGCTAAGAAAGGAAGAAATTCTTGAAGTGAAACTTCTCCCATCCATTCTGCTGATTTTCGTCTTATAAATTCGTAGCTGTCATCAATTGATGTTCTTAAAACTTTATGAAATGCAGATGTATTCAGCTCTGCGAGGTATTTGATTGCATTCATTCTTACATTAATGGAAGGATCATTCATGTATTGTTCAACAAGTTCATTTTCATATTTCCCCTTGAGATTTTTATAGAGATATCTTACAGCAAGACTTCTGACTTCATCATCCTGGGATTTTAACAATGAACGCCATAATTCAATATTATTCTTTTCAATAACCATTTTACGGTTAAGATTTAATTTACTATTCGTTCCAAATCTGAAAGTCGGATCACCTATAAGGTGAGATTCGAGGATATTTATCTCTTTGTGTCGTAACCCAACCCTTACGCCAAGATTAAGCAAACCAAGCAGTTCATCAGCCCATTTATCTTGAAGGCAGTTAACAGAATTAGCTTCACCAACAATAACATTCCCATTACCGAAAACATATTCACCTGCAATATATTCTTTCAAATGAAATGAGCCGTTGAAGCATTGATCAAACATCATGAACTTTGGCTGGGGTACTATTTTACGAACGTCATCAATATAAATATCAAGTTTATAAGCAAGTAACGAATCAGCTATTATAAGTGAATCACCGAAAGTTCCGTCAAACCAATTTTCAGGTACGTTCAATTCCCGCATAAAATACGCTTTAGTCTCCTCAAGCGATTGCTTTCTACTCTTTGCTGATCTCAGTTTACTTCTTAAATAAAGCTTAACAGCTTCTATATTTTGTCCAACGCTTTTTGCAATCGGGTATGAAAGAATTAATTGCATATCTCTATCGCCGTGAGCATGAAAAATTGCAAGATCAAGGTCTTCCTGCTGAAGTTCAATTAACAGGTTCTCCTTCATTTCATCACTCATCTGGAAATTGAGGTTTTTAATTCTTCCGCCTGCTTTAAAAAGTTGCGGAAATTGTTCTCTTAGCGATAATCTCTCATCTGCCCATGCCGGTAATGATTGAGAGTGATATCCGTGTCCGGTAAACACAAAACCTTTTTGAATAAGTTTCTGTTCTTTCTTCTGCTTAGCTACACGAATTAAATATTTGGAAATAGCTTCATATTTATCAATCCCGGTTCCGGAAGGTTTAATTCTTGCAGAATAAATTTCCTTTTCAATCCTTTGAGGAGACTCCGGAAGAAATGCATAGTAGTGTGAAAGAGTATTAATCGTATCCTGACTCAAATATTCGAACTTGAGATCGAAATCTTCGTAAAATCTATCCGACGGAACAGAGGAACGAAACCAGGGATACCGATCTTCATCAAGTTTAAAGGCAGAGGTAAAATGTTGTCCGTTCCTTAGCATCGGAATCGGGATATCGCCAATAAAGACAGCTCCTTCTAAAACAGGCTGTTTCTTATTATATAATTTAACCAACTCTGTTTTTACTTCATCCGGATTATTCCAATTTGCATAAATGATATACACTGAAAGTCCATCATCTTCAACAGAATTTTTATACGTTTTAATTGCAGATTCACATTTGTTGAATGTAACGTTATCAACAACTATAGCAAAAGAAGTTTCGTATGTTTTACCCGGCTCAATAACTTTCACCTGCGGTAAAACATAAAGTGATAACAAAATAATTAAGAATGATATTTTAAATCGCATTTTATGACCTTTTTTTAAGCGGGTTGAAATTAATCATTCAACCCTAATGTTTTTATTAAGCTTATTTCATCAATAACATTTTTTTTGTTTCGACAAATGATCCGGCATTTAAACGGTAGAAATAGATACCTGAGGATAAATCTTTCGGTGAGAATTCAACCTCGTAATCTCCGGCTTTCAATTCTTTATTCACCAGCACAGCTACTTCGTTACCAAGGATATCGTAAACTTTTAATGATACATTTCTGCTCAATTCCGTACCTGATGGTATTGAAAATTTAATCTTTGTTGCAGGATTAAAAGGATTAGGATAGTTCTGGCTTAAATAAAAAGCATTGGGAACAACCTCTTTATCATCAATACCAACAATTATTGTTTCTTTTCCAAGAATGTAACCGGCTGAGGTTCCGAATCGTACATCGCCCCACTCATTAATACCTGCAGAAAAGAAGTAATATTGATCAAGATAAGTTTCATCTTTACTCCAGGTAACACCAAAATCAGTTGTTTTAAGAATTGTGCCGTTGTAAAGAGAAATATAACCAAGTGTATCCGATGAGAAAGTTATCTTATAAAAATTTGAATCGATGTCGTTCATTCCGTGATCAAGATAATTCCACGTAGCACCTTTATCACTAGTAATACAAATAAACCTCTCACCGATTGCCATTGCTCTGTTAGCATCGATTTTTGCAATACCTTCAAAATCCCTTGTAGCAAATCCCGAAGGAAAATTATTCAAAGTCGCCGGTTCCCAGGTTGTACCACCATCTGTGGTTCTTTGTGTCCATGTATCGGGTCCCAATAACACTGCATTATCGGCATCAAAAGCCACAACGTCACCGGAAATATAGCCGGGACCGGCAAAAAACTTAATTTCTGACCATGTATCCCCGCCATCATTTGTTTTTAATACATAATAATTACCGTAATCATTCTGACTGAACCATGCATACCCGGTGTTCAGATCGCCGAAGCCCATTCCTCCGACAAGATTTCTTGCGTTTGGAGTAGCTGGAGCATTAACAGTCTCCCATGATTGTCCAAAATTTTCAGATTTAACAATATGCCGGCTTTCTTTTAAGATAAATATTTTATTGTTTGGCATGACAATCATAGCACCTGCATTATTCTTACCGGTATTAGATCGGAACTCCCATGAATTTCCGGTACCATCATCACTAAAGTAGAAATCACCGTTACGTGATACTGCATATCCTTTACCATTGAGAAAAGAAATATTATTTATAGAAGCAGGCGGTTTCTTGGCAATGAATTGCCATGTATTTCCGAAATCATTAGAATAAATAAAATGACTGGAAGTACCTAAAGCAAAAAGAAAATCGCCATAACCTGTCAAGGTTTGAAGTCCGAATGCATAATCTAAAACTCCCGGAGTCCAAGTTTCACCACCATCCGAAGTTTTTACAATAAAAGCTTTTGAGAAACCGTCACTACCTACCCCAACTCCTTCAAGGCTATTCTTAAAGTATGCTCCACGTACACGGTCATAGACTGTAGATAAAGATTGATTCTTTTTTACCCAATTGATTCCAGCATCTGTTGATTTATAAACAGGTACCGGAACACCGGCAAACTCATTCCCCTCCCCTATTGCAATTACTTCGGAGGGAGATAAAAACTTAACATATTTTAAGTCTCTGAAAAAAGCATCGCTTATGGTTGTTGAGAATGTCCAGGTTTCACCCAGATCGGTTGTATATTTTTGAATATTATTTTTGTCACCGACCATAATTCCGTTGTTTCCGTTAAAATCAATATCATACCATCTTCGTGCCGTTGTTGAGTGTACAAGTGTATCTTTTATGCTCCAGGTTATTCCACCGTCGATAGTTTTAAGAAGATAAATTGAACGGAGTTTACCAGCAATCATAAATCCTGTGTTTTGATCCAGGAATTTTACAAGATCACAAATTGCAAAAACTACCCATGGAACTGCAGAACCATAACTGTATTCTGTCCATGTATTTCCACCATCCAGGGTTTTAAATACACTTCCGTCAACAGTAGCAGTCCAACCTGTATTCGCATCAAGAAAAAATGCTTTTACAAGGTCTTTTTCGGTTCCCGCACTTTGTTCGAACCAGTTTTCTCCGCCATCGGTCGTTTTGTAAATTGTTCCCTTGTTTCCGACTAACCAACCGGTAGTTGCATCAATAAACTTTGCATCCCGCATTATCTCCTTAAAATAAGGACTACTAAGAATTTGAAAAGGTTGACCAAAACTATTTACGAAATAAAAAAGAAAAGCAATTACTAAAAAAAACTTCTTCATGTTATTTCTCCTATGATAAATTAAAAAACTTTTACTCTGTACTCTAAAACAGAATTAAATCGATTTCGAGTTTCACTTACAAAAGTTGATCCTTCTACCGGTTTGAGCAGTGAATAATTAAAATGGATTAGAAAAAATCCGCCTATTCCGGGATCAACTTTCGATGTAAGAGTAAACTCATGATTGTTATATCCGGTAATTTTAAATAGAACATCATATTGTCTATAAAGGTTGTAATAGTCCGACATCGCAATTGTTTTATAAGTATAATCCGGAACAGAATTATTGTAAAATCCATAAGAGACTAGTGTAGAAAGATCACTATTCCAATCAATATTGACACCGGCTTTACCGAATATTACCCTACTTTTTGAGTCTAGTGAAACAACCGAATAATGGTCATTCTCACTAACTGAATTAAGAATAATTCCTCCTTCTATCCCTCCGCTTATTATATTACTGAGCGATTTTTGGATGCCAATAACAAGTGAATGATTATTATTCTCTTTTTCAAAATATAGGACATTATATGGAGGATACTTGCCCCAACCGTTATCATGATAATACTTATATGTTAAACCCGCAGTAAAATCATTCATATTTACCGATAATTTTATTCCTGCTTCAAGAAAATCGTTTTTCCAGAATCCCTCCGCAATCGGATTTGTTGCATCATCTTTTATATTTGTTTTATCAAAACCTAAAAGAGAGTAACCGAGAACAACCAATTCTTTTGGAAGTGAAAAAGAGAAAGTAAATCCTGCCGAGTAGCCATTAATATAAGAATAACGTGTTTCTGTCTTCTTTCTGAAAACATTCGGATAATCGTAACCTTTAAATTTTAATATTATAGTTTCTTGTGTAATTGATCCTTCATCTTCTCTATAAACAATTCTTTCGGTTTTATCATAAACATCTGTAATTAAGCCTATGTTCATGTTTTCATTTATCCGGTAGTTGATGCCTATTCTGGAATGTATATCCCGATGAACAGAAGTAGGTTTAGGTGAAATCTCTTTTAACATTTCATCTACTGAATAATCGAGTGAAATTCCCGCAGAGAATTTTTCGGATAAATTTATCGCATACCCTGCATTCATAATTATACCATTAATTCTTGAACTCCCCGTAGTACTGTCTCCTATCAAGAAGGGGTTCCCGGTATTATAATCTCTTGTATAAAACCAGTTCCAATTAATTCTTTCTTCTCTCTGAAAACCAAAACTACCACTAAATCTCTGATTCTCATCAATCTCTTTTTTCCCTGAAGCCGATAATTGATAGAGTCTCTCTGATTTCGGTTCAATAAAACGTTTAAATTCACCATCATTCATGATGATGTTGTTTGTTATTGAAAGAAGCTCATCTTCGGATGAAAAATCCAACAAAGCAGGATTCCCTCCAAAGTAATAGGAGTTCAATTCAACAGGATTATTAAATATTGAAATAAACCCGGTATTAAACTCTTTATAATTTTGTGGGAATAAAAAACCGGTTGCAGTGATATAAAATAGTAATAGTTTTTTCATTTCAATTCAATTCATTTATAATACTTACCCGGTGATGGTGGAGAAATAATTTCGAAATCGACAGAAGAATTATTCTCATCTTTTAATATTTTCCTTCCGAAATCGGATATTAGTTTTCTTTCCATCGATTTACCGGTATAAAACTGAATTCCTCCCGTTGCACCGGCATCAATTATTTCGTTTAGGATTTTTCTATCCAGTCTCGTTGGATCTTTTAAATATTCAACTCCATCAAGAATGGCAGTGTAAGGAATAAGAAATTGATCATCAAAAGGTTTTATAGAATCGATCGGCATTTTTGCAAGAACAAGTGAGCCTGTTTCACCGCCTATTAGCCAATCGTTACCGCTGGATTGAAAATACTTAATCATATTGGGAACTGCAGGGTTATCAATATCCGGTGCATCATCTTTATAAAACTCAAAATCTGCGTGAGATAAATCAACGCTATTAGGTGCATTAACACGGTGGTCAATTGCATCGGCAGCACAAAGAATAAATTGTCCCGGCTGAATCGGGTACTCCGTTCCACTTCCGGGGAAATACCAAATATTCCTCGAATGTACATATTCTGGATCATCCCTGTAATGCGACCATGTTGGAGAATAAACATATACGACAGCTATGATAATCCCGTCAAGATAAAGTACTGAATCACTTTGATTAAATACTTCAACATACTTATCATGATAATAAAGTCCGGCTCCGGGAGGTCCGGATGCATAAATTTCGCTAATAACAAGAGGTGAAGAACCCGCGACCATCTCCATATCAATTAATATTTCATAGTTATTTCCCGCATTCAGTTCAATTATTCTTTTACTTTTATTCAATAATTTAACATTAGAAGCTGTTGTCCCTGAAATAATCTCCATTTCTTCCGGAGTCATTATCCGGTTTGCAGTTACTATATAATTATCGGAGATTATTCCGTTTAGAGTTATAACTCCGTTAGAATCGGAGATAAGAGTGTATTCAGTTCCAAGCAGATTCGATTTCAAATTTACAACTGCACCTCTAACCGCATCTGTTCCGAATAATGTATTCATAAAACCGGATTTATCGGTAAAACGAATAGAAAAAGTTACCTCTCTTTCGGTTGTTCCGGGTTTTTCATCAACGCCGAGAAACTCACTGCAGCTATTTAGTGTAATACCCACCAGGAGCAAAAATATATACTTTAGAATATTCTTTAATTTCATAACTATCTCATTTTTCATTTTTATTTGCAACCGAAACTCCCCTTCTCTTATTTAATATTAATTGCGGTACTAAAATCTATTCCGTAAAATATAGATGGGTTTCTTCTTTCATATAAAGTTGAAACGGCTGAGGTTCTCTGCCTCTGGTAAAGCGGTTGATTATTAAAGAAATTGTTAACATAGAAAGAAACCGCAGCTCCTCTCCATAATGCTTTACTCACTTTCAAATTAAAAAGCCATTTATTAGGTTTATCTTCTTCAAAAAGGTCGTATGGATAAACAATGCGTCTTATAGCATCATACTTAGGATCCGTTCTTTCGTTTTCTGGAATCCAAATAAAATCGCCAGCAGTTGTAAAATAACCTATAGGATCAACTTTGTCATAATTCCTTCTACCGTCAACTTCAAGTAATTTTTGCTGTATGTGGAGTGTTAACCAGATTCCGAGTGATTTAGCCTGTATTTCAAATCTGTAATTTATCAACAAATCTTTGTAATAGTTTTCATTTGTCATATAAATGGGCATTACATCCACTCCAAGTGCGGTAACATATCTTGAGGACGATATATAATAACCGTTATTAGTGCCGCTCTCGGAGTAAGTGTATGCGGCATCAACCTTAATCACTGTGTTCACTACCGGAATTCGTTTGGTAGTTAAACTCGCCTCAATTCCTTCTACATTCTGCCAACCGTTATTCGCATATTTGGAATAAGTCTCCAAATAGCTTCTTGTTATAAATGCACCGGATGGGTCAGGCCAATTTGGGAATGCGCGTTTATAATAGATCATCGGTTCACTGAGACTCTGAAACATATTGGTCGTATTATTAATATACCCGGTAATAGAAACTCCCAAAAAATCAAATTGCTGGTCAACACTCACTTCATATTTTCTTTGAGTATAACCTTTTATTTCGGGATTAGCCTGTTGTCTAATAAAAGTTGAAACGAGAGAGAAATTACTATCAGGATGCTGCGGATTTACAACAGCAACAGTATCAATAACATCATAATATCTATCCTGGGCAAATATCATCCCCAGCGGCGGAGCTTTCGAGGTAACTCCATATCCAAGTCTTATTTGTGTATTCTTTGCAAGATTCATTGAAAAAGTTAATCGAGGATTTAAAAAGCTACCGTTTTTTGATTCTATAAAATCTGCTTGACCGATTAATCCTTTAAAGTTAATTCCGGAAGGGCGATAAATCTCATACCGTAATCCCATTTGCAAAGTAAAAGGAAACAAAAGAACTCCGCTTATTTTATCTTCGGCGTATAGACTAAGAATAGTGTATTCAGGTATATCATTGTAAGTTCGTAACCTCGGAGTGGTAACCGAGACAGATGGAGGGAATAGCGGATCAAAGACAATTCCTTCTCCCTTATTAAAATCATTCCTATAAGTTGTTCCAACAATAAAACTATGTAATAATTCCGATGTAAAAAACTTATAACTGTAATTAAGATCAGCGAATAGATTCCAAACATCCCCGTTGATATTTCTTGAACCTAAATAAGACCCGAAAACTATTCTTCCTTCTTGAGTTCCTTCTGTCATTCTGTTAGAAAGAACTATATTATCGCGGGAAACCAATCGCTGTTCATAAGAATTCTGTCTTGTGTAAGATACTGAAAGTTTAGCCGATAGTTTATTAAATGAATCGAAGTAACGTGAATAATCACCGGAATACTTAATATTAATATCTCTATTATACCAGGCTTCACGCAGTGCATACCCAGGTTTTTCTTTATATTCATCAAACGCACGGGTGAAGTAGAATATATTTTTCCAGTTATTGTCTTCGTTATCTTTTTCAAAAGTTAATTGTCCCGCAATTCTTGTATAGCCATCCCCTACAACACGAATATCTCTTTCAGATGATGCAAGGTTGAAATTCGCATTTAATACCCAATCACTAAATTCAAAACCTCCGCTTATGTTCATTTCGTAAAGCTGGGGATTGTACTTCATTTTGGCTTTAGGAGCCTCCGGTAAAGCTTTGGTTCTTACGATTAAGAGACCGTCGGTTAAATCACCGTATTGTGCCGATGGAATACCGCGTATGATTTCGACGTCTTTTATATTTTCTGCCGGGATTGATCTTAAATCAACACCGCTGTTAGCAGTTGAATAACCAATACCAACCTGGAGATTAGCATTGTTCGTAACCGGGACACCATCAAGAATTATCTGGGTACCGAGTGCGTCACCACTTCTTATCTGTGCTTTTTCAACGGTATTCAAAGTCGGATTTGTAGTTTCAACACCTGGAGCAAGCTTAAGGACATCATTCAAACTTGAAGCCTGCATATGTTCAATTTCGCCCGATGTTACGGTAGTTTTTGTCTCCGGGGTAATCGGAAGAAAATCGGATTTTGCAACAACTTCTATAGTTCCTATCTCAAATGATGTACTTTTTAATTTAGCATTGAACGTGACTGTTCTCCCTAGAATGATTTCTACTGGTTGAATAATTTTTTCGTAACCGATAAATGAGACTTCCATGGTAAATTTACCGATCGGAGATAAAATTTTAAAATTACCTCTTTTATCGGCTGCACAACCGATGTTATTCTCCTTTAATAGGATATTTGCAAACGGTAAAGGTTCACCCTTCTCATCCGTTACGTTACCTATTAGAGTTCCGTAACCTGTTTGAGAATAAGTAAATATGCCAGTAAGCAGAATTAATATAAGTATAAGATTTTTCATTGACAGTATTTAATGGTAAGAAAAAGGAGTTGTCTCCGGTCTTAAAGACAACCGGAGACAACCCAACAACATAAGGATTATTTGAGTAATACCATTTTCTTCTTTGAATTAAATGATCCTGCATTCAATTCGTAGAAATAAACACCACTTGAAAGATTTGCAGCATTAAAACGAACTTCATAACTACCTGCATCTTGAATTTCATTAACCAATTTAGCTACTTCTTTTCCGAGTATGTTATATACTTTTAACTCGACTTTTGATTTCATAGCTAAACTATATTTGATCAGAGTAACAGGATTGAAGGGATTAGGATAATTTTGAGCTAATTCAAATTTATCCGGTGCTCCAACTTCAAGTTCTATAATATTTGAATATTCAAATGAACCGTCAAAATCTATCTGTTTTAGTCTGTATGATACTTTACCTTTTTTAAGATCGTTATCCGAGTAAGAATAAACCATTGGTTCGGTAGTTGTTCCTTTACCGGCAACGAAAGCTATTTTACTCCAGGTTTCGTTATCATATTTCCGCTCAACGTCAAATCCTTTATTATTGATCTCCGTTGCAGTTTTCCAGGTAAGATTAATAGTATTCCCTGAAACGGAAGCATTGAAAGAAACCATTTCAACAGGTATCGCAGGATCAACATATCCTTTGATAATTGTTCCTTGTGTACCGGACAACCACATATTATCCCCTACTACTGCAAAACTATAAAGAGTGTTGCCTGTAACCGGTTTGGATTTTGTCCAGGTTGTACCGCCATCGGTTGTATAATAGATAACACCGTTAATTCCGCTTAACCAGAAAATATCTGTGTTTTTAAATCCGACACCCCAGAGACTTGAACCATCAAAATCAAGAGGGAAGTTAAATGCTGTCCATGTCGCTCCTCCGTCAGTAGTTTTACTGGCAACAGGTGTTGGTGAATTATAACCAGCGATAACACCAAAATCATTATTGTAAAACCTTACGGTAAAATAGTTACCAGGGATAGCAGTTGATACAGCATTCCAGGATGTTCCACCATCAGTTGTCATAAATGCTTTAGCACTACCACCAACAGCAATTACTTTATTTGCATTAAATACATGTCCGGCATAAACTGCAGTTGTACCAAATGGTGTATTAGCATTAACCCATGTAGTACCACCATCTGTAGTTTTTATAATGCCTCCTCCCGATGAAAAAGCAAACCCATTATTTTCATCGGTAAAACCTATATCATTAAAATGTGCTGTAGCAGAGACAATTGGAGAAACCTGTTCAACATAGGTTGTACCCCCATCAGTTGTCTTAAATAACCCGTTTCTACCTCTTCCAATATACCAGGTATTCATGGAAGGTGTAGCCAAAGAATAAACTAAATGTTTAAAGTTATATGGCATCTGCTCCCATGTGTCACCGCCATTAGTTGTTTTGATAAGAAATCCAACAGAATCTGCAGTTGTCGTAGAACCAGCGCAGGCCAATCCCATGGTGGAATTAAAGAATTTAATCTGTCTTAGTTGCGTATAAGTAACATTAGAACCAAGCGGTGTAAAGGTTGCACCTTCATTAACACTTAAATAGGAGGTTCCGCTTCTTCCAACCGAAAAAGCTGTTGTTCCAACAATATCTGCTCCATATTGTGGTTCCGATTCCGTTGGAGATTCTGTCCAGGTAGCCCCGCCATCGGTACTAATAAAAACGATTCCGTTATTGTTGTTTGTAACAAGACCGACGTTTGCATCTTTGAAGTAAACAGAATTAGGAACTACAAGTCCATTTGTTGTTGATTCATTCCATGTTGCTCCACCATCGGTAGTACGGAACACTTTACCCGAACTTTGAACTGCAACCCAACCTGTATTTGCATTTATAAAATGGGTACCCCACATTGATTGGGTAACACCGGCAGGACCGGTTGCTGTCCATGTCGCTCCACCGTCGGTAGATTTTCTGAACGATGATGTTGAAGCTGTACCAAAATAAATAGCATCTAAAGCGGGAGTTGCTACACAATAGATTGCCTGAGTAACACCTGAAGTTAAAGTTGACCAGGTTGCACCTGCGTCAGTTGTTTTAATTATAGTACCGGAAGCACCGCCAGCATAACCGGTATTTGCATCGACAAAGTCGATGTCATATAGTAATGCATCGGTACCGGAATTAAGGTGTGTGAATGTCTCACCACCGTCAACTGTTTTCATAAGCAATCCGCTAGAGCCGCATGCATATCCAACTGTTGCACTTGTAAATACAGCACCACGGAATTCTCTAGCAAGTGAATCGACATTCTTAACTTTCCATGTCGTTCCATTATTTGTTGATTTTTGAACAGTACCGGCAGCACCGAAACCAACTACAGTATTTGGAGCAATTATTTTTACTGCACGCAAAGCATTTCCGTGTGGTTTAGGGTTTTGCCATTCCCAGTCAAAAACCTGACCGAAAATCATTGTAGAACATATAGCTACAATCAGTAAAGTATAGAACTTTTTCATTAGAACCTCACTTATTATGATTAATGAATTAATTAAGAGTAACCTCTTACTATTAAATTTTTTTATAGTGAGTCTGACGACCGTCAAACTCACTTATTAAACTTTAGTCTGCTTTCAATCTAAATTTAATTTATAAATTTTCTTCATCAATTGAAAGGTCAATCGCCGGAACAACTTTTCCTTCCGGTTTTATTTTAAATGGATTTTTAATATCCTTTGTCTCTGTTTCGCTTGTGAATACAGTTAAATTTTCTTTAACCAATGCGGCTTTTATCTTCTCAACATCTGTTTGAGAAGGGTCAAAGAATATATATCCCATCGGCATCCCATCATATCTTGTTGATAATCTAACAATTCCATCATCGGCAGATATATGACTCGATAATGAACCAAGATACCTTCTTAATGGCGGTTTACCGGCATCAGGCATCGGGAATACAAACACGGAAAGCTGCTCTGAAGAATAAGTAATATATTTATTGAATTTTCTATCATAAATTCTGAAAATTCTTTGTGTATAATCGGGTAAAGAGATAAAACCTTTTTCAGAACTTATCTTATCCACTTTGAAACTTAAAGAAATTTCCTCCATTCCTTGCGGTTTTTTAACTGTGATTTTCTTCTTCTCTATTTGAGCTTTCATCTTTACCGGGTTAGTTACAGCCGGATTATAAAATATATTAGCAATAACGGGCTCTCCGAAATGGGTCTCAAAGCCGTAAACACCTTCATCTTCCCTTAAAGTATAGAAGAGATTATTAAAGTCAATTAAGTCAAACATTCCGTCAATATGCGACTCCCATATAGCAAGTGAATCAAGATTATCCTCTTCTTTCACTTTTCTTATTTCCATTTTAATAGGAGTGAAAATAGATGCTTTTACTTTAGTCTCGGTTATTTCAGTAGGATCATAGTAGATTTTCACCGAGTAAGTTTTTGCATAAGCATCCAATCCATAAATACCGGGAACGTTAACAAGATTGGTCATTAACGATTTTGCACTGCCATAGCATTTGACATTCTTTATTCCTGACTGCTCATAAACAGCCATGTTTTCAACTTTTTCATGATCCCCCCACTTTTCCGAGATTGTTGCGAACTCAAAATCAGAAGCAGCACCAAGACTCAGAAGAATAAGAACAACTACAGC
>Ga0208244_101361_pt1 | contig 13584 bp, 10 predicted proteins | sample SubbioCR12Aug_5A_FD_184828 | JGI IMG/M metagenome (GOLD analysis project Ga0208244, IMG submission 184828) | Serpentinite rock and fluid subsurface biosphere microbial communities from McLaughlin Reserve, California, USA - CR12Aug_5A (SPAdes) | ecosystem: Environmental > Terrestrial > Deep... | reverse complement strand
GTAAATATTCTTCAACAACTTTTCTTTCAGAATGGAATAGTAACTAAGCCAGGCGTTCATTCTGTTGATGCCGTTGATTACCACGAGTTTACAAAAGATTTTCAGAATAATTTAAAAAAAGTAAAAGGCGGAATTCTGTTTATTGATAATGCTCAGAAACTCGTCCCCGGCGGATATTCTTCCGATATTAATCTCCTCGACAAACTTTTTTCAGAGATGGACAAATTCGGGTTTGACCCGGTTGTAATTCTTGCCGGGTTGCCTCAGGGATTTGAAGATTTTATTTCTAAAAATCCTTCAACAAAGAACCGGTTTCAATATCTTTTCAGACTACCCGATTATTCTGCCTCTGAATTATTTCAAATTTGCAAAAAGAAACTTGAAACGTATAACCTAACACTGAATGATGAATCCGAAAAACGTCTGCACCGGTTGTTCAAATTTGCAATCAAAACAAAAACTGATTCGTTCGGCAATGCGCATTACGCACTCACCGCTGCTGAAAACATCTTTAAGTGTTACCTGTCCCGGATAACGTCGGGAGCAGAAGATAACAACACTGTTCTTCAAGAAGATATAACGGGTGATGTTCCCGAAGAAAGAACGCTGCATGAAATTATCGCCGAACTTGATGAGTTCATCGGTATGGACAATGTGAAAGATGCCGTTAAAGAAATTGCAAAGCAGGTTCAGGCTATGCAGGAGCGGGTGAAACGTGGTTTGGGTAATGATGAAAAAATCGGGGTACACCTGGTGCTAACCGGTAATCCCGGAACGGGAAAAACCACAATCGCAAGAAAACTCGGTGAAATTCTTGCTGCAATTGATTACCTAGACAGTGGACATGTTGTTGAATCTGATAGAAGTACACTGGTAGGACAATATATCGGAGAAACTCCGAAAATAGTATCCGCAGCTTGCGACAAAGCTATGGGGGGTATTTTGTTTGTTGACGAAGCCTATACTCTAGCGCCTGCTACAGACGGTGGCTCGGTTGACCAATACGGTAAAGAAGCAATTGAAACTTTAATGAAAAGAATGGAAGATGATCGCGGTAAATTTGTTGTTATTGCTGCCGGCTACCAAACGGAAATGGAGAGATTCATTAATGTGAATCCCGGCATGAAAAGCCGCTTTAATAAATATCTCCACATAAATGATTATTCTCCCGAGGAACTATTCCTCATCTTCAAAAACTTTCTAAAGAAAAAAAATTACTCTCTTAGTCCCGAAGCTGAAACTCTGGCCAAAAAAGTTATAAAAGAGATTTACGACCGGAAGGATAAAAATTTTGCTAACGGGAGAGAAATGAGAAGTTTGTTTGAACAAACGAATTCAAAATTCTCTTCGCGTATTACCTCACTTCCACCCGATCAACAAACAGATGAAGTCCTTTCAACAATACTGCCGGAAGACCTTCCTTTTGAAGAAAAGAAAGAATTAAAGATAGATGATATTCTCGGCGAACTTAACGAACTAACCGGTATGGAGAATATCAAATCGGAGATCAAAGAATTAATAAATTATCTAAACGTTGAAAAGAAACGCGCCGAAGCCGGCGGAAAAGAAACCGCCCTAAGTTTACATTTTGTATTTACCGGTAATCCCGGAACCGGTAAAACAACTGTTGCACGAATTCTATCAAAAGTCTTTCAATCTCTCGGGCTCCTTTCAAGAGGTCATCTAATTGAAGTTGATAGTTCAAAGCTTGTTGCCGGGTATATTGGGCAGACTGCTATTAAAACAAACAATACAATCGACAGTGCGATGGGAGGAGTTCTATTTATCGATGAAGCGTATACTCTTTCATCAACCGGGGATAACAGTTTCGGCAAAGAAGCGATCGACACGCTTCTAAAACGTGTTGAAGACGACCGTGGAAAATTCATTGCGATTGTAGCCGGGTACACGAATGAGATGAGAGATTTTCTTGCATCGAACCCGGGATTGAGTTCAAGGTTCACACGCACGATTTACTTCAAGGATTATTCAGCGGATGAGTTAAGTACAATTTTCAAAAACATGGTTGCAAAGAAGGAAATGACACTGTCAAAAGATGCGGAAGAATTTATTCGGGTTTTCTTCAAAGGGATTCACCAATCGAGGGATAAAAACTTCGGTAATGCTCGCGAAGTAAGGAATATTTTTGAAAAAACTTTACAGCGTCAAAGCACAAGACTTGCAAACATGATCGGCAGCTCCGGCTTCACACCGGAAAAACTAAACGAAATAACGAAAGAAGATATTCAAACGGAAGATTCAAAAACAGTTTCAATAGAAGAAATTTTGAAGGAACTCAATTCACTGATCGGTCTGAAAGAAATAAAAACAGAAATAGGGGGATTAATTAATTATCTCCGTGTTGAAAAAAAACGCTCCGAAATAGGGGGAAAAACAACCGCATTGAATCTTCACTTTGTATTTACCGGTAACCCCGGCACCGGGAAAACAACGGTTGCAAGAATTCTTGCGAACATATTCAAATCACTCGGACTACTTTCCAAAGGACAACTTATCGAAGTTGAACGCTCGCAGCTTGTTGCTTCTTATGTAGGACAAACTTCCAAGCTAACAAACAAAGTAGTTGACTCTGCAATCGGAGGGGTTTTATTTATAGATGAAGCTTATACGCTTTACAGCGAGTCCGGAAGCGATTTCGGTAAAGAAGCAATCGATACTATTTTAAAGAGAATGGAAGATGATCGCGGTAAGTTTATCATCATCGCCGCAGGTTATACTAATGAGATGAATACGTTTTTAAGTATGAATCCCGGGCTTGATTCCCGTTTCACTAAAAGAATTCATTTTGAAGATTATTATCCCGACGACATGGTACTTATTTTCAAAAAGATGGTTAATGATAAAGGGATGAGTATCTCTCTAGAACTCGAACACTCTCTACAAACTTTCTTTAAAAAACTGTTTGATGAACGGGATGATAATTTCGGGAATGCAAGAACCGTCCGGAATATTTTTGAAAAGACTCTTCAGAGCCAGAGTGATAGGATTGCAAATATGCTTGACTCACCCGATTTTTCTGAAGAGAATATAAATAAGATAGAATCAGAGGATTTTCAATTATGAACTGCCCATTCTGTAAAAGCGACATAGAGCAAGATTCCTTTTTCTGCGATCAGTGCGGTAATGAACTTTTCATCTGTCCACAATGTAAAAATCTTGCCAAAGGGAAAAGATGCACACAGGATGGCAGCAAGTTAGTTTCATTAAAAGAGTTTAAAAATGCTTCCAAACCAGCAGCGGTTTCAGAATCTAAAACAGAGGCTCCAACAATGACAGGAACCGTTCACACATCTGAAATTGAACCTCAAGTTAAACCCGCTCAGGTTTTCCCTACCGCTTCTGAGCAAAAGAAAATGAAACTGATTAATCATTCTCTTAATATCAATATCGAGTTGGATAGCGGTGACATAATCGGCAGGAAAGCCGGAAAGTTTACTGCACATTTCGGAAAGCTAAATCAAATTTCAGGTAAACATGCACAGGTAATCTACGACCAGGTAAGAGGTTGGTGCATGATGGATCTCGGCTCATCTAACGGGACAAAATATAACGGAGTACCTCTCACCCCTAATGTAAAGCAGAAAATTGAAAACCAAACTAAGATTATACTTGCCAATATTGAATTTATAATTTCATTCGATGAATCGGTTGATGATGATAGAACTGTTAGAATTTGAGATAAAGGAATAATATGTATTTAGAAATATCTGCTATATGCGATGTCGGACTTAAAAGAAAAAACAACGAGGATATAATCCTAATTGGTAGTGCAATTTTCAGGGATGAAGAAAAAAACTACGACGTTGATATTAATCCATCCGGTCCGTTTATAGCTGCTGTTGCAGACGGAATGGGCGGGCATAAAGCCGGTGAATTAGCCTCAGCCGCGGTTCTCGAAAGAATGAGAATCAGAGTTAACACTCTTCCACCGGGCTTATCTTATAAAGAATTAAAAAACATTTTTGATCTTGAGGTAAAAGATATTCATAATAACCTTTGTGAAATTGGCAGTATCGATAATTCAAAAAAGGGAATGGGTTCTACTCTGATCGCCGTAGTTTTTTATGAAAATAAAATATTCATGATAAATGCTGGCGACAGCAGATTATATAGATTTAGAAGAGGGATATTAAAACAACTTTCACGTGATCATTCACTTGCCGAGATAATGGGACACAATAGAAATTCTTCACACATGATATTAAATTCCATCGGCGGTGGCGAGAATGTTTTCATAGATTTCGTTGATTTAACAGAAAGTTTATTGGAAAACGATTACATACTCCTTTGCAGTGATGGTCTTTCCGATATGATACCGGCGGAAGAAATTGAATCTATTCTGGACAATAATCCTAATGTAAATGAATTAACTAAAGCAGCTAAGAAAGCCGGAGGTAAAGACAATATTTCGATTGTGCTAATTAAAATCGGTTAATGAAAAACATCACATGGTATTGATGTTTTCTCAATGTGAAGAAATTACCTCCAATATTCTTTTGTCTTTATTGTAAACATCTTCTCTGAAATTGACAACACCGTTTGCATCTACCCATGTAGTATAATAATCGATGAAGAGAGGTATCTTTTTATCAAGTTTAACTTCTGTAGTCGGTCCATAACTTAAACCTCTCCTTAGTTCATTTCTTTTTTGTCTAAACTCCTCAACTGCTGTTTTATTATCAACCCTATAACCGATTTCGATTTTAAGAAAATCAATCGTCCACTTAGAATTACCAGAAAGAATATACTCTGAAAGGAGAAGCGGTTTTTCAACCCTTACGCAGCCGTGACTAACCGCTCTGTTTGCTTGCGAAAACGGCGGTCTTGTGGGAGTATCATGCAGATAAACACCAAACGGGTTGTTGAACATAAATTTAATTTTTCCAAGAGCGTTTCCGGCGCCGGGATTCTGAATAATCGTGTAGGGAATACTCCCGGCATTCAAATCAGATGGTTTTACTTCAAGCGGATCAATTTGGACGCCGTTCTTTAACACCTTGAAATTTGAATTAACAAGATAGTTAGAATCATTCCTGACTTTGTACGCTATTTCTTCCCGCATTATGCTAATCGGAACAGTCCATGTAGGATTCAATACAAGATATGAGATCTCGCCATATAGCTTTGGAGTTTCCCAGTCATCAGGTTTATGTCTCCAGTTTTTTGTCTTCATATAATACTTATACTGGTTTTCATAATTGGCGTAGCGTTTTCTGCCGGTACAAACTTTTATCTCAAATTTTTTCTCTCCGTTTTCGATTGCGTATAATTTAAAATCGGGAATGTTTACAAGTATGTAGCGGGAAGTATCGGAATAGTCAATCCACCTGAATCTTTCCAGGTTTACCTTGATTTTATTTACATACTCTTCCGGTTTGGTGTTTAATCTATCTGCCGTTCCTTTGCCGATTACACCGTCATCAATTAGTCCGTTTGTTCTCTGAAATGCTTTTACACCTTCAACAATTATTGAATCGTAAAATGTATAATCATCAATTTTCACATCCGTAGTATCAAGAAACCCAAGAGTTATTAATCTTCCTGCAATTTGAACAATTGATGAATCGGTTTTACCCGGTTCAATCTTTTTTACAGGCACGGGTATTTCTTTCCAGTCAAGACCAAGGTAAGTCTGAAAATGTTTTAAGGCTTCTTGAAGTTGTTTATATCTTTTGTTCTTAGGTTGAATATCCTTTAAATATTGAATTACATTTTCCTGCCTGAGCGGTTCAAAAAGATCTCTGCTGGCCGAATCTGCTACGGGTAAAGTATAACCGGTGATATAAATCTCTTTTGGATTGATAATTCCGTACCGCATGTGGTAAGCATATTTTAATATTGCATCTGTAACAAGCAATTCAGTATTGAAAAGATGTTTGTACCTTTCATTACTAATTGAATCCCCGCTAGTTGCAATGAAAAACTCATTTTTAATAAGTGAGTAGTGATACCGCTCCCTATCTAGTCCATGTTCCTCTGCCGCGTTAATGATTAATAAGAGTGAATCAACAAAGGGTTGTTTGTTAAAGCTCTTTACGAAGTTTGGTTGATGATTATTTAATTCATAATATTGTTTAAGAGTATCATGATAATTCAAGTTCGAAGTTATTTCAGTAGACAACTCTTCTCTTCCTTTAAGACTTCTTTCAATAAAAAATCTATAGTCATGTAAACTAAACTTCAGTTTATCATTAATTGTTAATTCTGTATCAGGTAATTTTTCTTTACAAGCAGATATGAGAAGTAAAAGAATACTAAATAATAAAAATTTGTTTTTTGAATGACGGCTGATAGAATTACTCCTTTGGGTAAAATTTTATTAAACTCAATTAAATAAAGATAACGATTTTCCGAGAAAATTTAGTGAAAATTGGGCATGAAAAAAGTCGGAAAATGCGTTCGACTTCAGGAAGTCAACTTGTTTAACTTCGCTTTTCTTAATATGGTCAGAACTAATAAAACCCATTTAACACACCTTGAAATTTTGCGATTTTGAAATAGTTGATCAAACAAACGATATAATCCGTTTTTCTTTCTTTTTTAATCATTTTTTCTTTATTTTTTCAAAAAGGAATTTAATCTTTCCTCTATAGGTCTAAAAAGATTAAAAATTTACTTTTAATTATACTTAAACAAAATAATCATTAATCGGAGGTTATAATGGCTGAACAAGTAATTCACGAATCAGGCGATATAAAAATCACAACTGCCAGGGTTGTACTTGGTGCAAATACATATTCATTACAAAACATCGCGGGGGTTAGGGTTATATCAGAGATCAACAAACTTGCTATTGGTTTAGTTGTTGTCGGTGTAATTCTTGTTTTAATCGGTTTATCCGAAGGAATAGTATCTTTAATTATCGGTGTTGCTCTCGGAGCACTCGGATATTTCCTTGGATTCAAACATTATTATTTACATTTCGATACTTCTTCAGGCTCTGTTCAAGCATACAGCGGTAAAGCCGATATGTGCTTCGAGCTAAAAACTAAAATAGAAGATGCTATGGCTGCACGCGGTTAATCCGTCTAAAATTATTATAAAAGGCTTTTGAACGATAAATCTAATCTGTTTTAAAAGCCTTTTTTTAATCTATTTCTTTAAAAGCCCGGATTCTTCCAATATCTTCTCTGCAAGTTCTTCCATCTCCCCCTCATTACGGTTTACCAGAACGATTATTAATATTCTTTCCGATGGTATGCGGTAAAGAACCGTTCTAAATCCTTTCGTATCCCCTGTGTGATAAACGACCTCCTTATCTTCATACTTTTTTAAGAACCAGCCGTAACCGTAGTCATTCATCTTCCCGTTTTTGAACGGCTTCCTTGTTGTTGCTTGTTCTATTGTTTTTTTCTTCAAGATCTTTTCAGTAAAAAGGAAGGCTTCCCATTTCATTAAATCTTCGATAGAAGAATAAATACCGCCGTCTCCAAGCACCGCACTTGTTATGCTCTGGTCTGTTCTTACAAAACCGTCATCTTTTCTTGAATAGCCGTATGCTCTATTCGGTACAGTAGAAATCCCGTTTTCAAAAGCCACTGTACCGTTCATTCCCAGTGGTTCCAATATGTTTTCATGCAGAAAGGAAGCATATCTTTTACCCGAAATATTTTCTACAATCAAAGCTAATAAAGCATAAGCGGAGTTGCTGTATTTATATTCGGTACCGGGTTCAAAGTAAGTTTTCGTTTGCGTTTTCATCATATTCAGAACATCAATGTCTTTAACCTGCATTGTAGTAGTGTCGGGAATTAAATCTTCATAATCAATTAATCCCGAAGTATGATTTAAAAGATGCTCAATTGTTATTTCACTTCCGTAAGCCGGGAAATTATTAAATAGTTCTGTTAGTGTGGTTGTAAGCTTAAGTTTCCCTGCTTCAATCAACTTTAATATACACGCTGCTGTAAACTGCTTGGAAACGGATGCTAATCTGAAGTATGTAGTCGGAGTAACCGGTATATTTTCTTCAAGGTTGGCGTATCCGAAACCCTTTTTATAAAGCTCTTCACCCTCTTTTGCAATTAATACTGCTGCTCCGGGAGTATTCGGTTGATTGTACTTTTGAAATAGAATATCAATTTCCATCTTATTTTTTCCTCCTGTCTGAGAATTGGATTGTGTTAAGCCAATTAATAATAAAAAAATAACGATAATTTTCATTTTATCTTCCTTCCTAAAACTCAAATATTAAATTGTTTAGAATAGTTGATTAATTAATTGAAAAATTACTTGCGTATCCTACTTACCCTGGTTCTTTCCGATTTACTTTTTTTGTCTTTAATCCGAAATGCTGATACTAATTTAGCAAAATAATTTTTTTCTTTAACAGGTATTTTGTATAGTTCTTCAGTCAAAATTTTCTCAATCTTTTGATGTGAAGGTTTTAAAGTCCCATATTTTTCTTTTACAACTCTCAAAAGTATTAGGGACTGCACAACATACATATATAGAAGAGAAGTATCCTCGTTTTTTACCCCACGTAAAATCTTCAGGTGTGTCTCAACTGTATCACAGTCTGCACGATCTATCGGACCGGATAAAGAATTCACTATCCCGTTTTTATTTATATTTTTAACCGTCGCTTTTAATATCGGAGTTAATAATCCGACACCGGAAACCGAATTTATACCGCTTTTTGAGAAAATTGCATCTGCAGCAAAGTAGTTTGCAATAAGGAAATTGGAAACAAAAACCCCCGCAAGATGATAAAATGGCTTGCCCGCGGCTTCCACCGTAAACGGAATCAATCCAAGTTTGGAAGATAATTGTTCTAATAATTCTTTTGTTTTTTTATTAGAAAATTCAATCCCGGTAAACGAGTTAGCAATCGATACCGGTTTAGTTGAAGGGAACGACTGCATTATATGCATAGTTCCGGTGTTTGCTCTCTTACTTTTTAACAACTCAAGTGCAGATATATCAACAGTACCGGAAAGATGGACAAAATATGAACTTTTAAAATCTAATTTTAACTCCGATAGCTGTTTTGCCACACTCTTAATTTCAGCATCGGGGACCGCAATAATGAAAATACCAGCATAAATCGGTATTGTATTAAATTCCGATGAATATTGTTTTACTTTAAATCTTTCAGCCAGTTTCTTTGCGGAACCTAAATTTTTAGAAAGGATCAAAGCCGGTTTTATACCGGATTTTATAAGTGCAGACGTTAGGGAGAAAGCGACTTTCCCGGCACCGATTATTGTTATATTTCTTAATAATTGCTTCATTTATGAAACACCGCGGAGAGATAGCCAACAACCTCCGAATAATCACCGCTAACATCACCGGAATTACATCGGTACAGCACAGATGAATTTTCAATTCCGGCTTTTTTCATTACTTTCATTAAACAAACGATCAAACCTCCACCACATGCTTCCGACTTTTTCGATTTTATATCATCCCATAATCCGTCGTAATCGTAGTTTCTTATTCGTTCTTCTATTCTACCGTCTAATTTATCTGCTAAAGCAGAACTATAGAAATGAGATAAGTCAGAACTTGCAACTATTAAAGTCTTTTCGTCAACAATTTTCGAGAGTTTATCAGCAAGTTCATCTATCAACTTAATATTCTGGTCGCCCATTACAATGGGAATTATTGAAAACTTACCGAGTGCCACCTGAAGAAACGGGATATGAACTTCCAGGGCATGTTCCGCTCTATGTCCTTCTTCTCCTCTTGAAATATATTTAGAGTCTTTAACAAGTTTTTCGGCTAATTCACTATTTACTTCAACTTCGCCAAATGGAGTTTTGTATGCATCCCCGGAATAAATTGAAATAGCATTAAAATACTCGCGGTGACTTGGAGATAGGATTACGACTGTGTTATATTTTTTCCCATGGATCAGTTTATACGCATAAGCAGCTGTTAAACCGGAATAGGTGTAACCGGCATGCGGGGCAATTATTCCGTAAATGTGTCCGAACTCCTGTTCGTATTTTACTTCTGTAAAGAAGCTCTCAATAGTTTTTCGCAAAGATTTTTCATCTTTCGGATAGAAATATCCTGCTACCGCCGGTTCTCTAAGTTTTTTCACCTGTCAAATACCTGTGTTGTTTTTCAGAAAAAATAAGAGCGGTAAAAGTATAAATATTTAAAAATCTTTTCTGCCACTCATACGGATGTAAACCTGCTTTTCTACAAACTGCAGTTAAAAAAGCATCCCGGTCAAGACTATTTTCAGTAGCAACCTGCGGCAGCAACAAACCGCGTGCATGCTCTTCTTCAACTATTAAACCGTGTGTCCCTATAATAATTTCATCATAAGTGGAAATCTGACTAGGGGGTGACAGCACAGAAATTTCTATATGAATCTTGGGGGTTTCATCCATGGTTACCGGAGGAAAGCGGGGATCCTGAGATGCAGCTAATATTGCCGCCTGACAGACAGTTTCGAATAACGGCAGTTCTGACGTTATGTATCCAATACAACCTCTCAATTCATTCTGTTTTTGCAAAGTAACAAAAGCACCGGCTTTAATTCGGAGATTGGGAAATTGTCGATAATCAACTTCTGGTAACCGAATATCTTCAAAAAGAGTTTTTAGTGAAGACCTGGCACTGAGTAAAAGTATCCCTTGTTCTTCTTTGGACAAATTCATATTCGTTCCTCTCTAAGTTAAATCGAAAAAAAGCAGCTCGTTTTTATTCTTTATTAAGTAAAGAACGCCGCTTTTTATAAAGAAAGTCTCTACTCTGAAAGCTTTCAACTGCTCACCGGTTTTTTCTGCAAAAATAGTTTTTTTTCTATTAATATCAATGAGAAAGAAGTGTTGCTCCAGCGATTTTGTATCAACTTCAACATGAAAGGAGCACAGTAAGTATTTTCCGTAAACCGCATTTTCTATATTGCCTAATATTTTCTTCCCTTTTGTTACAATATTAACAAGTTGCTGATAATTACCATGTAACTTTTGTTCAAGACCTGGTATGATATAATCTTGATAATTCTGTTCATGACTATTCTGTTTCTTAATTAACTCAATACGTTCAAGTTCGGAAAACTCCTCAACAACTTCACCTGAATCTGAATTAAGAATAAAATACTTTTTATTATCCAAAGAAGAGACAGAAGCATACACCAGTGTATCTGAAGCAAATTCAAAATTAAGATCTTTCTTTTCCCAAAGAATTTTTTGATTATCTATATTAAAAGCAATTATTCCAATATGGTAAGGCATATCAGGTCTTTGATACCGGTGAAAGTAAATTATTTCTTTATTAACGGCTTCAATACCTATCCAGAATTTCTCCTCGAACTGATAATCCTTAAAGATTATTCTTCTCGATTCTGTTTCTATACAATTGAAAAAAGCTTGTTGTTTATCAATATCCCTTTCTTCAACTACTAAACGGTTTTTACCTGAAAAAAGAATCCTCCAGATTTGTCTATTATTCGAGAAAGAAAAAAATGGTTTAATTTTATTCCTGTTTAAAATCATAAACAGTTATTTCAAAGGTTCAAATTGGGCTGTAAAATGTCTAAGCATCGGGGCTTCATAAACAATCACATAACCCGGCAATTCTTTTCTTTTCTTAAAAACCTCAATTGCAACTTCTGCTACATAATCAATGTGACTTTGAGTATAAACCCTGCGTGGAATTGCTAACCTAACAAGTTCCATAGGTGGTGATATTAAGTAACCATCATCGTCATATTTCCCGAACATTACGCTTCCGATTTCAACCGTTCTAATTCCACCTTCAGTGTACAATGCACACACTATTGATTGTCCCGGATATTGTTCCGGCGGGACATGAGGTAAAAATCCCTTTGCATCTATATATATAGCATGACCACCGGGAGGTTCAATTATGGGAATACCTGCAGAAAGAAGTTTTTCTCCTAAATACTCAACCGATCTAATTCTGTACTTCAAATAGTTTTCATCAACAATCTCTTCGAGTCCTTGTGCAATTGCTTCAAGATCTCGACCTGCTAGACCGCCATAAGTTGGAAAACCTTCTGTAACAATTAAAAGATTACGGCATTTTAGAGCTAGTTCTTCATCGTTAAGAGCAAGGAACCCGCCGATATTAACGAGGGCATCTTTTTTAGCACTCATTGTAACACCATCTGCATAAGAAAACATTTCCTGTGCTATTTCCAGAACAGATTTATTTTCATACTCTTTTTCGCGTGTTTTAATAAAATAAGCATTTTCCGCAAAGCGGCATGCATCAAAAAAGAGAGGTATATCGTATTCGTCGCACACTTCACGAACATCTTTTACATTTTGCATTGAGACAGGTTGTCCGCCGCCTGAATTATTAGTAACGGTTATCATTACAAGAGGGATATTCTCTCTCCCTTTTTCACGTATAAATTTCTCAAGTGCTTCTACGTCCATATTGCCTTTAAAGTCCGCTCTAATTTCAGGATGCTTGCCGGTTTCATTCAAAAAATCAAAAGCTTCAGCTCCAGTAAATTCGATATTTGCACGGGTAGTATCGAAGTGGGTGTTATTAGGAAAATATTTTCCGGGTCCACCAAGAATTGAGAATAATATTTTTTCTGCTGCTCTACCTTGATGTGTTGGAATTATAAATTTCATATCGGTTAATTTTTGAACAGCTTCTTCAAAGCGATAAAAACTTTTAGAACCGGCATAAGCTTCATCTCCGTTCATAATTCCCGACCATTGTTGGGCGCTCATTGCCGAGGTGCCGCTGTCTGTCAACAAATCAATTATTACATCATCGGCATGAATTAAAAATGGATTATAACCCGCTCCGACAAGAATTTTTTCTCTCTCTTCTTTAGTAGTAAAACGGATAGGTTCAACTGATTTGATCTTAAAAGGTTCTATGATTGTTTTCATTACGGTTCCCGGATATATTGAACAATTGTTTATTAATAAAATTAACCCAAAATTAGTTTAAGTAACTAAGATAGGCAACCCTTCTAACAGGATTTTTCTTTAGAAAGCAGGTATTGTTCGCTCTGGAAAAATTATTTTTCCGAAAATCATATTTCATTTGGCTTTTCGTCCAATTATAAATACTTTCCGTCAGAGGTTTTTAATTATATGGAGAGTAAAATGGACGAAAACAATAATTTAGAAATTGAACAACAGGGAGAACAACAAACAGGTGAGTTACTACCAGAATTATCGCATACCGATAAACTTGTAGGGATTTTTGTTGAACCGGCTAAAACATATGAAAGGATAGCCTCTTTCCCTCCCAAAACAATGGATTGGTTATTACCTTTTCTACTTCTTTTAATAACAGTTATCATCTCAAATTTCGTAATGATGTCAGACCCCCAAATCAAATCGGAAGTGACGAAGAAACAACTGGAAACTATCGAAAAAAATCTTGCGGAAATGATTAAAGAAGGGAAAATGACAAAAGAACAAGCCGAACAACAAATGGAAATGATTGAGCAAAGAATGGAAGAGTTTGGCAGCGGTTCTACCGGACTGATAATCCAGGCTATTTCTATTCTTGTAATGGGTTTCATTATGTTCTTTGTTGTGTGCGGTGTTTATTTTTTACTTGCAAAATTCGTACTTAAAGGAGATGGCGGGTATTCGTCCGTTCTCGTTA
>Ga0208244_101360_pt1 | contig 13611 bp, 11 predicted proteins | sample SubbioCR12Aug_5A_FD_184828 | JGI IMG/M metagenome (GOLD analysis project Ga0208244, IMG submission 184828) | Serpentinite rock and fluid subsurface biosphere microbial communities from McLaughlin Reserve, California, USA - CR12Aug_5A (SPAdes) | ecosystem: Environmental > Terrestrial > Deep... | reverse complement strand
AATACTTGATGTCAAAAATCTCACGAAGATATTCGGGAAAGGATGTCCTTTATGCCATGATTCGACCGGACCTGAATATGAGACCAATGTGTGCCGGCGCTGCGGCTCGGTGGTTGCATGCAGCGATGTGTCTTTTGAACTTTATCCCGGAGAGATTCTCGGCATCGTCGGCGAGAGCGGCTCGGGCAAAAGCACTGTTGTCAAGCTCCTTCATTTTGACTGGGAGGCGACATCAGGAGAAATGTATATTCAGAAGCCAGAAGCCAGAATACGGAATTCGGATTTAGACGGAAAAAACTTATTTTTACTCAGTCCCTACCAGAAGAGGCAGATAAAAAATTCCTTTATGGGGATAGTCTATCAGAATCCTCATCTTGGCTTAAGGATGGATGTAAGCTCAGGCGGAAATATTGCGGAGCGACTAATAATGGCAAACTGGAGAAATATCGCCATGATGAGAGACAGGGCATCAGGGCTTCTTGAAAAAACAGAAATACCTGTGGAAAGGATGGATGAGCCACCGAGGAACTTCAGCGGAGGTATGCAGCAGAGGGTGCAGATCGCAAAGGCCCTTTCAAACGAACCGCTGCTACTGTTTCTTGACGAGGTAACTACAGGGCTAGATGTCTCTGTACAGGCAAGGGTGCTGGATCTGATAAGGAATCTGCAGCGGGAGCTTCACCTTTCCATGATTGTTGTATCCCACGACCTTGGAGTTATAAGGCTTCTATGCCAGAGGACAATGGTCATGAAGTACGGGAGGATTGTGGAGAAGGGGTTAACTGACCAGATACTGGAAGACCCCCGGCATCCGTATACCCAGATACTCGTAAGTTCACAGTTGTAGGAGGAATGTATGAAACTCGGAATAATCTCTGATGTCCACAGCAATTATGAGGCATTGAAGGCGGTATTAAGGGAGTTAAGCAGGGAAGGCGTGAATAGAATAATCAACGCCGGTGATAATGTGGGATACTCTGCCTTCCCCAATGAGTGCATAGAACTTTTCAAAGCTGAAGGAATAAAGGGGGTTATGGGAAATTACGACGAGGCGGTTGCCTTCAGCAAGCCTGTCTGCGGATGCGGGTACAAAGACGAGGAAGTGGCATACATAGGACACCTTTCCCTCACTTGGACGCAGGAAAATGTAAACGATGAAACAAGGGAATACCTGTCAGAGCTTTCGAGACACCTTGAGTTTGAATCCCCTGCCGGAAAGGTCTTTGCCATGCACGGAGGACTCGAAGACTTGACCCAGTGGATTACGGAAAAGAACGAAGACTTACTCAAAGAGATTGCATTAAAAAAAGGGGCAAGGCTTGTTGTCTTGGGGCATACCCACAAGCCCTTTGTAAAGGAGATAGACGGAACAATGTTTGTTAATCCAGGCGCTGTCGGAAGACCCTTTGACGGCGATCCGAGAGCGTCCTTTGCCATTGTGGAAATATCGGATACCATTCATGTCAGGATTAGACGGGTTGAATATGCTGTGGAGAAAAATATCCAGGCGCTCATAAATGCAGGGCTACCACATGAGATAGGAATCATGCTCAGAAACGGGAGGGATTCGCACATTGCTTAAGGTGAATAATTTATCAAAGGTCTTCAACATACATATTCTCGGTGACAAACTCATTGAGGGATGTGATGGGGTTATATTCAATGTGGATAAAGGCGAATTCCTCGGGCTTGCAGGCCCAAGCGGTGCAGGCAAAAGCACGATCCTGAAGTGTATTTACCGTACCTATCTGGCAACAGGAGGCGATATCTGGTATGACTCAATACTCTATGGGCAGGTCAATCTCGCCACCATTGCTGACCACATGGTCATTGATATCAGACATAAGGAAATCGGTTATGTAGCCCAGTTCTTAAAGGTAATTCCCAGGGTATCTGCCATAGATGTGGTGGCAGAGCCATTATTGACAAGAAATGGGGCATTAGAGAAGGAGGCACGGAAGAAGGCAGGAGAGCTTCTGGAGAGACTCAATATCCCAGCGCGTCTCCTTGACGCCTATCCGGCAACCTTCAGCGGCGGAGAACAGCAGAGGATAAATATCGCAAGGGCAGTTATATGGAAGCCAAGACTATTGCTTCTCGATGAGCCGACAGCCTCCCTCGATAAAGATTCCGCTGCCATCGTTGTGGAATTGCTGAAGGAACTGAGAAATGAAGGAACTTCAATGATAGGCATATTCCATGACAATGAACTGATGGAGTCCATTACAGACAGGGTGTACAGAGTAAATCAGGGGATTAACGATGTCGGGTAGGGATTTTGTTATTGAGAACGCTGCATTAGTCTTACCTTCAGGAATAGCTGAAAGGACATCAATCAAAATTGAGGACGGCATTATTTCAAAAATCAGGGAAGAAAATATAAACTCCGGCTGCATGAGAATTAATGTGCAGGGCAGATATATTCTGCCGGGCTTTATAGACATCCACAGCGACGCCATAGAAAAGGAGATCGAGCCGAGACCAAACAGCTTCTTTCCTGTAAACATTGCCATCTTTGAACTTGACAAGAAACTGGCATCCTGCGGCGTTACCACAATATTCCACGCCCTCTCCTTTGCAGAAGGTGAAATAGGTGTCCGCTCCAATGAGAAGGCTGCTGAAATAATAAAAGAAATAAATCGCCTTAAAGACAGGATGAATGTAAAGACAATGGTTCATGCAAGATTTGAGATAACCGATGAAGGAGCCATCCCGTATCTGGAGGCGCTGTTGCAGGATGGAAATATCAATCTCTTTTCATTTATGGATCACACACCCGGACAGGGACAGTTTAAGGAGGTCACTTCCTTTAAGCATTACTTCGGCACTGTCTATAAAAAGAGCGACACAGAGTTAAATAAAATTATCGAAAAAAAGCTTGCGATGAGAGAGTCTTTGAAAGATTACATAGACTGCATGATTGAGTTATGCAAGTCCATGGATGTTCCCATGGCGTCCCATGACGATGACTCTGAAGAAAAGATTCGGTGGCTCAAGGAAATGGATATAAACATATCAGAATTTCCCGTTAATATGGATGCTGCCTGCGCTGCGAGGCAGAGCGACATCCATGCCTGCTTCGGCGCTCCCAATGCATTGAGGGGGAATTCACAGGCAAAGAACATGAGCGCAAGGGATGCCATAGTCTTGGGCTATGGAGATATACTTTGCTCAGACTATTCGCCGATGACCATCCTTCATGCAGTATTTACCCTCGCAAGGCTCGGAATCCTGCCGCTTCATAAGGCTGCAAATATGGTGAGCCTCAATCCTGCAATGGCAGTGGGGATTTCCGATAAGACAGGTTCCATAGTAGAAGGCAAAGAGGCTGATTTGATTATGGTGGACATAGGTGAGGAGATTCCACGAATTGTAAAGACATTTGTATCTGGCAGGGAAGTGTTTTCCGTATGTTGAAAATAGGCGTAAAGATTGACGAAGTGAGGATTGATGGGGATCTGAAAAAACTGGCAGGTGATTTAACACACTATAAAAAAATCAACATAAATGCCACCGAGATACCTGTTCACGGCCTTGATGCCATCAAATACGGAAGGCTTGATAGAGGACGGGTAAAAAGGATAAAAGAGATTCTTAAAGACTTCGATTTTCAATACAGCGTCCACTGCCCTAACCCGCTGAATCTGATGGATAGAGAAAATCCAGAACTCCACCTCTCGGTTTTAAGGGCAACCCTTGAATTTGCATCAGAGATAGGTTCAAATATTGTTGTCTATCATCCCGGAAGATATATTCCTGAAGAGGCCTTTCCGGTCAACGGCAGAGCGCATATCTCTGACGATGAAAAAATAAGTCTTCTTGATTTTGAAGCATCGGCAATTGAAAGGCTGTCTGCCGAATATCCTGACATCATTATCTGCATGGAAAATGCAAGGCCATATCTTTTCCATTCGCCATACTGCTATGCAGAGCATCCTGAACTTCTGAAAGAGCAGGTATTAAGGATAAACAGAGACAATGTACGGATAAACCTCGATTTCGGCCATCTCTACATGGCAGCAAAATTCTATGGCTTTGATCCTGTAATGACAGCAAGTGAAATCAAGGATTTAATCGCCCACACCCACATTCACGACAACTTCGGCAATGCTGTTTACTATCATGAGAAACAGCAGACCCACCAGATACCCTTCGGCAAAGGCGACTCCCATATGCCTGTGGGATGGGGAGAAATTCCCTTCAGAGAGATACTTTCAACATTTGTTGATTCTTATAGCGGAATGTTTATGATGGAGTTGAGGAGCAGATACCTTGAATATATCGAGGAATCCAGAAGCAACCTCGATGATGTTTTAAAAGTTATTGCACTGACTAAAGCTTAACATAATTTTAATCCTTCCTTAATAATCCTGTAACCAGAAAACCTTATTATAGCAAGTAATGCTACTGTGTGATTTCCATATTCACACTAAATACTCGGACGGCTCAGTGGAGCTGAGAAGAACAGTTGACCTTTTCGGGCAGGCAGGCTTCGATGTAATCGCCATAACAGACCATGTGGTCAACGGCGACAACTCCATTGGAAAACTTGCCCATCGCTTCAGGCTTTCTGTTACAGCAGAAAATTTTGACGAATACATATCCAATGTAAAATACGAGGCAGAGAGAGCATGGAACAAGTATGAAATGCTCGTAGTCCCTGGCGTGGAAATCAGCAAAAACTATATCTCTTCTGAAAAATCAGCGCATATCCTTATCATCGATATAAAGGAATTTATTCCTGCCTGCATGAACTATGAGCAGATATTCCTTGACGCAAAACAGCAGGATGCTCTGATAGTCGCATGCCATCCCCATAACATGTCAGACATGAGCAGGAATACACTCTTTCTCTGGAACAACAGGGACAAATACGCCAAATATATTGATGCATGGGAAATAGCAAACAGGGATGACGTTTTTAACGTAATAAGCCTGAAGAAATATCCCTACATAGCAAACAGCGATTTTCACAAGACGAGGCACCTCTATTCATGGAAGACACTGCTTAACTGTGAAAAAAATACAGGGTCGATAAAACAATGCATAAGGCATAACAAGGGAGTAGCTATAACGCTTTTTAGAAATTAACAAATAAACGTCATTGCGAGTCCCGAAGCATCGGGACGAAGCAATCTCAAAGATGAGACAAGGAGGAACTATGGAACTATTCTTGATTTTTGCAGGCATAACAATTCTCGGACTTGTCGGATATGGATTTCAGATATTCGCGGTCCGTTCCTATATTTCTGTTTCCCTCCTTAACTCCGGGGAAGGGGATGCCCTTCCCCGATTTTTCCCGCCCGTGTCAATCCTGAAGCCCCTGAAGGGACTGGATGACAATCTGTTCGATAATCTCGATAGCTTTTGCGTACAGGACTACCCGGAATACGAGATTATCTTCTCGCTTCAGGACCATAACGACCCAGCCTGCAAGGTGGCCGGGAAGATTAAAGAAAAATATCCCGACAGAAATATCTCAATTATTGTCGAGCGATGCGCTGCCGGCCTTAACCCGAAAGTGAACAATCTCATGCCTGCTTATAGGGCTGCAAAATATCAGCACATACTCATCAGTGACAGTAATGTTCTGGTCGACAGGAATTACCTCAGAGAGATAGTGAAACCCATGAGCGAAAAAGGGGTCGGCCTTGTCAGTAATCTTATCAAGGGAGTAGGGGGAAGGTCCCTCGGCGCTATTTTCGAAAACCTCCATATGAACTCCTTTGCCATGGGAAGCGTCTGCTTCCTTGACAAATTCCTTAAAATGCCCTGCGTTATTGGGAAATCCATGCTGATGAAGAAGAGGGACATCGAAGCCATCGGCGGCCTGAAGGCATACAAGGATGTGCTTGCCGAAGACTATATGATAGGCAAGATGATGCAGGAAAGCGGGAAAAAGGTGATCCTGTCAAGTTATGTGATAAGCAACGTGAACCATTATTGGGGCATCAGGAAATTCATAAACAGACATACCAGATGGGGAAAGCTCAGATGGAAAATCGGGGGCATAAAATATCTTTCCGAATTGATTGGAAATGCCGTATTCATGTCTACGCTTCCGATAATGCTCCAGGAGCCGTCAAGAATCACGGTCTCCTTTGCGCTCCTTGTCTGTCTTCTCAAGGCTTCCGGCGATTACTATATCGGAAGACGCACTGCTTCGGACATGAACCCGTTCCTTTATTTTCTGTCGCCTGTGAAAGACGTCCTCATAGGGTTGATGTGGTTCGTGCCGATATTGAGCAATACCGTCCTCTGGAGGGGGAACAGATATATCATCGGAAAAGACTCCCTGTTGTCGCCGTATCCTGAGACCGGGATATGGTCATGGAGATACAGGTTCATGGATGCGATAAGGGAAAAACTTGCATAAGATTTTGTGCCCCATGATCCGTGTCGGAGCATTTACAGAGGGTCCGGAGAAATCCTGGATATGGTGAACAAAGGCCAGGCGGACAGGATTTTTCAGATCACCAGTACCGCAAGAAATCCGTTTCTCTCGGCTCTGCTTCCTGTCGTCTCCGGCACCCTTGAAAATGTTCTCTTATTTCCGCATCTCAACAAGCTATACGATGAAGTCTCTCGCAAGAAGGACGAGCGTCACTTTCTTGAAAAAGCTTTGGAGGTATTGAATATCTCCTATGACATTTCGGAACAGGATCTATCGCGTATTCCCCCATCCGGACCTGTTGTCGCAGTTTCCAATCACCCTTTTGGCGTTGCAGAAGGTCTTGTCCTTGCTTGCATCCTCCGCTCCGTGCGAAGCGACGTAAAGCTGATGGCCAACTACCTCCTGAGACACATACCGGATATTCGGGACTTGATCATCTTTGTGGACCCTTATGAGAGAAAAGGAGCTGTTGCGAGAAATTTGCGGCCTCTCAAAGAAACGGTTCGGTGGCTCGGGAAGGGAGGAATGGTTGCCATTTTCCCTGCGGGAGAAGTGTCCCACTTTCACATTCGGTCCCGCGAGATCACGGATCCACAGTGGAGCAGTACCGTGGCAGGACTGATAAGAAAGACCGGCGCTTCGGTGCTCCCTGTATTCTTTGAGGGCTTCAACAGCGTCTTGTTCCAGATCTTTGGCCTTGTTCACCCGCGTATGAGGACTGTGATGTTGCCGAGGGAATTGCTCAATAAAGATAAAAAAACGATAAGGGCCAAGATAGGAAATCTCATCGGACCCCAGAAGCTGAATGCCTTCCGGAACGATGAAGAACTGACAAGCTATCTGCGTCTGAGGACCTATGCGCTTGGGAACCGGGACCGAAAGAAAAACTGTGGTGCCATAGCCTTTTTCAAGAAAGCGCAATCGGACAGGCGAAGACCTGTCGCAGCGCCTCGATCTGTCAGCGCATTGGATGAGGAGATCACGGGACTGCCGAAGGACCACCTGCTGCTGGAAAATGAGGAATACGCGGTCATTCACGCTCACGGTAGTCTTCTGCATCATGCGCTGGGAGAGATCGGAAGATTGAGAGAGACCACTTTTCGAGAGATAGGCGAAGGTACGGGCAGGTCATTGGATTTGGACCGGTTTGATGCGTATTACACACATCTTATTGTCTGGAACAGGGGGAAAAGGGAACTCGTCGGCGCATACCGTTTTGGGAAGACAGACGAGATCCTTCACCGATTCGGAAAAAGGGGACTCTATACTAGCACCTTGTTTCACTATGACACCGCACTACTCACCCAATTGGGCCCCGCGCTGGAGTTGGGGAGATCCTTTGTACGCCGCGAATACCAGAGGAGCTACTCGCCTCTCCTACTGCTCTGGAAGGGCATCGGTCAATTTGTATGCAGAAACCCCCGCTACAAGATCCTCTTCGGCCCGGTAAGTATCACAAGTGACTACCATTCGTTCTCACGGCAGCTGATGGTGACATTCCTCAAAGTCAACCACTGTGTTCCGGAGCTTGCCCGGTCTGTGAGAGCGAAAAGACCTCTTCGCGTGAAACCGCCAAGGATAGGGAGTCAGGACGCCGTCAAGGTCATCAGAGACATAGAGGATGTCTCCGACCTGATTGCCGACATAGAGAATGCCAAGATCGGAATACCGATACTTCTCAGACAATATTTGAAATTGGGAGGAAGGCTCATAGACTTTTCGGTAGATCCCGGTTTCAACAGTGCACTGGACGGCTTGATGCTGGTTGATCTTACCAGGACGGACACCAGAATCCTGGAGCGATATATGGGCAGAGAAGGAGTAAAGGCATTTCTTGAAGTCCATCGGCAGCAGCACGTTCACGTGTGACATGAGATTGTCTCGCGATTCTCAGGACATCCGTTCCGGAAGAACGGGTAAGGCCAACAGATTTGCATTTTAAACCTATTATTTTGCATAGAGCAGACCCGGATATCACCGGCTCATTTCCTCAACTACTTTCCTATTGTTTCAGTGGCGACGACGAATAAGTGCCTGCATCTTTTCAAAAAGACAGAGCGAAAGGAGAGACACCGATGAAGAAGACGTTAATACTGGATACCAATGTGCTGATCCATGACCCGGCTTCGCTTTTTAAGTTCGCGGATAATCATATCGTGATACCCTTCACCGTCATAGAGGAGCTGGACAGGCACAAGAAAGGGCGAGGAGAGATTGCGGCTTCGGCAAGACAGGTGCTGAGAACAATAGATGAACTGAGAGAAGGCGGTTCACTTTCCTCCGGTATTGCGATGCCTTCCGGCGGCACGATCTCGGTGAGCTTGCCGTCAAGCAACGGGCATATGAGGCCCTCCAATAACGGAGGAGATGTCAACCGGATCATAAAGACGGCGTTGAGTATCACCGAAAAACAACCGACAAACCCGACGGCCGGTCCCATTCCCGTTGTCCTCGTCTCCAAGGATACCGCGGTGAGAATAAAGGCGGAGTCGCTGGGCATCAATGTCGAGGACTACATGGGCGACAAGACCGCTCTTTTCCGCAAGTACGGGAGGGTCCTCGCAAACGGTGACAATACAAACGGCATAACTTCCGTAAGGTATCTGCACAGCGACTCCAACATATACAAATTGACCGGGATGGACAATCTAAAGTCCATAAAGAGGGCCAAGGAAAGGATGGGTATCTCTCCTCAAAATACGGAACAGGAGTGCGCCCTGGATGCCCTTACCGACCCTGAGATCGAAATAGTTGTATTAACGGGCAATGCCGGCACCGGAAAGACCCTCCTGGCGCTCGCAGCAGGCCTGCACCAGACCTCGCAGATAGTGAAAAGGACATCGTTCTACGAACAGGTGATCGTCTCGCGGCCCATTGTACCAATGGGCAAGGACATCGGGTACCTGCCCGGTGACGTGGAAGAAAAATTGACGCCCTGGATGCAGCCGATTTTCGACAACCTCGAAGTCATCTTGAATACTCCCAAGGGACTCATAAAAGACAACGCAAACGTATCTAAAATAAAGAGCTATCAGTATCTTATGGATGCGGGGCTGCTCCAGGTGGAACCTCTTACCTACATAAGGGGGAGGAGTCTTCCAAAGCGGTATTTTGTGATTGACGAGGCGCAGAACCTGAGACCACTTGATATAAAGACCATTGTAACGAGGTGCGGCGAGGGAACCAAGATCGTCTTCACCGGAGATCTCGATCAGATAGACACACCGTATCTGGATAAAATGAGCAACGGCCTTGCATACTTGATAAGCCGGTTCATCAATGAAGAGAATTTCTGTTTTCTCAATCTCAGATACAGCGTAAGGTCCCGGCTTGCGGAGCAGGGGGCCAAATTGTTGTAGGCCCGTCCTGAACGAAGCAGGCGGAGTCCGCCATGTTCCGGTGAGAAAGGTATTCAGGGATCGGAGTGTACACGTTGTTGAGCCTCGATTAAAACCCCTAATGCCTGTGATGTAATGCAAATTTAACATTGTGTTCATCATTTTGCAATGAAAAAGATTTATTGTCATAGGGCGACGATTTGCAAATTGGTACGTAAGGCTCGCATCAGGGTGGTTGCGGAGCTTTTCTAAGCATTTGAATCAAGATAGGCGCAAAACATCAAGCGAAGGAGGCTTATTATGAGAAAGGCGGCAGACGACGACAAGACAACTTCCAAGGGCGGGGCAGGCACGACAAGAAGGGACTTCCTGAAAAGCGCCCCCGCCGGCATCATCCTCGCATCTGGAATTTTCGGGGCAAACGGAGCCGAGTCTGCTCAGGCGAAAGGCGAGGCAATGCCTAAGGCGATGAAATTCCTTGTGTTCGACCCGGCCCTCTGCACGGGGTGCGGCACCTGCCAGATGGCCTGTTCAACCCTGTGGAACAACGGCAAAGCCAGTCCGGCCCTATCAAGGATTACCGTATCGAGGGACCCCTTCGGCACCTCGGATAACAATTATTCACCCAATCCCTGCCTTCAATGTGTGGACGCCCCATGTCTTAAGGCATGCCCCCTTGGTGCAATAAAGGTAGAGAAAAAATCAGGAACCAATGCAAGGGTCATTGATGAAAAGCTCTGCAAGGGAGCAAGGAAATGTATTGAAGCATGTCCTTACGAAGAAAAGCGCATTACGTTCGATGCGGAGAGGAATAAGGCAATGAAGTGTCACTTATGCAATGGAGACCCACAATGTGTGAAGTGGTGTCCCAACGGTGCTCTGAAGTTCAGCGGTCCCCCTGATTTTTCTCCCGTGGTTGAATACCTGCCTCAAGTGACTAAAAAACCGATGGTGGATAAAAGCTTTATGATCGTCCTTGAAGAAGATCGGAAAAAAGAACTGGGTTATCCAAGGGAGGAGAAATAACATGGCACCGAAAAAGATTTATGGATGGACGGGCAAGATATTAAAGATCGACCTTACAACAGGTTTGACTTCCATAATACCCACAATGGACTACGCAGAAAGGTTTGTCGGTGGAAGGGGAATTAATGCAAAACTCCACCTTGATGAAGTCCCAGCGAGTGTCGGTGCCTTTGACCCTGAGAACAGGCTGACCATAATGACCGGCCCGCTCACAGGAACGATTGCTCCTACGTCCGGCAGAGTCGAAGTCGGCGGAAAATCTCCCCAAACCTATCCGAACGAGAGCTATACGGTATCGTCCTTCGGCGGTTGGTGGGGACCAGAGCTGAAATATGCAGGCTTTGACGGCCTGATTATCTATGGGAAAGCGCCCAAACCTGTGTACCTCTATATACGCGATGGTAAGATCCAACTGCGCGATGCCGCACATCTATGGGGCAAAGATATATTTACAACCCAGGAGATGCTCTGGAAAGAACTTGGCGACGGAAGAAAGCCCCAGATACTCGCAATCGGTCCCGCAGGAGAAAACCTCATCAGGTTTGCCATCATGATGCACGGCAGTTCCTCGGCATCCGGCCAGGGTGGTTTCGGCGGTGTATGCGGCTCAAAAAATTTGAAGGCAATTGTGGTGCGGGGAACAGGGTACGTGGAAGTGGCGAAAGCGAAGGAATTAATGGATGTTGCGTATGAGATGAACCGGTGGATCTACAGGCCTGATGAGAGGCCCGAGAAGTGGACGAATATCGCAAGCTTCCACAGAATTGGATGGTCTTTTTTTCAGGGTCAGAAGATGAAGGGATGGAAATGGCTCAAAGACAATACAAGGAAGGCGGAGGCATGCCATGCATGTCCCCTCGCATGTCGTGTTTTTTCGAACATCAAGGACTCCAACGGCAGACAGGGATCGGCAAAATGCAACCAATTCTGGTACGAAAAATACGATGTGGAGAGGCACAAGGACATCACCGAGGTCTTCTATAAAGCGGCAAAGATGGCCGATGCCATGGGTGTAAACGGTTTTGAGTTGATCGGAATGATCCCCTGGCTCCAGAAGTGTTTTGAAAACAAGCTCCTGACAAAGGAAGATACCGGGATAGCCATAGAGGATGTGGGCACATTGGAGTTTGCCGAAAGTCTCCTCAAGATGATCACCTACAAAGAGGGGTTTGGCAAGATCCTCTCAGAAGGTTCTCCGAGGGCAGCTGACAGTATCGGGAAGGAGAGTCAGCAGTATCTTCCTCATATGAACCGGGGGTTTGCCCATCACTGGGACCCCCAGCTCTGGTCTCCCCAGGCCCTCTTCTGGGCTATGGAGACGAGACACCCTGTCAGCAGCATCCATGCCATGTACTGGGTATTTAGAATGTATGTGCAGGAACTCTGGCCCGCTGCAGGATTTGCATCACCCGCCGATGTGGTCGCCTGGAGCAGGGAATTGTTCGGAACAGACAAGGCAATCGATTATAGCGATGAGAACTTCTATGATCCCGTTCACGCTAAGGTCGCAAAGTGGATACGTGAGTATGATGTGGCTCGGCGGAGCATGATCGTCTGTTCCTATGGTCCGACACCGCTTTTCTTCAGTTCCTATTCATCGGCGCCGCACTACACCATTCCCCTTCGCTCACCCGACCTTGAGAGTCGTCTCTTCAGCCTCGTCACGGGAAGCGGTCTGGTGCCTGACGGCGCCGCGCTGATTGAGGCGGGACAGCGAATCATCAACGTGGAGCGCGTCATCGCAGCTCGGGAAGGGAGAATCAGGGAGCACGACACTCTTGCAGACTACCTTTTCACAAAAAAGAAGAAAGGCAAGGTCACAGGCCCCGGCGGGAAGGCGATTACTGTAGAGCGAGCGCTCGACAGGATGAAATTCGAATCTCTCAGGGCTGAGTACTACAGGATAAACGGGTGGGACGACGCAAAAGGGCATCCCAGGCGGGAGACCCTTGACGCACTGAACCTGAAGGACATCTCCGTGGAGGATAAGGGATGAGTACGTGTCCATTTTGTTCCCTTACGGCAGAAGAGATACTTGACGAGAACGAGTCTGCTGTCGCAGTAAGGGATAATCATCCTGTGAGCGAAGGACATTCTCTTATCATTACCAAACGCCATGTGGATGATTATTTCAAGTTATCAGAAGAGGAAAAAAAACAGGCCCTCGATCTACTGGAAAGAAGGAAGAAGGCGATAGATAGTGAATTTAATCCGGACGGATATAATATCGGCATTAATATTGGTGCATTAGCCGGTCAGACAATTTTTCATGTGCATATTCATCTCATTCCAAGGATAAAGGGAGATATCGAAAACGGAGGAGGCGAGTTGAAGGGAGTCATACGCCGCAAGATGAGCTATTGAAAACTATGACTGTCGAGAAAACCTTTCTTACTCCGTACCTCGGTTCTGCGGTTGATTGCATTCGGAAGGAAATAGCCATGGAAACAGCGCGGAGCATCCTCCAGGCATTGGACGGCGAAATGCCAAACGGCGCTGTCAATCAGCCCTAAGGAGGTTGGAACATTCGGGCGACAACAGATAAAACTCGAAACCCGCAGGATGATAAAGCCGGACGGGTGCGGTTCGAGGGGATCCCAGAAGAAAATGAGCACATCGATTTCCCCTTCTGTTATTTTTGCCCCAATCTGCTGGTCTCCTCCAAGGGGACCGCTCTTGAAACGGTGAATTGGAAGTGATAGCGCCTCGGACAATAACCCTCCCGTTGTCCCTGTTGCATACAGCTCATGTTCCTTAAGCACTTCGCGGTTGAACTTTGCCCATTCCGCCAGATCCTTCTTCAAATTGTCGTGCGCTACCAATGCAATTCTTTTTTTGTTTTTCATTTTTCTC